>ERZ857801.1361-NODE-1361-length-26169-cov-8.925289_pt1 | contig 26169 bp, 18 predicted proteins | sample MGYA00519762_ERZ857801 | MGnify/ENA primary metagenome ERZ857801 (study PRJEB31778, sample SAMEA3449368) | human gut metagenome | biome: human gut; feature: human-associated habitat; material: faeces | place: United Kingdom | collected 2010/2012 ...
AATCTTTTTTTACCCAGTCATAGCATTCCTCTGGAGGCATGAAATAGGTTCTCTCATATTTCGCACAATTTTTCATTTTCTTTCTCCTTATATTTTATCAATTTGGTTGTCTTTTTTTATCTTACCCTATACTATCACAGCGCCTCCATATATACCAGTGGTAAAATTAATCATTTTTATTGATTTATTTTAATCTCCCTATCTTCGTTCAAAAAATAATTCTGAAAAATAAAGGAACAGCTCCAAGAAAAAGAACGTTCTGCAATTGTCTCATCTGTCACAATCTCATACTCTGCTACCTTTTCATTTCCAAGTGTATATATAACTTTTCCAACCACATATCCTTTTTGTACAGGAGCTTTCAATTTATCCGGCATTTCACAGGTCACTTCTACCTGCTCATCCTCCCGCAGAAGGAGCATACAGCTTTTTCCCTTCACTCTGGTTTCTATTTCCAGTTTTTCTCCCGGAAATGAATCTTCTGTTACACCATTTTCTACAACAACTTTGCTCTCTTCTATTTCTTTCCATACGTCCCTGTATTGATAGTTTTCAAGTCCGTATGTCATAAGCTTTCTAGTATCGCTCCATTTATATCCTTTATTATTTGGCCATCCGCAGGCAAGCAGTGCTACGATAAATGTCCTTTCTCCATCGGATAACGCTCCTACATAGCAGTACCCTGCATCTGCAGTAAATCCGGTTTTTCCGGAGAGCGCTCCATCCATCATATTCAGAAATGCATTGTGATTAGAGCAGTGGTAATTCCCATTTCCGGAACAATCTGAAAACTGATATTCCTTCGTCTGTGTGATCGCAAGAAATTCCTCTGCTTTTGGTGAGTCCATAATACAGTATTTCATAATTACAGCCAGATCCTCTGCCGTAGTATGGTGAATGCCAATTTCATCCTGCGCATCCAGTCCATTCGGAGTGATAAAATATGTATGGCTACATCCTAATTCTTCTGCTTTTTCATTCATTTTTTCAGCGAATTTCTCTGTACTTCCCGAAATATGCTCTGCAATTACAACAGCCGTATCGTTGTGAGACTCCAGCATCAGAGAATAAAGAAGATCTTCTAAATAAAACTCCTGTCCTTCCTTCACTCCCAGTTTTACCTCTGGTTGGGCCGCCGCTTGTGCGCTTGCCGCCGCTTTTTCTTCCATATTTCCAAGCTCCAACGCCAGAATACACGTCATAATCTTCGTTGTACTTGCCATTGGACGTTCTTCTTGTCCGTTTTTGGCAAATAAAATACGCCCGCTGTCCGCATCTATTAACACTGCCGACTGGGCGTATAAATTCTCTGGTTCTTCTATTTTCTTTTTTATTTCTTCTGTCGGTGCAGCCTTTATTACGATTCCTGGCAACAGGCAGAGAAAAAGCGCCAGAGAAAGAACTGCACACAATATCCTTTTTTTCATTCTTTCCTCCACAGCACATCCTTACTACTATGTATGCTTTTACATTAGGAAATAGAACTTTATATATCCAGCTTCAGCTGCACCTCGTCTTCTGCCTCTTCCTTAAAATGTTCTATCTGTTCTTCATTGAGTGAAGGCAGTTCCTCCAAAGACTGCACGCCAAACCTTCTTAAAAACTCTTCTGTGGTTTTAAATAAAAGCGGCCTTCCCGGCGCTTCCAGCCTTCCTGCCTCTTCTGCCAGCCCATATTCTACCAGTTTATTTACTGCATGGTCTGATTTAACTCCCCGAATTTTTTCAATTTCTAGTTTTGTCACTGGCTGTTTATAAGCAATGATCGAAAGTGTCTCTAACAAAACATCTGTAAGAGCATATCGTTTTGGCTGTTTGGCTATTCGGATCAAATATTCATAGTCCTCTTTTTTTGTGCACATCTGAAAGGAATTGTCAAGTTCAATGATGCGCACACCTCTGTTTTCTTCTTCGTAGCAGTCCATCATATTGTGGATGATCCTTCGCGTTGTATCTTCATCGTGCTCAATCGCCGCCGCTATTTTTTCAAGCTCTACCGAATCACCCATTGTAAAGAGAATTGCTTCTATAATTCCCTTTAATTTTTCGATTTCCATCCTTGTCCATTCCTTTCAATCATAATTTCATCGCAGATGCCTGCCTGCTCCACCCGAATTGTCCCCAGCTTCATAAGCTCCAATACGGCAAGAAACGTAACTACTGTCTGTATTCTGCTTCTCTGTTTTTCAAGCAGGCTTTGAAAAGAAAATCTTTGATACTTTTCTATATACTCTTTAATATAAGAAAGCTTGTCATTTAAAGTAACTTCTTCTTTCTCAATCCTTCCAAATTTACTCCTGACCGGATCGATTTTTTCGTCTTGTCGCTTTAAAACGTCTTGAAAAACTGCCTGCAGCTTCGTAAGCGTCAGATCCCTTAGCAGCATGTCTAAATCTATCGGTTCTTCATATTCCTTAACCTCCAATGGTATGGTCGGATTTTTATAGAGCACACACTCTGCGTCCGTCTGTCGTCCTTTTAATTCTTCCGCCATGTATTTGTACATTTTATATTGAAGAAGCTGTTCTACCAGTTCTTTACGTGGATCCTCTTCTTCCCCTTCTTCATTTACTTCCTTTGGAAGCAGCATTTTGCATTTAATATCCAGAAGGGTCGCTGCCATAACAAGGAATTCGCTCATCACATTTAAGTCTTTCCTCTGCATGTTCCTTATATATTCCATATACTGATTTGTAATTTCCACAATCGGGATATCGTAAATATCTATTTTATTTTTATCAATCAGGTGCAACAGAAGATCCAGCGGACCTTCAAACACCTCCAGCTTTACCGGAATCCCCATATTTCCTCCATCTTACTGCTTGTCCTTGTACACCAACGTTACTCATTATAAGTGAATTTTCTTAATTTCACAAGTGATTCTTTCCATCCGGACCACACAGGCAGACAGAAACAACCTCTGCTTTGTTAAACAGACGGATTTTAATTGTATGCATGCCAAGTCCCCTGCTCACAATCACAGCTTGATTTTTATCCTTTCTCATTTCTCCAGAATACTTTGGAAATAACTTAAGCTGCGGCGTAATGATACCTCTGAATCCCGGTACTCTGACAAGCCCTCCATGTAAATGTCCTGCTAGTACAAGGTCTGCCCCCCATTCTTTATAAATTTCTGAAAAAGCGGGGTTATGCGCCAGCAATATTTGCAATTCATCCCTTGCAGCAGTTCCAATCCGTTTCCTTATATCCTCTTTTTTTATAGGAAATGTCTGAAATTTTTTGTATGTATACAGCGGCAGCTCCAGCCCACTGATGCATAGAGCTGTACCTTTTATTTTCAGATGGACTGTTTCATTTTCCAGGAAGTGAACCCCTGCCTTTAGAAGCCTCTCCTTATATTCGTGATATGTATTTCCGAAATATGCAGTCCTTTCTTTCATTCGCTGCTCATGGTTTCCATTTGCATAATAAACCGGACAAATAAGCGGAAGCCGACGCACAAAGTCCAATGCCGGCTCTGCCAAGACCCCTTTTTTCCCAATCAGCATATCTCCGCCAATCAGTATAAGATCCGGCTTTTCCGCTTTTACAGACTCATACAATATTTTATTTTTATTTCCATATACTTTATTATGCTGATCGCTAAGAAATACAATTTTTATCTTTCCCGATACGCTGGAAACTTTTTCCGTTTGAAACATATATTTTGTAACCTGAAAGCATCTCTGCTCTCTGCACATCTCTGCAATACATAAACCCACTGCCGCCATAGCAGAAATCAGCATCCCTATTCCTCTCACTTATGCCTCCTCCTTAAGTCTTTCATCAACTGCGCTGTCCAATAAAATCGGTACTGCCTTTTTCTATTATAAGGCATAAGGCACCTTTGGTACAGCCTTTGTTTTCTCTTAGTGTTCAGTAAATATATAGAAACAGCATTAAACACACCACTGTCTAAAAGCATCCTTTAAATAATCAAAAACTCCTGCTTTTTCAACATTCTCTCCTGCAATAATCGGAACACTGCCTATTTCTTTGCCGTCCAATTTATATACAACCTTTCCTATCTGTTCTCCTTTTTTTAGAGGCGCTTTTACCGGTTCCTTTAAATCCACACTTTTCGTAATCTGGTTTAGGTTCGACCCAGTTGTATCTAAATAGGAAAATGTATCTGCATAGCTGCAAGAAACTTTCTCTTGTACACCGCCTTCTACAGAAACCGGCTTCATCTTCTCCGGCTCCTTATCCTGGTATACCTGACATTTTCCAAATCCATAATTCAGCAATGTCGTAGCATCTTGAAATCTTAGCTTTGAATTCTCCGCTGCCATGACAACCGCAATCAATTCCACTTCGTTTTTCTCTGCTGTCGCCGAAACACAAAATTTCGCATCTCCTGTAGATCCTGTTTTCAGTCCTGTCGTATACTCGTACTGCCTTACCAGTTTGTTGGTATTGGTAAGTCCAAATTCTGAACTCCCCTTGTCTGTCGTATGTGTAATATTTTCCATCCATACCATACAGTAGTCGTGTATCTGCGGATATTTTGTGATCAACTCTCTGGACATTAGCGCAATGTCCCTCGCGCTGGTTACATGTCCATCTGCATCCAGCCCATTACAATTTACAAAGTTTGTATTTTCCATTCCCAGTTCTTTGGCACGCTCATTCATCTGGCGGACAAACTCTTCTTCATTCCCTGCTATGTATTCTGCCATTGCTACACATGCGTCATTGGCGCTCGCCACAGAGATACATTTTATCATTGTATCCACCGTCTGCTTCTCTCCCACTTCCAGAAACACCTGTGAGCCACCCATAGATGCGGCATATTCTGAGGTCGTGACCTCTTCTTCCAAAGAAATCTTTCCTTCTTTCACTGATTTCGTCACCCAAGTTTCGAGCGTACGTACCAGTTTCTTCGGATTGTACTGTACATAGTCCAACACCTCCGCTACCGTTTCTCCATCAATAATCTGTTCGATATTATATCCTTTCTCGTTCACCGAAACATGCACGGCATTCGTATCACCGAACAAATTATGCATATCTCCCAGAATCTCCTGATAAGCACCGACCAGGAACACAGCCACATAGTAAGGTTCCGTTTTCTTCAGTGTATGCACAGGCAGATAATGAGCCACGTTACGGGTAGAAATAAAATTAGCAATCTTACCGTCCGAGTCACAAGTAATATCCTGCAAAGTAGCCGAACGTTCCGGTTTCTCATCCAATCGCTGGATAGGCATGATCGGGAATATCTGGTCAATCGCCCAAGAGTCGGGAAGCGACTGGAAGAGCGAGAAATTACAGAAATATTTATCGGCAAGCAACTTAGACAGTCCGCGGAATTCATCAGGCGCATGCTTCAAACCGCCGGCAATCTGATTAATCTCACGTGTAATAGACCAATACAGACGCTCGATTTGTGCACGGGTTTTCAGATCTACGATTCCATGACTGAACAAGTCCAGCGCTTCCTCTCTGATCTGCTGCGCATCGTGCCATGCTTCCAACATCTTATTCTGATTCAGCGAATCCCAGATTCCATATAACTCCTGCACCAATTCGTGTGCATCCGGAGCAATTTCCTCCTCGTCATCCCATTCGGGCAATGTAGCGGTTTCAAGTACCTCAAAGATAAGAACAGAATGATGTGCCGTCAATGCGCGTCCACTCTCCGTTATGATATTCGGGTGTGGGATACCATTTTTATCGCTCACGTCCACCAAAGTAGAAATAGAGTCGTTTACATATTCCTGGATGGAATAATTCACGCTGCCTTCGCTATTGGACGAACGGGTTCCGTCATAATCCACTCCGAGTCCACCGCCAATATCTACAAATTCCACATTAAATCCCATCGAATGTAGCTGCACGTAGAACTGTGAAGCCTCACGCAAAGCCGTTTTAATACGACGTATCTTCGTCACCTGACTGCCGATATGGAAATGAATCAGTTTCAAACAATCCTTCATTCCTTTGCTCTCCAGGAAGTCGAGCGCTTCGAGAAGTTCACTGGAAGTCAAGCCGAATTTGCTGGCATCACCTCCAGACTCTTCCCACTTTCCGCTACCGGAGGAAGCGAGTTTGATACGTATACCGATGTTAGGCTGCACATTCAGCTGTTTTGCCATCTTTGCAATCAGCTTCAGTTCGTTCATCTTCTCTACAACGAGGAAGATACGTTTACCCATTTTCTGGGCAAGCAAAGCCAGTTCGATGTAACTTTCGTCTTTATATCCGTTACAGACAATCAATGAGTCAGAATCCGTATTGACCGCAATCACTGCATGGAGTTCCGGTTTGGAACCGGCTTCCAGTCCGAGATTGAACTTCTTTCCGTGGCTGATAATCTCTTCCACCACCGGGCGCATTTGGTTGACCTTAATCGGATAAATTATAAAGTTCTCGGCTTTATAACCATACTCTTCGGCCGCTTGTTTAAAGCAGGAAGACATCTTTTCAATACGGTTGTCCAAAATATCCGGAAAACGTATCAACATGGGAGAAGCCACATCACGCAATTGCAACTCATCGACCAGTTCTTTCAGATCGACAGTCACTCCGTCTCTACGAGGTGTAACAACTACATGACCTTTGTCATTAATACCAAAGTACGAGGTACCCCAACCTGTGATGTTGTAGAGTTCCTCAGAATCTTCAATACGCCACTTTCTCATTTTCTGTTATTCAGTGTTTTTAGTAAATAATTGGACGGCAAAAATACGGATTAATCTACATGTTGGCAATTAATTAGACATTAATTCTTTCAAACGGTCCATATAACCACTATTTCCGTTACGGGCGTCATAGCGACGTGCCAGCTCTTCTGCCTGTTGATAGAAATAATTGCGAAGTTCGTTTACCTGATAAATTCCATCCGGACGATAAAGCGGGAACTCTTCCGGCAAAGACAACGAGACTTCCGGACGGGTTTCATATTTCAGAGCCTCTACCATATCACAGGAGAAACGATAACTCTTCAGCGTATTAGTACGCAAACTCCAACCGATACAGCGTTCGGCATATTCCCAAGCTCTTTCCGGCTTCGTCATCATATAATAGGCAATAAACAATCCCAGATAGAGCAAAAGATATTCATCCTTCTCTCTTCCCACCAATGCTTCTTCGGCACGTGCACACATATCGGCGGCAATCTCCGGTTTACCTGCTTTCTGCGCATAATAAGCAAGCTTCAAATAGGCCCGCAAATTGGCTTCATAACAAGTGACCTGCTTATTAATCAACGGTTGCGCGCGGCTGTAAGCCTCATCAAACTGTCCCGTTTCCAGATAATAATCCAGCATAAAGTTCAATTCACAAGCCTCACACGACTGATCGTCTATCTTCTCATTCAACATTTTATCAATGTATTCTTTCGCCTTGTCATACTGCCGCATCCAGACACATTCCACAGACCAGCGGTGATAATAACTCCGCAAAGAATATCCGTTCCGGAGGATACGGGTTTTATAATCCTCCCCAATTGCCTGTACCTGCTCCATCGGGATCTCCGGAAGATCGAACGTACAAGCCCATATCCACTTATATTTCCACAACAAGTCATCTTCCTTAATCACATCCTTGTGGTTCTCGTAATCATCCAGAATTTTAGAGAACACGGTAATCTCTTCAGCATCCGCCGAAAGAAGATTCAGTTCATAAATAAGATCCAGTCTCAACTCCGTAGCCCATTCCACATCTTCGTTCTCATCGGCGATGCGGATAGCCTCTTTCAATAGATTGGCTTTTTCGCGGGGATGCAGGTTGTCATTCTGTGTCTGCAACAGCAATTTTTGTATTTCAAGTGTGTATCTCATACTCTTTTTTTAATTCAGGAAATTTATAAAATCATTCATTTTCGAAGTCATCAGTTCACTTAGCGAATGGTTGAAAAGTTCCATTTCTTCGCTGTTCACCGGATATTTACCTTGCAGAAGCGATTGTACATACAATATATGCACCACATGCTGAAACAGTTTATTGTCTCCTTGTATTTGCAATAAGGTCTGCACCATTTCATTATCCGCATTGAAAGTGAGTGTCGGCGGAATCTGCTTTGTAGTATTCACAGCTCCCAGTACAGCCGCCAACGGATTATTAGCACTTTTAGCGGCATTCTCCTTTTCCTCCGCCACAAAAATAACCGGAATATCCACCGGAGTAAAATGCTTCAGACGACAGATACAGCCAAATCGCTTCAACAACTCGTTCGCTTTCACCTCAAAAGCCTGAAACTCCTGGTTCGCCTCCACTTCACCAAACTGCTCCAGCAACCGTGAAGGAGATATTTCATCCAAAGTAAGCTCCGGATTCAGGCGGACATACTTTTTCAACAACGTTTCATCAAACGTATAAGCAGCATTCACGACCAGCCAACCCTGTGCTCCGGCTATACGCCGCACTTGCCGGAAATCCTCCAGATTCTTGGTATAACATATCACATTACTTGCCGAACGAATACTTCCAAAGCTACGTAACCCCTTATTGGTTTCAAAAGGAAGGTAATCCATAAACAAACGAAGCAATTCATTATCCTCCGAAGCAATCGCCTTGATATGAAAGTGATGAACATCCAGAATCCGGTTGAACATGGCACGGTCATTCTGCACCAATCCCCGCAAATAATCCTTGATAGCCACCCCGATCTCTTTCCGGGCATCCTTCAGTTGGTCATTACTCACCAAAGACTCCCGGGAAGCGGTAGACAGCAACCCGTCCGCATTCACCAGACAACGGATAAAGAAAGCCCACGACGGCAACAGATTGCAATCATCCTCACTCAACAGCATACGTTTGAGATAGACCTTATGAGAGTTGCGCACTGAAAATTGTGTACGGAAAGGCAGGACATAAAGCACCCCTTCCACCTTGCCGCTTTCAGTATAGATCCGGAAAGCATCGAGAGCAGACGACTGAAACACTTTCGCCCCATAATCCAGCAACTCCTTACGAGTCGCCTTCGGGTCAAGCCATACAGGCGAAGGCGTATTTACCAACTCCTCTTCCCCCTGATAATGCAGATAGATAGGATACGGCAACACTTCTCCGTAACCGACCAGTATCTTCTTAAATGTTTCATATTCAAAAAGATGCATCCAATCCCCTTTCGGGTGCAATACTACCTGCGACCCGATGGGCCGTTCTTCGTCTGATAAAGTCAGCTGATACGTCCCATCCACTTTTCCACACCAGCAAACAGGCTGTCCGCCCATTGCAGAACGACTCTCTACGGTGATTTCATTGGTCACCACGAAACAAGATAACAATCCGATACCGAACCTTCCGATAAAATCGTCCGCATCGGGAGTATCCCGCTTTGAACTCTCCCCGATAACAGTCAGAAAACGATAAACTTCCTCCTCTTTCAATCCGATACCATTATCCCGAAATACCACTGTCTTGTCCTCATTCAGAAAGACATCGATGCGACCTTTATAATTCTCGTCAATATTGCGTAGTGCCGTGATGGCATCTACGCAATTCTGCAACAGTTCGCGAACAAAAGTATTCGGGTTACTATAAATGTGCTCTGATAACAGGGCAATCATACCTTTAAGATTGACCTGAAACAGATTATTCCCTTCTTTTTCCATGTTCCTCTTTTACTTCCTCCTCCTTCCGGTGATTTTAAGAGCTTTCTCATTGCCATTCTCTGCGGCCTTTTCGAACCACTCCATTGCAATTTCATCGTTTTCTTCGACGCCATTTCCTGTCAGATAGGCATTTCCAAGTTCAAATTGCGCTTTGTCGCTATTTTTTTCGGCAGCTTTCAGCAGCCATTGCACCGCAGCTTCCGGATCAGGAGTACAACCTTCGCCATACATCATCATCTTACCGAGATAATAAGTCGCAGCAATATTTTCATTTCCTGCCGCATCCGTAAACCAACGATAAGCCTCGGCATAATTCTGTTTCACACCTACTCCATTATAATAACAAAGTCCGGTACGATACATACTTGTCGTATTTCCATTATCCGCAGCCAGTGTATAATATTTAAAGGCTTCCGTTTCATTATCTTCCACTCCGATACCCATTTCATAACAGATACCCAGTCCTTCACTATACCATTCATACTCGGCAGCTTTCTTGAAATAAGCAAAAGCCTTTTCCGACTCATTCAGGCTGTCGTAGTCATACAGATAATACTCACCCATACGCAACATAGCCATCGGAATCTCATTAGCCACTGCCTTTTCATACCATTCCACAGCTGTTTTATTATCTTCCAGACAGGGACCGCAACCGAAGAAATAATAATCTCCCATCTTAAACTGAGCATAACCATAGTCTTGTTCGGCAGCCTTCATCATATATTCCACTGCCTTTTGTGGATTCTCTTCCACGCCATTACCATTCTCATAAGCCATCCCCAGTTCCGTCAGACAACGGGCTTCATTCTTTTCCGCCCCTTTACTAAACCATTCGAGTGCCCTATCCCAGTTTTCTTCCGTTCCGATACCTTCTCTATAGCAACGTCCCAAAGCAAAGATCGCATCATTATCGTCCGCTTCAGCTGCCTTTGTATACCAGGCAAAGGCCTCTTCCGGTTTCACTTCACCAAGAACACCCTTTTCCATATAAAGACCTACACGGAACATAGCATAAGGATAACCCTGTTCGGCAGCCTTGCTAATCAGTTCAAATGACTTTTCATAATTCTTCTCCACTCCATCGCCATTCTCATATAAGAATGCCAGTTCCACAAGGGCAAAGCAAGCACCCAGTTCGGCCGCTTTTTCATAATATTCCCTTGATTTTACAGGGTCCTTCACACCGCTATATCCATTAGCCAAATAAAGAGCCACACGGCAATACCCATCGGCATTATTCAGTGAAGCCGCTTTTTCATAAAACTCTAAAGCCTTCACATAATCCGGTTCTTCAGACAAGAAGCCACGTTCATACATCCAGCCCAAACGATAAGCTGCACTTCCCGAACCCAACTCAATGGCTTTCTCCAACAACTCTTTCGCGCGATTCATGTCTTCCGGCACCAAATCACCGTTGAAATAAATATTGGCCAGTCCTTCGATACCTTGTATATAATCATCCTCCACGCAACGGTTCAGACACATCAGTCCACGTTCCACGTTCTTATATTCATCATTATACAGGTAGATCAATGCCAGTTCATACGCACTGTAGGGTTCACAATAAAGCATGCCCTTTTCCAGCCATTCAATCGCCTTAGGCATATCCAGCCATTCCTCCTCCTGATAGTTATATCCCAGGAAATTGGCGGCAGACCACACACCGGCATGCCAAGCCTTTTCCCAAAGTTCAAAGCTCAGTTCTTTCGGTTTATTCAGTTCCGGGTAACGGAAATAAAGCGTAGCCAGATTTTTAAGACTATAAAGATTGGGAACTATTTCCAGGGCTTTTTCGTAATAAGCAGCTTCCTCTGCCACGTTACCTTCCGCTCTGTCGAGCGCATCTCCTAACGATGCATATACATGAGCACGCAAACGTTCACCTTCAGGCAGTTCGGCAAGCAGTTCATTCCGTATCTGTAATGCCTTTGCTTTATCCCCTGCAAATTCTTCGGCAAAAGCACGATAATGCTTTCCCCATAAAATAGCTTCGGGAGAAGTGAGAGCTGCAAAACGCCGTTCACCCTCTTCTTTATCTTGTTCGCAATAGAATCCCATGTATCGCCAATAGGCAACAGTTGCTTCCGCTTCAGCCCAACCCATATCGGCGGCCTTCTCGTAGTATGGAAACAAATAACTCATGTCCCGCTTTCCATAACGGGCTTCGGAATATTGTGCACCCTTCTGCGCCCATCCCGCACCGCTAAACTTTGCCACACGATCGCATACCTGCATCACCTTTTCCCACCAGAATTCATATTCTTCCGCGTTGAGTTCCACCTCTACGTTACAGTCAAAAGCACTGAATATCAGTTCAAAAAAATCTTCTGTTAATTTCTCGTCTTCTTTTGTGTCCAAAGCATATTCACATACAGCCAATGCTTCCCACCAGTTTTCCGCACTTAACAATGAAGCCGGTGTATACTGCGGAAACCATACCCTTGCAGGCTGTCCGGATGCTTTAATTTTAGCGGATAACTCCCCAAATTTCTCTTTTAAAGTTTTCATGATATAGAACTTTACCTTAATTTTGTGTTACTAGTCAATAAAAAATCTCATAACGAGTGCAAGGTACAAATATTGACCGAATGCACAAACAAGAGTCTCAAAAAAAACGAAGTTCCAACAAAAAGAGAACATTACAACTACCTGATTTCTGAATACAGTAAAATTCCTCCCGACAATGATCCATTATCAGGCACAAATTACACACATCCCACAGCTTCCCAAATGACGATTACACAAAATATAACGACTGTTACTTCTACAATCCCAAAAGTTGTCGCAAACATTGCACCGATGTTTCAATCTGCCAACGGTCTTCCAATTCGTCTGCATTAAAGATATATTGTGCCTGATGATAAAAAGGAGCACGCTTCTCGAGTGCCTGAACAATGAACGCTTTCAGTTCTTCATCCTCTTTACCCTGAAGAATAGGACGTTGTTGTTTAGCCACACGCAAGCGCCTGAACAACACATCCGGATGCACCTCCAGAAAAACAGTCTTTCCGGTCCGGTTCATAAAATCCATATTATCATAAAAACAAGGCGCTCCACCCCCCGTCGAAATTACCACATTCTCAAACTCGGCTACTTCATGGAGCATATTTCTCTCCAGCTCCCTGAATCCTGTTTCGCCTCGTTCAATAAATAATTCTCCAACGGTTTTGTGAAAACGCTCTTCAATATACCAGTCCAGATCGATGAACGGTATATTCATATATCGGGCAAAAGCCTTACCCAACGTCGTTTTTCCGGCACCCATATAGCCGGTAAGGAAGATACGAACCATAAATGATTAATTTTGCTCACAAAATTAATCATTTAATGAAGAATGAAGAATGAAGAATAAAGAATTTTAGCCATTATGCCATCCAATTCTTCATTATTCATTCTTCATTCCCGATTTATTTAAAGATTCTCACCCGTTCTTCAAGCGGCTGGAATTCTTTTTCACCCGGTTTGCCGACAGGAAGTCCGAACGGCATTTCCGCAATCAAATGCCAATGTTCCGGCAAATCCCATGCACGGCGCACTTCTTCATCAATCAACGGGTTATAGTGTTGCAGCGATGCTCCGAAACCTACATCTTCGAGCATTACCCAGATAGCTAACTGATGCATGGCAGAAGTCTGCAATGACCATCCCGGGAAATTCTCCTGATAAGCCGGGAAAGCCTCCTGAAGCCCTTTCACAACCTTCTGATCCTCAAAAAACAATACAGTGCCATACCCACAGGCAAAGGAATGATCTATCTTCTCTTCTGTCTTGACAAACGCTTCAGCCGGTACAATCTTCTTTAATGCGTCCTTCACAATCTGCCACAATTTCTTATGCGATTCTCCCAATAGAAGTACCACACGGGTAGATTGCGAATTGAATGCCGACGGTACGTGGCGCACGGTCATATTAACGATACATTCGATCTCCTGATCGGATATAGGTGACTGATTAGTAATTGAATAGTAAGTTCGACGTTGTTTCAAAGCTTCACTAAAAGATCTTTCCATAATAGTTCCTTTCTTATTTTATATTCTTAAAACTCTCTTTTTTTTATAACAAGTAGCCCCCCTAACTTGTTCAGTTAGAGAATATATTTGTACCTTCGCAGCGTCAATTCATTGACTATCTAAAATTATCGTCAGAAAAAATGGCTAAACAGAAATTTTATGTAGTATGGGAAGGTGTCACCCCCGGAGTTTATACTTCCTGGACAGACTGCCAACTTCAAATCAAAGGATATGAAGCTGCCAAATACAAATCATTTGATACGCGCGAAGAAGCGGAACGCGCGTTGACAATGTCTCCCTATGCTTATATCGGCAAGAATGCAAAGGCTAAATCAGGAGGTCCTAAACCTTCTTCAGATACTTTACCTTCTTGTGTGATCGACAATAGCCTGGCTGTCGATGCAGCCTGTAGCGGTAATCCGGGACCGATGGAATATCGCGGCGTACACATTGCCAGCCGTCAGGAGATTTTTCATTTCGGCCCGATGAAAGGCACGAATAATATCGGTGAGTTTCTAGCCATCGTACACGGTTTGGCGTTGCTGAAAAAGAAAGGTTTCGATATGCCCATTTACAGTGACAGTGCGAATGCCATCAGCTGGGTGCGACAGAAGAAGTGCAAGACCAAACTCCCCCGAACCCCGGAAACAGAAGAACTCTTTCTGTTGATTGAACGGGCAGAAAAATGGTTGCAGGGAAACACCTATACCACCCGTATTCTGAAATGGGAAACGAAAGAATGGGGAGAAATTCCGGCCGACTTCGGCAGAAAATAAAAGAACATAAATTTCAATATAAGATAAAGATGAAAACATTGACTTCAAACAAAGCTTTCTGGCTGTTACTAGTCATTTGCGTAGTTACTATCCTGCCTTTCCTCGGTTTATCGGAGTACCACACCAAAGGGGAGCCTCGCGAATCTATTGTCTCCTACTCCATGCTGGATAGCGGAAACTGGATTTTACCCAGAAACAACGGAGGAGAAATGGCTTACAAACCGCCTTTCTTCCACTGGAGCATTGCTGCTGTTTCGGCAGCAGTGAATGGAGGGCAAGTCACAGAAATGACCTCCCGCTTGCCGTCTGCCATCGCCCTGATCGCCATGACCCTCTGCGGCTTTCTGTTCTTTGCCAAAAGAAAAGGAGTGGAACTGGCGTTGTTGGCCGCCTTTATTACCCTGACTAATTTTGAGCTGCACCGGGCCGGAGCAAACTGCCGGGTGGATATGGTATTGACAGCGCTCACCGTTGGCGCTCTGTATTGTCTCTACAAATGGTATGAGAAGGGACTCAAAGGTATTCCCTGGCTGGCCATTCTCCTGATGAGCTGCGGCACACTGACTAAAGGACCGGTAGGTACTATCATTCCATGTTTAGTGGTAGGCATTTTCTTGTTACTCCGGGGTGTCAACTTCTTCAAAGCATTCTTGTTACTTTCCGCCTGGGCCATTCTTTCACTCATCCTGCCTTTCTGCTGGTATGTCGCTGCTTACCAACAAGGTGGAGAAGAGTTCCTGGCATTAGTTATGGAAGAAAACTTCGGTCGTATGACTAATACCATGAGTTACAATTCATGCGTGAACCCCTGGCATTATAATTTTGTGACCCTATTTGCCGGATACGTTCCCTGGACACTGTTAGTCGTGCTCTCCCTGTTCAGCCTGACTTACCATAAATTCAGCATCCAACCGGCAGCCTGGTGGAAACGCTTCACCACATGGATAAAGAATATGGACCCGGTGGATTTATTCTCTTTCACCAGTATCGTTGTAATCTTCGTCTTCTACTGTATTCCGCAGAGCAAACGTAGTGTATATCTGATGCCGATCTATCCTTTCATTGCTTATTTCCTTGCCAAATATCTATTCTATCTGGTCAAGAAGCAATCTAAAGTCATCAAGGTATACGGAAGTATTCTTGCAGTAATCAGCCTGCTACTGTTCACCTGCTTCATCGTATTAAAATGCGGACTCATCCCTGAAACTATTTTCCAGGGTCGTCACGCGCAGGACAATATTAATTTCATGCGTGCAATACAGAATATCAGCGGAGCAGGGGCCTTATTCCTGATTGCCATTCCTACCATTCTCGGTATCTACTGGTGGTTCTATCAACGGAAAAATGCATTGAACAACCGTTTCCTATACGCTCTCGTTGTGCTTACAATGGGATTATACCTTGCATTGGACGGTGCTTATCAGCCGGCAGCATTAAATTCGAAGTCGGTCAAATTCATCGCTACAGAAATAGAAAAGGTTGCGCCGGAAAGCGAAGGAACGATGTACGAATTCATTGAAGAAAGTCTGCATGCAGCAGGTGACCCCATACATTATTTCGAACTCAATTTCTATCTGCACAATCGTCTCGACAACTTCTATGAGAAACGTCCTTCGGAAGGTTTCTTGTTAATCGGCACGAATGATGCAGAGAAATATCTTCCCGAATTCGAGAAAGAAGGGTATCAGTTTGAGGAGGTATATGAATCCCCTAAACGAGTACTCCGGCAAATAGCCAAGATATACAAGTTCGTTAAAAACCAACAGCCTGAAAATACCGAAACGACTCCTATTGTTGAGTAAAAGGTATAGAATTAAGCGTTTTTCCATGCTTCACAAGGAACTCCGCCGATTGGAGCATGGAAAAACTATATTCTTTCAAAGGCAAAAAGCTATCATCCATCGGAACAGCATTCAATTTGCCGTTACCGATATCATAAGTAAGTTCCTGCTGAGTCTCGTAATTATAAAGATAGAGTAACGTATCATTGCGTCCCACCACCATATTGTCAGCAGTATAGAACATACAGGGACGTTCTTCCTTCAGCAAGTCTACCCCAAAATTATTCTGTAAATAATCAATATTCAACAACCCTAATATCGTTGGCTGTATATCTACCTGACCGCCAAATGCAGTTTTCTCTTCCGGCTGAATACGGCTGGAGTAAATCATCAGTGGAATATGATTATAAGATTCCGGTAGTTCACATTCGGCGTCTCCCACCAGTTTGCCATGATCTCCTTCCAATACGAATATCGTATTATCAAACCAGGGTTGTTTACGCGCCTCTTCAAAGAACTGACGCAAAGCCCAATCCGCATACTCAACGATCTGCATCTCCGGTTCACTTGTTTTCGGATGGAAGAAAGGAGGTATCACATACGGCGGATGATTACTGATGGACAGTAAAGTAGCAAAAAACGGTTGTCCGGTGGCAGCCCGCTGATTCAATACCGGAATTGCATAGTCATACAAGAAATCATCCTGCACTCCAAAGCTATTCACAACCTTATCAGCCGGATAGTCTTCTTGTGAAAACACTTCATCATAGCCGTTCGTCCGGAAGAAAGCGTTCATATTATCATACTGCCCTTCATGCGTCATAAAGAAAAGGTTGTAATAGCCGTTTTCTTTCAGTACGGTAGGCAGTCCCGAATAGCGGGGAATGACAGAGCCTTTCATCAGGTTCCGTTTCATCATAGCCGGAAAAGAATACAAAGTGGCATACAAACCATGGTTCGTATGGATTCCTGCCGAATAGAAATTGCGGAAACTGATAGAACGGGTATACAGGCTATCCAGGAAAGGAGTCAAAGTCTCCGATTGCCCGAAATGCTTCATAAACTTGGCGGACATAGACTCCATCATAATCAAGACGACATTAGGACGGCGTTGTTGCACGCTATCCGCTTTTGCAGCATGCCTGTAAACAGCCAACGGGGAAACATTCGCATCTCCCGGACGGTTGAGCAGAGCTTGCGCCTTGGTGATGGCTTCCTGTTCATCCATCAGATGCAAGTATTTATTTTCAGGCCTCATATCATCCATCACACTCGTCAGCAGGTTAAAAGTAGGACTTACTCCCAGTTGATTGAGAAAAGCATCCTGACAGAAATATGCCGCACTTACTTTGATCGGGTTATAGCCTGTACGCCCCCGGATTCCAAAGATGCAGAGTCCGATTAAGCAAGCACCGATCAGAACCGCCCCTCCTCGCTTCCAATAAGGAAACGGAGCGGAAATGGTAAGGCTACGATGATGGAAATAACGTGCCAGATAGATAAGCCAAACTACGAATCCGGCCAGAAAGAGAAGGAATAATCCGATGGACAGATAATAGGCACTTTCCCCCAATATCATTCCGGCGGTAGTTCCCGCATAACCGAACCATTCGAATATGGAAGAGTTGATATGTTTAAAGAAATAGGCAAAATAAGGAATGTCCGACGCACTGATTAAATAAACCAATCCATAAAAGACACTGAAAAAGATCGTAAAGAAACGGAACAACGCTTTCCCATAATAGTTGCAAACTCCACATACCACCGCAACTACCAGAGGCAACAGAAGTATGTAACAGCCTATCACATTGTCAAACCAGACACCATGCACAAAAGCAAGCATCGGAAGTGTCTTATCCGACAAGGCTTCAGAGGTCAACTGATGATAAGATGAGATAAAAAGTACCAGGCGAAACAGTCCTGCGATCAGTAAAGCCGAAACATGTATGGTAAGTATATATACAATAAGATTTAGAAAACGTTTCATAATAGCCTTTTCTTTTTATGAATTAAATGAAAGGGATTGAATAGTGTTATTTCCTCCCTTTATAGATATAAACGAAATGAAGAATCAGGAAATTGATAGGCACCACGATAATCATTACCAGTATCGGTGCAAGCAGTTCACCCGCCCCTACCCAGAGGAAGAGATTCAGTAAGCCGATCTCAAGCAGGTAATTAATCAGATGACTAAAACCAAAGCCGATCGCATTATGCGAGGATGGTTTGGAACGAAAGGTGAAGAAAGTAGTCAGGAAGTAGTTGCAGACAAATCCTACAGCATAACCAGCCGTAAAGGAGATATTGGCATTCGCAACCAACAAGACCAGGCAATATACGCCGTAATGAATGGCTGAAGATATAGTGCCGACAACTCCAAAACGAACAAACTGCCAGAACTTATCCCGCCAATCCGGGTGCTTCTCAAGTATAGCCTTACTTATTCTGATCATCGTACAACACTTCTTCCACATTATAGAGCGGACGACGTTTTACCTCTTTATAAATCTTGCCAATATACAGTCCGACAGCTCCTATGGATAATAAAACAACCCCGCCAACAAACCAGATAGACAACATCAAAGAGGCCCAGCCATGTTCCGCAGTACCCGAAATCAATGCGTAAAGAACATAGATTCCAATCAAAATACTGATAAAAACAAAGATACCTCCCAGATAAACAATTCCGTAAATGGGCTTTACCGAGAAAGAGGTTATCCCGTCCAAAGCCAGACTGAACATCTTTCTCACTGTATATTTGGAAGTTCCGGCTGTCCGTTCCCGGATCACATCATCTACCGTAGTAGAAGGGAAACCCAGCAACGGGATAATACCACGCAGATAGACATTGCGTTCCTGATAATGAGACAACTGTTCCAGCACTCTCCGGCTTAGAAAACGAAAATCCGCATGATTGTAGATAGTCTCCACTCCCATCCGGTGCTGTAATTTATAAAAGGCTGTTGCAGAAAGACGTTTCAACACGGGGTCTGCCTGACGAGATACTTTCACTCCATATACAACATCATATCCTTGCGTATAGGCATCGATCATCTCCTCAATCGCATTCAGATCATCCTGCAAATCAGCATCAATGGTAATAACGGCATCACTCCAGTCTTTAGCGGTCATCATACCGGCCATGATCGCATACTGATGTCCCACGTTCCGTGCCAGATTCATTCCCTTTATATAAGGATTCGTCCCGTGCAGTTTCTTAATGATGCTCCATGTACGATCTTTGCTGCCATCATTCACAAAGAGCACAAAGCTGTCGGCACTGATCTTTTCTTTCGCCACCAACTCATCAAACAAGGCTGTCAAACGGGCGGCCGAATCTTCCAACACTTCCTCCTCATTATAGCAGGGGGATACAATAGCCAATTTTATCATTTTTCGTCCGGTTTATTTAGTTCAGCCAGTTTTATCTGTGCAAATTCCGAGTAAGTCATAAAAGCATATCCTTTTTCTTTCAGTTTGCGGATAAGCACATCCAAACGTTCCTCCATTCCTTTACCGGAATGATTGCGGATAATAAAAGGCATCTTAAATTCAGGATGTTCACCCAACGGGTAGAATTCCCACGGGTGGAAATAAGTCACAAAATATCCGTCATGCTTCAATACCCGGTTTACCAGGAGTTGATACAGCCACATCGGCAGATTATGACAAGACAACCAGAATAGCGGGAAGCGAATCCACGGAGTTACAGAAGCCGGGATTTGAAGTAACTTACCCGTCATAAAGCAGGTACGGGGCTCCGACAAATGCATATATCTTCCGGGGATAAATGCGGGATTCAATGAGGAGTTATATACATACCCCATCCGTTCAAGTTCCGTATCTGATACGGGGAACATACGCGGCTGGCGATAACCTTGTATCGTCCTGCCGGTAAGACGTTCCAGAATTTCTTTTGAACGACTGACATCCGAAGCCTGTGGCTGCCAATGGTCACATCCATGCGCAGCAACTTCATGTCCTTCGTCCATAATGCGCCGCATCACTTCCAGCGCATTTTCTGCAAAATTGCTTGTACAAAAGAAAGTAGCTTTCACCCCGTTGTTTTTCAGGCAGTCCAGTATCCGATTTGTACCATAGACTGACACTTTCATTGCTTCATCCAGCGGAAAGTCTACACCATGCTCGCGAGGTACATCAAATTCTTCTGTATCAAAACTTAATAATATCATTGCAATATCAAGAATTACAACTGCTGCATATCATGCAGACGTTTATAGTAACCGTTTAACTCAATGAGTTCTTCATGCTTACCACGTTCCACAATCTCACCCTCATACAGTACACAGATTTCATCTGCATTCTTAATCGTAGAAAGACGGTGGGCAATAGCAATCGTCGTACGTGTTTTCATCAAACGTTCCAACGCTTCCTGTACAAGACGTTCTGATTCGGTATCCAAAGCAGAAGTAGCCTCATCAAGAATCAGAATCGGAGGATTCTTCAAAATAGCACGCGCAATACTGATACGCTGACGCTGACCACCGGACAATTTTCCGCCACGGTCACCGATATTCATATTATATCCTTCCGGTTTCTCCATAATGAAATCATGCGCATTGGCAATCTTCGCCGCCTCTACTACTTGTTCCATTGTCGCATTCTCCACACCAAAAGCAATGTTATTGAAGAATGTATCATTAAACAGAATAGCCTCCTGGTTTACATTACCAATCAAACTGCGCAAATCTGCAATACGTACATCACGAATACTTGTTCCGTCAATGGTAATATCACCTTCCTGCACATCGTGGTAACGCGGCAACAAATCGACTAATGTAGATTTACCGGATCCCGATTGACCAACCAGTGCGATTGTTTTTCCTTTGGGAACTGTCAGGTTTACATGCTTCAACACCTCTCTTTTACCATCATAGCTGAAAGAGATATCTTTAAATTCGATTCTATCATTCAAACCTTTCAACGGTTTCGGATTCGGAATTTCCTTAATCTTATTCTCTGCCTTCAGGATTTTGTCCACACGTTCCATGGAAGCCAACCCTTTCGGAATGTTGTATCCCGCTTTAGCAAAGTCTTTCAATGGATTGATTACACTATATAAGATAACCATATAGAAGATGAATGTAGGAGCATCGATGGTTGCATTCTTTCCTAAAATCAATGTACCTCCAAACCACAATACAGCTACAATCAGAATCGTTCCTAAGAACTCACTCATCGGATGAGCCATAGCCTGACGTATAGCAACCTTGTTTGTCGCATCCCGGAGCTCGTTGCTACATTTGGTGAAGCGGTTAATCATTTTATCTTCCGCAATAAAAGCCTTGATGATGCGCAAGCCTCCCAGTGTTTCTTCTAATTGTGACATCGTATCACTCCACTTAGCCTGTGCTTCCAGTGATTGACGTTTCAGTTTTCTTCCGACGACTCCCATCAACCAACCCATTCCCGGTAATACAATGATAGTAAAAAGAGTCAACTGCCAACTAACCGTAACCAATGTCACAAAATATATAATAATCAGAATCGGGCTTTTCATCAACATATCCAATGAACTGGTAATGGAATTTTCCACTTCCCCCACATCACCACTCATACGAGCTATAATATCTCCCTTTCTTTCTTCCGAGAAGAAAGACATCGGCAGACGCATTACCTTAGCATACACCATAATACGAATATCACGTACCACTCCTGTACGTAATGGAATCATCACGGCTGAAGAAGCAAAGTAACAACCGGTTTTAAACAATGTCATCACCATCAGGAATAGTCCCAAGAAAATAAGAGCTACAGTGGGACCATTATCCACAATCATCTGAGAGATGTAATAATAGAAGTTATTCTTGGCAACATCTGCTAAATCGCCACTACCCCATTCCATAAAATGGTACACCTTATCTGCTCCTTCTGTTTTAAACAGAATACTCAAGATAGGAATCAAAAAAGTAAATGAGAACACATTGAATACAGCAGACAAAATATTCAGCAAAATAGCCCAGCCGATATACTTCTTATAAGGCGACACAAAACGTCGCATTAGTTGTAGAAATTCCTTCATTATTTACCATTAAAAAAGTTAAGACCGCAAAGATACAATAAAACAGATTAACAGGCAGCAGTTTCTATTAATTATTAACGCGATTTATCGAAAAGCCCTCTTCAATAAATGAAATATGACTTAATAATTCTCTTTCAGCCAAATACCCAAGAAACGATCATATATTTGACAAATACCCATTTCCTGAGTCACAAAATCCTTTTCCAGCAACCCTTTTAGTGCTGCCTGAACTGAACTAGCAGAAGCCAGTTTGTATTTTTTAATAAAAGTGCCGGAAGTGAGAGCTTTAGCCCTTCCTTCTTTAGTGATAGCAATTAGCAGTTCCTTTTGTTTCTCCGGCAAACGAAAAAGAATTTCCGAATAAGTATATCTGAATGAATCAATAATCTGCCGAATAGCCCCTGACACCATTCCCACTTTACAAACTCCGTACTCCGGGGTCATATCATAAAGTGTATTCAATACTTTTTGTATATACCATGTGATTCCTTCAAACTGTTGATAAACTGTGGTAACAGCACTTTCCTCTATTTCTTTGCCTGCACGTTTGAAATGCATACTTGCAAAACGAATATATTCTTCTAAAGGAATACTTTCCAAATGCATCATTGACACACTTTGATAAAAAGGTCTGGAAGGCGTCAAAAACATATTCCCCATCACATGTCGCTGGCTCCCGGCAAAAATGAAACGCGCATTATTACAATGCTGCACATAAGTCCGGAGAGTAGCCTCTACATTTTTCTCCACATATCCAGTAATCTGCTGAAATTCATCAATAGCAATCAAACAAGGCTTATCCGCTTGCTCTAAATACCGGAAGATTTCATCAAGCGTAGTAGCCGGAGCTTGTATATCTCCTAATCCCAGATTCAAAGAAGGCATACCATTCACATCAAAAGAGATACTAGCCTGCAAAGATTTTACACATTCCCAAAAGCCATGCAAAGCTTTCTTCCCCATAGGTTTCAGTACTTCCAAAATCTCCTTACTAAGTGCAAAGACCAAATCACGCAATGAACGGCTATCATATATATCAATAAAAAAGGTATAGTAACCCTGTTTAATTTCAGGAAACTGAAAGCAATGACGGATCAGCCCTGTTTTTCCCATTCGCCGGGTAGAGACAAGAGCCAAATTATTCCCATTCATCACCTCGCGCACCAACTGTTCGCTCTCAAAACGGCGATCGCAAAAATAATCAGCAGAGACATATCCGCTTGTTATAAAAGGATTTCTTATCATAGTCTTCATACATCTCACGTTATTACGCAAAGATAATTATTATAAAATAATAAAAGCCATCTACTATACATTATTTCATCATCATCCTTACTCTACAGGCATCACATGATAATAAACCCCACGTGTTTTCCTAAACGACTTTACTCTCAGCCTCTGCAATATACGTCCGAAATAATTAACTTGTCCGGCAGAGAATTTCATTTTACTTGCCTTTTGTATCCGCTGCAATATATCCGCAGCAAGCAACCATTCTCCCTCTTCTTCCTCTTCCGCTGCCCGGTAATATACCTGAAACAATTGTTCAATCGCCGGCGACTGTTCAAACTCCCGGTTAGCCTCCGTCATAATCGCCTCCTCTTTTTCATCAAACCAATAGCGCTCATTACTCCGCAATGCAGCCATTGCCTGTGCATATAACTGCTCATAATCAATAGGGCGGACCACATCTATCACTCCCGTCACCTCGACACCGATAAAACGGCGACTGCCGGAAGTATCCGTCAACAGATCCTTATGATTACTTGTGCCTATAAAAGAAGCGTACCGGCGGAGTTCCTCCACTGCCGAAGCATTCGGACGTCGCGTATTGACAACAGGCTTTTGCAGAATATGCTTGAGAAAAGACTGCTGACTGATGCCAATCTGATCGAACTCATCCATATTAATCAATAAAAAGCGATTCAAATACAGTTCAGCATCCCGTTTCCGACTGAAATCGATACTGTCCGTATAATATGCCTGTAAACATGGTGGTAAGATCAAGCGGCAAAATGTAGACTTACGATAAGCTTGCGGGCCTATCAATATAGGCGAAGTGCTATTCGCATGATTCTTACCCATCCCACGCCAATGTGCGACCATACTAAGAAACCAACGACGAAACAATTGAGTCCAATAAGGATGGTCACAAGGAACCCGTTTGGCTAAATTGCCAATATAATCCTTACCGTTCCAACGAGGAAGGTCATAAAGAAACTCTTCAATAGGTTGATAAACCGGTACATGATCCGAATTCAGGAAACGCACGACATCTTTATCCCAAAGTTTAAGCCCCTCATATTGTGCATTCATTGTAATGCTTGCCATCAACCGTTTATCCACCGGAAGAAAATAAAAATTAAAGCTATTCCGTTCGCGACATTCCACTTGTGACGTTAGTTGGTTGAAACGGAAATCATAACGCCGTTTCATAAACTCATCCATCTGCATGACAAATAATTGTTCCGGCAACAGGCTGCTCTTACTCGCAAATCCCTCTGAAGTCCGATATACATTCCGTACAGTCCCCCGAACCAATGTATCATCTTTTGGCAAACGATAATGCGCCCGACACCATCGCACCGTATCTTCTTCAGGAATACCGGCGCGAAAACAATACCCGGCCAGATTTATCAACAAAGACTGTTTATCACCTTCTTCCGGTTGATAACCATCCTCCTCATCCAGTGCACGTGCGAAGGCTGCTTCAAAAAGAACAGAAAGCGCATCACATCTTTCATACCCCGGTGCAAGCCGTTGCAATGGTGAAGTTTCCGTTTGCACCCGTTCACGATAAGTGGTTTCGCCCGGCATAGCCACAGGTTGTTTCATATAAATAGGCATCGCTTCGGGATTAAAATACAAATCCGGATCAAAAGTCCAGCGACAATATTGTTCCAATGAAGGTTCTTTCAGTTCGATATCAAAAGGAAGTTGGGGCTGATAGAATTTCACAGCCAACCGATAGGCGTGTGCATGAAAAAGCTCTGCCTGTTCACGGGTTTCCGGTAAAAGGTCATTGGGATAAGTAAAACGGACCCATATCTTCACTGACTTTCCGGAAGAACCGGTGAAAGCTAAATAAGTTTGCGGCAGCTCCCTCACCCGCTCTTTCACTTCATCCGCTTCCATATTCCCGGATAAGTTATTCACCTGAATCATCACAATTCCGTTGTATTCACTCATGGTCGTTATTCCGTCTTTGCGGAAAAAGGCCGCTGCAGGTATCACCTTCTGCACTTTCTGCACATAGTCATTTTTATCACCCGGAAGCATAAAAGGCAGGACTTCTCTCATTTTTGAAACAGACTGTGCTTTGGTTTCCACTTTCATTTGCTCTACGAGCTGTTCGATTCTTAACGTACGCATAGTGTTCACCTTGCCATCGTCTCTTACCAATGTTATTCTCATTGCTTAATTAATTTATTTGTCCTGCATGTGTTTGTAGGGCGATTATTACCACAGACAAATGTACGGTTAATATCCCGTATAAACAAATTTGACACCTCCCAAACGCACGTCCACTAGTAATGATTTGCAATTCTTATTCTCATATTCTCATAAGTTTCAGATAAAACACACAAAATCAGCATAGTACACCATGAGAAACGTTTTTAAATCCGGTATTTCTCATACTTTGTCTTTCATTTTTACTCAAAAATTGTCTATTTATCATAGTATTCCGGATCATTTCTCATAGTCAAATACCAACCATTCATTTCGCTCATTGGCCAACCTTATTTTACACAACCCTCATCTATTATTTACATGTAAACAACCGTGTAATTATTTGTTTTTCAGTTAATAATGTCGTATCTTTGAAAGAGGATCCCAATCGTTCCACTAGAGTGAACGGTTCTGTTCACTAGGGTAGAAAGATCTGTCTACTAGAGTGAAAAGAACCGTTCACTATAGTGGAACGAACTAGCTGGTAGTTAAATACAGGGAAAACGCATTATACTCTTTCCTTAATCTTTTATACATTTATCTTACACCA
>ERZ857801.1363-NODE-1363-length-26093-cov-6.234427_pt1 | contig 26093 bp, 25 predicted proteins | sample MGYA00519762_ERZ857801 | MGnify/ENA primary metagenome ERZ857801 (study PRJEB31778, sample SAMEA3449368) | human gut metagenome | biome: human gut; feature: human-associated habitat; material: faeces | place: United Kingdom | collected 2010/2012 ...
TTTTCACATCCACACCGTTCTGCAGGGCCGTGGTAGCGAAGGTGTGACGGAGATCATGAAATCTGAGGTGCTCCAGCCCGGCGTCCTTGAGAATCTTCTTGTGGAGATTCACCACCGAGTCCGGGTGGTACATCTCTCCGGTGAGGGGTGAGGGGAACATGTAGGGGCTGTCCGGGTGCTTGGAGTGCTCCTGGATCAGTAAGTCCACCGTGGTCTGCGGGATGGACACCAGCCGCACGGAGTTCTCCGTCTTAGGCCGGGTCAGTTCCAAGGAGCCGTCCGGGTTGCGGACATACTGTTTGCTGACGGAGATCGTTCTCTGCTGAATATCTAAGTCATCCCACCGCAGGGCAACCAGCTCTCCCTTCCGCAGACCGCAGACCAGCTCCAGGTAGAACATGGGGAGCAGTCCTCTGGCCTCCGCCGCGTCCAAATAGGCCTTCATATGCTCTGGGGGAAGGATTTTCATCTCCAGCTTCCGGGGCTTGGGTACGACGCAGTCCTCGCAGGGATTGCGGGGGATGAGCCGTTCCTTCACCGCACGGTCCAGGGCACAGTGGAGCATCAGGTGGACACTGTGGACGGTGGTGGAGCTCAGTCCCTTGTCCTGGTTCTTTCCGACATGTATTCTGCCGCACTCCAATAACTCTTTGTAGAGCTTCTGCAGATGCCGGGTGGTCAGCTTCTTCAGCTTAATGTTCCCAATGCGGGGGATCGTATAGGTCTCGATGATCAGTTCATACCGGTTGGCCGTGGCGGTGCGGACATTGGGCTTGGCGTAGAGCTCGTACCAGGTGCGCAGCCACGTGGCTACCGTGTATTCTTCGCTGCGGCTCACATCCAAGCCCTGACATTCCTCCAGGGCTTTTTTCAGCTTTTCCTTGACTTCGGCCTGTGTCTTACCCAGCACATTCTTGATAATCCGCTTGCCGGTCTTGGAGTCGTACCCGGCGGTGTACCGGCCCTCCCAGCGGCCATCTTTTCGCTTACGGATGTTACCTTCGCCGTTGGCCCGCTTTTTTGCCATGGTAGGAACATCCCTCCTCTTGTGTCATAGTTAGATTTCCGTCGTCCTCGTCCAGGGCTTCGATTGTCATCCGCATCCCCAGGCGAAATCCCAGGACAAAATTTTCCAGGGCCATTGTGCTGCTGATTTCGTTCTCCGCGTTGAGGAGCCGCAGGAGCAGGGTTTTCTCCTCTCCCTCCAGTCGGTTGGCGAGCTTTTCCTCGCACTGTTCTGCCTGGTCCATAGCGTCTGCCAGGACGGAGCCTGGTGTGATGTCTTGTTCGTTGGGGGTAATTTTCCAGAAGTATAGATCTTCCAGTGTGTCTCTCATGTGTGCCGCCTCCTTTGCAACGACACACAATACCACAGAAAACAGAAATAGCCAGGGGTGCGGCGCAGAGTTATCAAACTGTTATTATTTTGCTGCCACTATTTCCGCCGTATTCATTGTTTACGGCATCGCAATTCCCGCCAGCCAGCAGACCCTTTCTGGTCGGAAGGGTCTTTATTGTTTTATGCGCCGTAATTTTTGAGGGGGTGTATGGAGAAAGTTTCTCTTTGTATATGCGTATCATTTTTTGAACCACCCGTTTAAGAATTCTCCCCAGCACTTAGAATTTCCAGAGTGCTGGGGAAAGTCGTTCAGTTCATCTTCTGTCCTTCCTCGTGATCATCCGCTTTGTGCCCCATGGCGATCTTCTTTGCTTGCTCCTTTGCCAGCGCTTTTCGGTCTCCATGACTGTGCTGGGTTGTTGCGTCTATTACGTCGCTGTCCGCATGCTGTTCCAACCTGGCCAGCAGGCGGATCATGTATTCTGTTATCCCAGAATCCCCCACACCAGAATGCTGGCCGCTGTCGCTCCCGCCACGGAGCACATGATCGTGGTTGCTGCCCAGCGCCGGAAGGATTTCTGCAGTTCTTCCCCATCTCTCCGGAGCCGTTCTATCACTGTGGAGAGCTGCCTCATAAATTCGTCTCTCTGCTTCCCAGCCTGTCTGTTCTCCTCCTGAATCCCACGCTGGACTTTCTCCAGGTCCTGACACATCCCTTGGTGGAGATCCTTCGTCTGGTTCAGCCAGCGGGCCAGCAGGTCTGCTGTGGCCAGAGGCTCCAGACTCTTTTTGGTAGCCAGGGAATCCATCTCGCTCCGGATGTTCTCCTGGAGGGCCAGGGTGCTCCGCAGGACTTGTTCCAGCCGCTCCACGGTCTGAAGCGGCATGGTGTAGAGGATGTTGGCCTGCTGGCTTGTCAGGGTTGGCATTGTAGGTGAGGTCTTCTGCCTCTGCTTCAGGGTGTCCAGTGAACTGTTGCGCTGTTCGCTGCCGTATTCGGAATTCATGCTCCATCTGCTCCTTTCTGAATTTCAGCTCGTGCAGTTTGTCGTCTCTGCATTTCTTTCCCGTGGGCGTGGTGTAGGTGATGCTCTTTCGCCCCTCCTCCCAGCGCACCTGATAGCCCCGCGGGTTCATTTCACGCAGGAACTCCTCTCGCGTTCCAGCTCGTTTCATGGCTTCCTCGATTGTGATGATCAGCTGGAACTTCCAGCTGTCTCCCCGGTTAGCTGCCCGGTATTCTCCAGTCCGCAGGCCTTGGGTGCGCCGGTCCTGCTGGTATGGCTTCAAGGTAGTGAGGCCGTGCTCCATGCAGATCTGGTCGCTGACCTTCCGCATCTGCTCCAGGGTATTGGGGGTGAAGTGCAGCTTCTTTCCGGTGTCCGGGTGGACCGAGTTGACGATCAGGTGGGAGTGCAGGTGCTCCGCGTCGATGTGTGTGGCCACCAGAACCTCGCATCCCGGGAAGAACCGCTCCGCCAGCTCCTGGGCGATTTGGTGTGCTTCCACAGGCGTGACTTCCTCTTTGGGCGAGAAGGACTGGACGTACTGGTAGAAGAAGGTTCCGCTGGCCTTTCCGTAGAGGTTCTTGGTTACCAGGAAACTTTTCTGCGCCAGCTCCGGCGTGCAGTTGATACCGGAGAGGTAGCGGCGGCCGGTTTCATCCATCGTCTTTCTCTCCTGAGACACATAGCGGATCACCCGCCCCATGGCGCCCGCCGTCTGCGTCCGCTCTTTGATGTAGCTACAGGTCGCCAGAGGAGATCACCGGTCCTTTCTCTGTGAGCAGACCGTTCAGCGCCTCATAGGTCTTGCCCAGCGCTTCTGTCAGTTCGTTCAGATACACCGTCTGGATATGACCCGTGTGAGCCAAGACGGTGAGCTGGTTCAGGTTTCTTCCCCAGGCGCGCAGCTCCGTCAGGATGGGCTTGAGTTCGTGGATCACAAGAATCGGCTGTTCCAGCGCGGCTCGGAGCAGGTACTCCTGCTGGCTCAGGCCGGATCGGCGCACCTTCTCACGGATCTTCCTTGCCTCTGCCGGAGTGACCCGGAAGGCGATCACCTGGTTTCTGGTTCGGACTGCCATGTTCCATCACCTCCGCATAAAAATTTGGTATGCTGCCGCTTCCTCTCCGGGAACGACAACATACCAGAATTTTTTGTGGATAGCCATATCAAACAGGCAGAATTATCAGAAAGTTATCAATTGGCCCCGCAGGGCAGAAAAAGTGGGTGCGGGCTTCTGCCCGCAAAAAGGCGTTTGGCGGCCGCTTGCGGCAAGCCAAACGCTCTGCTTGCCCCACCCAAGGGTGGGTAAAATTGCCTCCCCACCACTGCCAGCTTCTATCCGCACTGTGGGGAGATGTGGTGTGGCCTTTCATGCACAATTTTCGCCCCCTCGGTTCTCGTCGGTGTGGGCTCCACTTTCGTCGTTTCGCCGCGCCGCCTCTCCGCCCCACGACCGCTACACTGGGCATGGGGCAGTTTTGCCGCGCAGATGCGACACAAAGCGAAATGGTCTCCAGCGGGGTACGGATACTACCTCGCCTCTGCTTGCGGCACACAGACCCTGATACGGCTAAACAGGGCGGGAATTGGGCGAGGATAAATGCAGAGAGGAAAAAATGCTTTTTTTTGTATTTGTATCTCAAAAACTGACAGGTAGGGAACCGTAATCGAGGACGCGTTCTGATTTCCTTTCTGTGTTTCAGCACCTATGAGCAAAAAGGCACAACCGGAGGGGAGGCCAGGAAACGGAGCAAGGAGTGAACTGGTTGCTCCACAGGAATCCGTATGCTATACTGAAGTCAAATAAACGCAGAGAGGTGGGACGGCTATGCGCCTTACGGAAATCACAGATGCCCGGGGACGAAAGCGGTACCTGGCCTTCCAGCGAAACCTCTATGCGGGCGACCCCTGTTATGTGTGCACCAGCAGCTTTGTGCTACGGGAGTTACTGGAGCAAACCACTCCCTTTGCCCGTGCCTGCCAGGTAGTGCCTGTGATGGTAGAAGAGGACGGGCAGGTGCTTGCTCAGGCCATGTTGATATTCCATCCCAGCCTGCCCGTCCTGCAGATATCATTTTTTGAGGCTTTGGAGGGACAGCAGCGAGCCGTGGATTTACTGCTGGAGGAGACAAAACGGCGGGCCAAAAGCCTGGGGGTGTCCCAGATAGTCATCGGCCTTAACGCCCACATCAGCTACGGGGTGGGCATTCTGGCCCAGGGATTTTCCCATAAAAACACCTTCGACAGCCTTTACAACAAGCCTTGGTACGCCGGATATTTTCAGGGCCTGCGGAAGGACACCCTCTCCACCTACCGCGAAGAAAAGAAATCGGCAGCAGGGCGGCTGCCCAAGGCATCACCCCGGGTGGAGGTCTGCCGGAGCGACCTGAGGGAATTTTACCGGGAGACGGAGCGTATGCGTGCTCTGTGCGAACAGACCATCGGACAAACCCATCTCTATTATCCCACGCAGGAGGGGCATTTTTACCATTTGATGAAGGATCTGCGTCCTTTCCTCCGGGACGAGCACCTTCTTTTTGCCAAGAACCAAGCAGGTGAAGACATTGGCTTCCTCTTCTGGCATCCGGATTTCAATGAGATGCTTTCCGGTGGGCGGGAACATAGCCTGCTGTCCATTGGGGCAGCCTGGCTGCTGAAGCGGAACCAGATCACGACCGCCAAACTCAATGCCATCGGTTCCCGATCCCCGGCGGCCACCGTTGCCCTGCTGCAGGAGTTTGACCTCCTGACGGGGGATCGCTATTCCTGGTTGGAGACCAACTTTGTTTGGGACAACAACCTTCCCTCCACTCGGCTTAACCATTATCTGCTGGGAGAGCCCCACCGAAAATATGAGGTGTACTGGATCGATGGACTATGAGCTGCGCATAGAAAGTCAGGCACACCGCTTGCCGGAAGCCTGGGATCTTCTGGCCGGAGATAACCCCTACCTGAAGCGGGACTTTCTCTCCTTTATTGAACGAACGGAGGCAGACTATCAGCCGCGATACTACATGCTGTATGACCGCTCCGGAGAGCTGGACTCCTATTTTATAGCTCACCGGCGGCGGGGCTATAACCTGGGGATGTTTTCTCCGGTCAATCTGCCCATTACCGTGACCCTCATCTATCTGCCAATGTGTGTTACCAGGAGCGGAGTGGTACTGGGGAGCCTGAGGGAGGCAGTATTCCGGGAGATTCAGGCCATCAAGGGCTTCAAGATGGTGCTCAACCTGCCCGACGGGGAGGTCGACGGTTTTGCCGTGGGGCTGACCTGTCCAAAGTGCATCCTCACCCTGCGTTGGAGCAGTCTGGAGGACTATCTGGGGAGTATGCGAAGTCCCTACCGCAATCATTATAAACGCATCCTGAAAAAGACCGCTGGATTGACTATCCGCCATTTGGAGAATGGCACAGCGTTTGATGACCTGCTCTATTCTTTATATTGTTATGTGCGGGATTCTTCACGGGTACGGATCGAGCGGCTGAGTAAGGCCTACTTTCAGGGGGAAATATTTCGTTTGTTCGTGGCAGAGGAGCAAGGTAGGCCAGTAGGCTTTGTTCAACTGCTGGAGAACGGGACAGAACTGATCTTTGAATTTGTGGGTCTGGACTACCAATGCAACGCCCGCCTGCCGGTTTATCATCGCCTGCTGCTGGAGATCGTGGACTACGGTATCCGGGGTGGGTTTTGTACCATCGACTTCGGACAGACGGCAGACGACACCAAATTGAAGCTGGGCTGTAAGTATACCTACCTCTACGCCGCCCTTCACCATTCAAATCCCCTGATCAACGCAGTCTGTCGTAAATTTGCCCCCTTTTTGGAGTATAAGCCCCTGACAACGCGGTTTCGTGTGTTCAAGGAGGAGCTATGAACATCCTTCTGGTAAAGCCCCGCCCCCATAAGGACTCCATCAATCTTCAGAGCTTCATGCTCTGCGAGCCCCTGGAGCTGGAGTATGCCGCTGCTCTGCTGAAGCAGCTGGGCCACTGGGCAGATATTGTGGACATGGTTTTGGAGGACGACTTTCCTGCCATCCTGAAAACCAAGGACTACCAAGTGGTAGCCTTTACCGCCTATCAGATCCATGTTGGTATCGTGAAGGAGTACGCCCGGCAGGTGAAAGACAACAACTCATCTATTGTTACTCTGGTGGGGGGCGTCCACGCCGAGGTGGTGCCGGAGGACTTTGACAGCCCGTTTCTGGATGTGGTGCTCACCGGGGGAATGTACGCCCTGGAAGGTGTGATAGCAGGGATTGAACGGAGGGAAGGGCAGGAGGAATTGCGTGCCCTTGGCCGGACTCCCAAGCAGCTGCACTTCCGTTTCCCCCACCCAGACCGGAGCAAGACCGCAAAATACCGCCCACACTACAACTACATCTACCACGACCGCTGCGCCACCATCAAGACCTCTTTCAGCTGCCCCTACAACTGCTCTTTCTGCTTCTGTACCCAGCTTGGCCCCTACTTCCAGCGGGAGATGGCGGATGTGCTGGACGAGTTGGAGGAGATTCAGGAGGAAAATATCTTTATTGTAGATGATGATTTCCTCTTTGATCCCCAGCGCCTGGAGGACTTCTGCCGGGGGCTGGAGGAGCGGGGCATCCGCAAGACCTTTCTGGCCTTTGGCCGAGCGGATTTTATCGCAGAGCACGAGGAACTGGTGGCTCTGCTGGCCCGCCACGGCTTTGACGCCTTTTTTGTAGGGCTGGAGTCCTTCAAGGAGGGGGAACTGGAGGAATATCAAAAGCGCACTACCGTGGAAGTGAACAACCGGGCAGTGCGTATTCTGGAAAAGCACGGCGTGCAATGTTACAGCGGTCTCATCGTAGGCTACGACTGGGAGAAGAAGGACTTTGATACCCTCATCGCCTACCTCAATTCTTTTGAGCATCCCATGGTGAACATCCAGCCTATTACCCCCATCAAGGGCACGCCCCTTTACAAAGCGTGGAAAGGCCGCATTACGGAAAACGAGGCCAACTATCACTTCTTCGATATGGCCCATGCCGTTCTGGAACCGGAGCACATGTCCAAGAGGGCCTTCTACTACCACATCCTCCGGGCCTACTGGAAGACCGCCGCCTCCCGAAAAGGCAGACAGTACATCAGAGAACGCTATGGCCGGAAAGTCTACCGCCGGGTACGCCGGGGGGCGCTGTGCATCACCTGGCAGTATCTCAAGCTGATTGTTTGCCCCAACTGATAGGAGGCGCGCCATGAACAAAAAAATCCTCTTTATCCAGCCCTCCATCTATGATGACTGGGGCCGGGTGGTAAAAAAGAAGAAGCTCTACTTTGTGGGGCTGGCCTACCCGGTGCTGGCCTCCCTGTTGCCGGAGGGGTGGACGGCGGAGATCTGTATTGAGACCATTGAGGACATTCCCTATGACACCGACGCCGATGTCATAGGCATCGGTGGCATGGGCCACGCAGCCAACCGGGGCAAAGACATTGCTCTGGAGTTCAAAAAACGGGGAAAGATTGTCTACATGGGAGGCCCCATGGTGAGCCTGGTGCCTGAGCTGGCCAGGGAGTACTGCGACAGCGTGATGATTGGGGACTCGGAGGAGTCCATTGTTGAGATGTGCCACGATCTGGAGCGGGGCGAGCTGAAGCCGGTTTATGACCGGCCCATCACCAAACTGGAGCTGCCTCTGCCCCGGTACGACCTGGTGGTCAACAAGTCCATTGGAGATTTTCTGCCGGTGCAGGCGGGACGGGGATGTCCCAATACCTGCAGCTTCTGCTCCATCCACTGTATCTACCGAGGCAAGTATCTCAAGCGGCCCATTCCTGAAGTCATCCGTGACATCCAATATGTAAAGAGCCTTGGTTTTCGGAAGTTTTTGCTCATTGACGACAACATCGTGGCTGACCCGGAGTATATGCTGGAGCTGTGCCGGCAGATCAAGCCTCTGAAGATGAAGTGGATGAGTCAGTGTGCCATCCAGATCGCGGACAACGAACCCCTGCTCCGGGCGGCAGCGGACAGCGGGTGCTATACCCTTAGCTTTGGCCTGGAGAGCATCACCAAGGCCAACCTGGACAGCTTTCATAAGAGCTGGTGTGACCCGGCGGATTACATCCGCATAATCAAGAAAGTAAGTGACGCGGGCATCGAGGTGGCCAGTGAGATGATTGTAGGTGCGGATGGGGATACTCGGGAAAGCCTGCTGGAGACGGTGGACTTCATCAAGCGCACCGATATCGTGGCTCCCAAGTTTTACTGTCTCACTCCCATTCCAGGAACAGATCTCCATGAGGAGATGAAGGCGGCAGGAAAGATCACCGACTACGACTACTTTAAATACAAGCCATCTATTTCTGTGTTGGACACTCCCAACCTGAACGCGACGCAAGTGACGCAGTGCTACTGGATGGTATATGAGAAGCTCTACACCATCCCAGCTATTCTTCGACGGACCGTATTCCACCGGCGCTTTCTCCGCCATCCTGGGCGGACACTGTTTTACCTCATGGTGAACATGGTCTACCGGGATCAGATCAAACGAAAAATTGCCCCTAACATTCTTTAGGATTAGGAGTGCTTGATGTTCGAAAAAGTACTCTGCCGTATTAAATTTTTGCCACCATTTAGATTGACCCACACGCTGACCCACACGGGGAAAGGACTATACGGAAACAACGGAGCAAAGAGTACCGCCGATCTCATCCTTTTGGAGCAAAAATGGCCGGAAAGCGTTGAAAATCAAGGACCGGAAGGCTCCCAACCAGTTGGTAAGGATGAGGTCCCCGGTTCAAATCCGGACAGCAGCTCCACAAAACGCCCGCTTTTCGTCTGAAAAGCGGTCGTTTTCGTTGCTTCTTGCAACTATTTTTGGCGATTTGAATTTCGGCTTTTGCCTTTGACCACAGAACCAGCCACAGACCGGAAAAAGACGGGCCTACGAGGGCAAAACGCCCTCGTAGGCCCGTCTTTTCCGGTCCGCCAGCCGCTCCGCCGTGGTGGAGGGCAAGAGAATCTTCCGGGTGCCGGCGTAGGTCTTGGTGTCCCCGGCTGTCAGCCGCCTGCCTTTTTCCCGGTGCAGGGCGCGGGAGACGCTGAGAGTGCCCTTTCGTCCATCGAAGTCGCTCCACATCAGACCGCAGATCTCGCCCAGCCGCAGGCCGGTGGTGAGTTCCGTGTAGAAGAAGTCCCGCCAAATCGGGTCCTGATCCGTCACCTCCAGAAAAATGTTCACCTGCTCCTCGTTTAGAATTTTCATGGGCTTGTGGGTGATTTTAGGCGGGTCCACCTGTTTGGCGGGATTGTTGGGCATCAGCCCCTGGTCTGCCGCCGCTTGGAGGGCCTGGTGGAGGACGGCGTGGATGCCGTGGACAGTGGTGGGAGAGAGGCCGAGGCTTTGACCGGAGCGAGGGGCGATCCGTCCGCGGTCCTGAAGCTCACGGTATAGGTCCCACAGATCCTCGGCGGTGAGTTGTGTGAGCTTCTTCTGCCCCAGGCGGGGCTTGACATGGCGGCCCATGTCGCCCCGGTACCGTTTCAGGGTGCCGGGCCGCAGGGTGAGCGCCATCTGTTCCAGCCAGCGGTCCAGCCACTCTGACAGCGTCATTCTGCTCTCCTCCGTCAGGTCCACTCCCTGATAGGCGTCGATGTTCTGCCGGAGTTTGGCGGTCAGTTCCTTTTGGTTATCTGCGTAGATATATCGGAAGATGGAGTCGCCGTTTTCCTTGTGGCCCACCACGATGCGGCCCTCCCAGCGGCCGTCCTTGCGCTTTCGGATGTTACCTTCGCCGTTGGCCCGTTTCTTTGTCATAGTGAACGCTTCCTTTGCAGCAACACAACATACCACACCTACTCGTGGATAGCCATATGTTGCGCCATCGTTAAATTGTATTTAAGGAAAAATTAAAATATTGTGCCGCAAAAAGCCAGGGTGGCAAAGGAAGCAATGTTGCGGAGAAAAGATATTTGCAAAAAAGGCTGGCTCCTGCTGGTTAAAGAGGAAGAAAATGGACAAATGCCCTCTTAATTGCATATGGAAGTTTCTGTTTTTTTGGAGGAAAAAACAAAAAAGCCAGCCGTTTGATTTTTTACCCATCAGCAGGTGCGGATTTTACACAGTTACCATATAATTGCGTCCGTTATAACACTGAACTGTCGCGGCAAACGAGGAGGAAATCAAACCATGAAAGCAAAACGGCGAGCGGCTGGTTTAGCAAAGGTTTGCGGATGCGCCATCCTGCTGGCGGCGGCGCTCTTCCCTATTTACTGGCTTGTAGCCATGGCGATTCGAGAGACTGAGGAGATGCAGGGACAAATTCCGCTGATTCCCCAATCCTTGACAGTGGAACACTTTTCCAATCTGTTTCTTAATGAGGGATTCGGACAGGCTACGCTCAACAGTCTCCAAACTACGTTAAGTTCTCTGGTGCTGTCGCTGGTGATAGGGGTTTGTGCGGCCTATATTATCGCACGGAGGAGATTCCAATTCCGGTTGAAAAAGCCGCTGACATACTGGATTCTGCTGGTGCGGGTGCTGCCTCCGGTGGCCTTTACCATTCCGCTTTATACTATGTTCAGCAGGATGGGGCTGCTCAATACAAAACTTCCGGTAACACTGGCGTGTGTTTTAATCAACGTCCCCCTGATTATTTGGTTCCTGATCAGCTTCTTTCAGGATCTCCCGGAAGAAATTGAGGAGAGCGCCCGTGTAGACGGCGCCACAGAGATGCAGCTGTTCCTAAAGATTGTGCTGCCCCTGGTAGCCCCTGGGATTGCAGCCGTAGCCATGCTGTCCTTTATGTATGCATGGAATGAGTATACCTACACGGTGATTTTTACCCGCAGTCCGGCTAACTACACGGTACCTCTGGCGCTGTCTGTTCTAAATACAGAGGACAACCTGACAAACTTTGGTATGGTGGCGGCAGGCGGCGTGGTGTCTGTGATCCCAATTACATTGTTTGTGATCTTTGCCCAGAATTACTTGATTTCCGGTTTGTCAAGTGGTGCGGTGAAAGAATGACAAAAATTCTAGAAGCAGTCCATATCGAAGTAAAGTGACGATTTGTAGGAGGAGAGAACATGAAAAAAAGACCCCTTGCGCTGGCCCTTGCGCTGGCCACAGCCGTTTCCCTTACCGCCTGCGGCAGCAGCGGCGGAACCTCAGAGACCGGCAGCGGTGACTCCGGGAGCGCTTCAGGTGAGCCCACAAAGATGACATTGATCCTGCGGGGCGGAGCCTATGGCGAATCCCTGGAGGCAAGTCTGCCTGCTTTTGAAGAGGAGCACAACGTAGATATCGAAGTGATGCTCATGTCTTTTGATGACCTGCATACAGGCATTGCGTTGGATGCTGTGAATGACGTGGGCACCTATGATCTGTGTATGGTGGATGGCTCCTGGATGGCAGAGTTTACCGAGAACGGTGTTCTGGCCAATTTGAGCGAGTTGGGATACAGTTTTGATAATGATATTATCCCCGCTACCACCGAGATCTGTATAGTCGACGACGAAATCTATCTTGCTCCTTACTATGGCAATGTGACCGTGATGATGTACAATAAGCAGCTGCTGGCCGATGCTGGATATACCCCTGAAGAGATCGACTCCTTTGCGGACGTCCAGGACATCGCCCAGAAGACCCGTGCAGCTGATCCCAGCAAAAACGGTTTTCTGATCCGTGGAGGCAGCGCGGATAATATTCTGTCGGATTTCCTGCCCCACCTGGTGGCCCACGGCGGCTGGGTCGTGGATGAGAACAACAATCCTACGGTGGATACACCCGAGTTCAAGGCTGCCATGGAGGACTACCTGGCACTGTACAATGTGGGCGGTACCCTGGATAAAGATGACATCGTGGCCTCTGTTACTTCCGGTGAGACCGCCATGGCTCAGATTTGGCCCGGCTGGTACACTCCCACGGCCGACGGCCCTGCGGATTACATCACCATCCCCACCAAGCTGACGGACGACTCTGAGCCTCTGGATGCGGTCGCCCTGCAGGGCGTGTGGTGTATCGGAATTCCGGACAACGCTCCTCACAAGGAGCTGGCCGTGGAACTGTTGGAGTACGTCATGAGCCCCGAGGTGCAGCTGGCCTCCATCGAGAACGATGGCGTGCCCTGCCGCTACAGCTGTCTGACGGATCCCACGGTTCTGGAGACCTATCCTCATCTGGAGACGGTCTGTGGAGCGCTGGAGACTGGCGTATACCGCCCTGCAATCGCGGAGTGGACAGAGTTCACCAATATTCTGGGGACCGAAATGGACAACATCATTCAAGGAACCAAGACGATGGATGAAGCTTTGTCCTACGCCCAGGAACAGTTGGAACAGCTGATGGCAGTTTAAAATCTTGGGAGGTTCCCTCCACCATGGAAACCGGCGGCCAGGGTCCAAACGGCATCTCGGCCGCCGGCCTTTGTTTCCGTGGGTGGAGCGGAAAAACGCTCAAGTTCGTGAGGCTATGGATATGAAGAGAAATAAGACTGTTAAACTGCGAGGAGCGCAGACTGGGACCGCTCGATTCGGATTGGGGATGCTGATGCCCACAATGATCCTCCTGCTGGTCATGACGGCGTATCCGCTGATTTTTACACTTCTATATAGTTTTACCGATTATAACTATCTAAGAGGGGCAGAAAACGCATCGTTTGTTTTGTTTGATAACTATCTCTCTCTGTTCCAAAATGGATATTTCCAGCAGGCAGTGTGGAACACTGTGCTCTTTACCATTTTGGCGGTGGTGCTGGAAATGGGATTCGGTCTGTTGATTGCGGTATTCGTGAACTCCCTGAAGCGGGGGCAAAAGGTGATGCGGACCTTACTGTTGCTGCCCTATCTGCTGCCTGCGGTTACAGTAGCCCTAAGCTGGCGCATGATGCTCTCGGCAAACTACGGGATCATCAATCAATTTTTAGAATTCCTGGGGCTGCCGGTATTTAACTGGTTTATGGATACCCATACCGCGTTTTGGACTATTTTGGTAATTGATGTATGGCAGAACGTCCCATTTGTATTTCTGCTGCTGTATGCCTCGCTCCAGTCTGTGTCAGAGAGCCAATACGAGGCCGCGCGGATTGACGGGGCTGGTGTTCTGCAGCAGTTTTTGTATGTTACCCTCCCCAACATCAAGGGCAGTCTGGCCCTGTGCGCACTGTTGCGCACCATCGATACCTTCCGCCTGTTTGAAAAGGTGAACGTACTGACCGGCGGAGGACCGGCCGGGACCACCTCGACCATCACACAGTTCCTGTACACCTACGGGATCGAGTCTCTGAATTTTGGATTTGGTAGTGCAGGCGCGATTGTTATGACGGTTTTGGTACTGATCCTCTCCAGTTTCTACATCAAGCGTGCCATGGGATAAGGAAAAAACCATGACGATCACCTTTTTAAACGTAGGCTATGGGGAGGCTATCCTGGTGGAATGTCCGGATGCGGGCCATCCCCAGGGAACCTTTGTGATGCTGATTGACGGAGGCAGCGGAGAGGCAGAGGAGTTTCCCCCGGAGCTGCCGGAGCGGGCGCCTCTGATTAAGGAGCTGGAGCGCCGGGGCCTGGACCATATTGATGTGATGATCAGCACCCATATTCACGAGGACCATGTGTGCGGCCTGCTACCGGTGGCAAAGGGGTTCCCGCCCAGAGAGCTGTGGCAAGTCCATGAGGCCGCCTTGGCCCGGCAGCTTCCAAGCCTGCCCCAGATGGAGCTTGCGCATCCCTCCCGGAGGAAATTTGCCCGGGCGCTGGAGGACTGGCGGAAACTGAGCATCCAGACGGAGGGGCGGGGGACCAAGATTCGGAAGCTGACGGCCGGGGACTGCCTGACGCCCTGTGCAGGTCTGAAGGTTCGGGTCCTATCCCCCAGCTGGGAGCGGGCGGAAACCCTGGCCCAGACCATGACAGAACTGTTTTACACGCGGGAGCCGGAGCTATTTTTAGAGCGGCTTACTGCGCTGGATGGCGCTATGAACAATTACAGCTTGGTCCTGTCTTTGGAATACCGTGGAGCGCGGGTGCTGCTCCCGGGAGATACCAATGCTGCGGGCTATGGGGAGATCCCACGGGCGCTGCTCACAGCCGATCTCTTCAAAGTGGGCCACCACGGCCAGAGGGATGGAGCCAACCCAGAGCTGCTGGCCGCCATCCGCCCCGCAGCGGTAGTATGCTGCGCCTCCAGCGACCGGCGCTACCACAGCGCCGACCCGGAATTGCTGCGCATGATTGCCGCCTCGGGAGCCAGGCTGTACTTTTCCGACTGCCCGCCGGTGCCGGAGGGAATCCCCGCGCCGCCGCCCCACCGGGCGCTACAGATACGACTGGATGGGACGACGCTCCAGAGTCTTTATTTTACCCGTGAGGGAGAGATCGTGGATGAAAAAATTTGACGTGTTGGTCATTGGTCCTGTTTCCCTGGACCACAACATCGACTGCGAGGGAAAGGAGCGCAGGGAGATTGGAGGAGCAGTAGTGGCCTCCGGCTTTGCGGCCGCCCGCAGCGGGAACCGCACGGCAGTCTTTACCAAGCTGAACCCGGCGGACGCTCGTGCGGAAGAAATTTTTTCCGGTTCAGGTGCTGAAGTGTTCTGGAAGCCCTCCCGGGCTACCTGCTCCATTCGCAATCAGTATTTTACCCCCGACAAGGAGAAGCGGGCGTGTACCTCCCTGGGCGTGTGCGATCCCTTTACCTTCCAGGAGCTGCCGGACGTTTCTGCCGCCATCTACCACTTTGCCGGACTGGTGTACGGAGACTTTGACGGCGCCCTGTTTGCCCAAGCGTCAGAGCACGGCAAGGTAGCTGTGGATGTACAGTGCCTGTTGCGCCATGTGGAGCCGGACGGAACGATGGGATTTCACGACTGGGCAGAGAAAAAGGAGTATTTTCCCTGTATCGACTACCTGAAGACCGACGCGGCGGAGGCGGAAATCCTCACCGGTCTCACCGACCGGAGGGAGGCGGCAAAACGGCTCTACAGCTGGGGGGCAAAAGAGGTCCTCATCACCCACAACACCGAGGTGCTGGCCTTTGACGGGCAGGAGATCTACACCTGCCCCATCAGGGCCCGGAACCTGTCCGGCCGCACCGGCCGGGGGGATACCACCTTCGCTGGCTATATCACCGAGCGACAGCGGGCAGGGGTGGCCGAAGCTCTGCGGTACTGTACTGCCCTGGTCTCCCTGAAGATGGAGACCCCCGGCCCCTTCCGGGGGACGCGCCAGGACGTGCTGGATTACATCCGCGCCTTTTACTAAGCCCCCGGGGCAGGCGGCCCTGGACAAACAAATCCAATCCCCCCCGGACCGCTCCACGCTTTCCGGTTCGCCGGGGCAACATAAGGAGGAAACATCCGCCGGCCGGCGGTGCGGCAGTGTGGAGACCTGCCGTAAGCCCGTTCGGGTCACGCTCCCGGACGGGGAGGTCCCTGTGCGGAGGCAGAGGGACTGCGGCCCATCAGTATGTCTACTGTAAGCTTAAAAAATATCTATAAAATTTATGATGGAAACGTCGCCGCCGTGGACGACTTCAACCTGGAGATCGCCGACAAGGAGTTTATTGTTCTGGTGGGCCCCTCCGGCTGCGGCAAGTCCACCACCCTGCGGATGATTGCCGGCCTGGAGGACATCTCCAAGGGCGAGCTGCACATCGACGGCAAGCTGGTCAACGACGTAGAGCCCAAGGATCGGGACATCGCTATGGTGTTCCAGAGCTACGCCCTGTACCCCCACATGACCGTGCGGGAGAACATGGCCTTTCCCCTGAAGCTGCGGAAGGTGGACAAAGCGGAGATCGACCGCCGGGTTAACCAGGCCGCTGAGATCCTGGACATCACCCAGTATCTGGATCGGAAGCCCAAGGCCCTCTCCGGCGGCCAGCGTCAGCGGGTGGCCATCGGCCGGGCTATTGTCCGGGAGCCCAAGGTGCTGCTGATGGATGAGCCCCTGTCCAACCTGGATGCCAAGCTGCGCAATCAGATGCGGGCCGAGATCATCAAGCTGCGCCAGCGTATCGACACCACCTTTGTCTACGTCACCCACGATCAGACCGAGGCCATGACCTTGGGGGATCGGATCGTGATCATGAAATCCGGCGTGGTTCAGCAGATCGGAACGCCTCAGGAGGTATTCAATTCGCCGGCCAATCTATTTGTAGCCGGTTTCATCGGCACGCCTCAGATGAATTTTTTTCCTGGGCGTTTAGAACAAGACGAGAGCAGTTACCGTCTCCACTGCATGGGGGCAGTCATTCCTCTGACACAGGAACAGAGCAGTCGGCTGGCACAAAACGGGCAAAGGGCCAGTGAGGTGATCGTAGGCGTGCGTCCGGAACACATATCGGTCCAGAATCAGGAGGACGGCGCAATCGAGGCGTTTGTTGAAGTGAGCGAGCTGATGGGCAGTGAGGTATATCTGCACACCGTGGTGGGCAGTGGCGGGGAACGCCAAAATGCGGTCCTGCGGATCCCTACGGTGGATTTGCCGCCCCAGTATCACGGGAATGTGCCAGCGGGGACCAAGATCCGGTTTGGGTTTTCCAGTTCACTGCTCCACCTCTTTGATCCCGACACAGAGAAAAGTGTGTTTTGCTAAAAATCGGAGGATGATCCAGCGCCCCGGGAGCCATGTGCTGCGTGCTCCCGGGACGTATGTGATTTGAGAGGAGACATTTATGGGGCAGAAAATGCTTTTGCCCGTTCGTACCGCGCTGATGATTGGAGGGATTGTCCTGATTGGGATCAGCGTGGCACTGTTCCGATTGGCGGGCTTTGGGGTGGACCCGTTTACCGGCATGAATCTGGGGATCAGTACCTTTCTGGGGTGGAGCTTCGGGAACTGGCAGCTGCTGGCTAACACCCTGATTTTAGCAGTGGTCTTTTTCACCGTGCGCAGCTGCATTGGTTTGGGCACTCTGGTAAACATGGTCTGCGTGGGGTACATCGCCGATTTCATCTGCTGGCTGGTGCAGGAGGCTCTGACGCTGACCTTGGGAATTCCAGTGCGGATCCTGTTGCTCCCGGCAGCCCTTCTGTTTGCCTCCTCCGGGGTGGCCTTGTACATGAAGGCGGACATGGGCATCGCACCCTATGACAGCGTGGCCGTGGTGATTGAGACGCTGACCCGCGAGAGAATTCCCTTTCACATTGCACGAATCCTGTCCGACGTGACCGTGGTTGTCATTGGGGCGGGATCTTGCCTGATGGCCGGCGAGACCGTCTGGTTGGTGATTGGAGTTGGAACTGTATGCAACGCCTTCCTCAATGGACCGGCAATTCAGCAGTTTCGAAAATGGCTGGACCGTATTTTTGAAAACGATTCCTGAGTCATATTTTAAAGTGGCAGATAAAGGACGAAAAGAAGCTGTGTTCTGCCGTATGTATTGTAAAAAGACAGTGGTTCAAATCCGGATAGCAGCTCCACAAAACGCCCGCTTTTCTCCTGGAAAGCAGGCGTTTTCTTTGCTTTTTGCAACTATTTTTGACGATTTAAATTTCAGCTTTTGCCTTTGACCACAGAACCAGCCACAGACAGGAAAAAGACGGGTCTCCGAGGGCGTTTTGCCCTCAGAGACCCGTTTGTTCAACTTGCCGGTCTTTGCCGCTTCGCCCGCTCTTTTTCGGCGGCGATCTCCGCCTTCATCTCCCGGATCAGTGCGGCCAGTTTTTCCTCACACTCCGATCCTGTTTTGGCGTAGACGTTCCGGGCCATGCGCCTGCCATTGACGATGGGGGAGTAGCGGCCCTCCCACAGATGGTCGCCCAACTGGCTGACGCATCCTGTGCCTGGCTTGCGCCGCTGCCCCTTGCGGGCCTGGAATGCGCTGGGAGGAGGTTTCTGGGGGGCCGCTTCCCGCCTGGGCTTCGGTTCGGCTCTCCCGATCCCCCGGTCGATCTTGTCTGCCGCGTTCTGCCGCATGGCATCGGTGACGTGGGTGTAGGTGTTCAGCGTAGTGGTGCTGGACACATGGCCGATGATGGTGCTCAGCGTTTTAATGTCCATGCCGTGTTCCAGAGAGGCGGTGGCGAAAGTATGCCGTAGATCGTGGAACCTCAGACGCTTACACTCCGCCCGTTCCAGCACCGTCTGGAGCCGCTTCCGGACGGCGGCCGGGTCCAGCGGGGAGTCCTCCTTCACGGGCGAGGGGAACATCCACCGGGAATGGACGCCCTTTTTATAGGCATTGAGCACGTTCAGGACCGGGGCGGGGAGGAGCACGGTTCGATTGCCCGCCCTGGTCTTGGGCGGAGACACCACCAGTTCGCCACTCACCCGGTGGACCTGCCGCTCCACCCGAAGGGCCCCAGTCCTGAAATTCAGGTCACCCCACCGGAGGGCCAGGATCTCGCCCCGGCGCAGGCCGGTGGCCAGCTCCAGGAGGAGCAGCTCGTAGCAGCCGTCCTCCCTGGCCTGGATCAGCAGCCGCTGGATCTCCTCCGGAGACAGGATTTTCATTTCCCTGCCCTTGACGGGCGGGAGCTTGCAGCTGTCCGCCGGGTTGCGGAAGATCAGCTTTTCCTCCACCGCCTTGTCCAGTGCGGCGTGGAGGGTGGTGTGAATCCCCCGGACGGTCTGGTCGGAGAGCCCTTCCCCATAGAGTTCCCTGCGCAGCAGTCTGCCGTTCTGCTTGAGATGGGTATAGAACTGCTGGATGTCCCCGGTGGTCAGCTTGTCCAGCTGGATATTGCCCAGGGCGGGAATGATGTGCTGATAGATCCGCCGCTCATAGGACATCTGGGTGTTGGGCCGGAGGCTTGCCTTTTTGTAGTCCTGGTACCAGCGATCCAGCCAGTCGCCTAAGGAGATGCCCGGTTTAGGTGGCTCAGGGGCGGGGATCTCTAAACTTTCCCGTAGTTGCGACAGCTTGGTCGCACACTCTGTTTTCGTTTTAGCAAGGACATTTTTGGTTTTGGGCAGGCCCTTCTCATCGTACCCAACGACCACCCGGCCCTCCCAGCGGCCGTCCTTTCTCAGCCGGACGCTGCCGTCGCCGTGTTTTCTGCGTTTTGCCACGGAGCCATCTCCTCTCCTAAGTAGTCGGTCAGGAAGCCGCCCACGATCTCCGCCGCCCGTCTCTGCATATCCCCGGTGGTGTGGGTGTAGGTGTCCAGGGTGAAGCTGGCCTTGGTGTGGCCCAGGATGCCCGAGAGGGTCTTGGCATCCACCCCGCTGGTCAGTGCGTGGGTGGCGAAGGTGTGTCTTAAATCGTGGAATCTGAGTTCAGGCAGTCCGGTTGCCTGCAGGATCTTTTTCAGTTGGCGGTATGCGGTGCCGGGGTTCAGCGGGGCCTCCGGCCGCAGGGGATTTGGGAAGATCCACTGGGAACAGGAGAGACGTTTCCGCTCCGCCAGTCGCTCCGCAGTGGTGGAGGGCAGGAGAATCTTGCGCGTCCCGGCGTAGGTCTTGGTGCCCCCGGCCACCAGCCGCCCGCCCTTTTCCCGGTGCAGGGTGCGGGTGACGCGGAGGATGCCCTTCCGCCCGTCGAAGTCGCTCCACATCAGGCCACAGATCTCTCCCAGCCGCAGGCCGGTGGTCAGCTCTGTGTAGAAGAAATCCCGCCAAATGGGATCTTTGCCGGCCGCGTCCAGGAAGACCTCCAGCTGCTCCACGGTTAGAATATTCATCGCATTGTGGGGAACTTTAGGAGGCTCCACGTGCCTGGCAGGGTTGTTGGGCATCAGCCCCTGCACAGCTGCCGCCTGGAGAGCTTGGTGGAGGGCGGCGTGGATGCCGTGGACAGTGGCGGGAGAGAGGCCGGGGCTTTGGCCGGGGCGGGGGTTGAGCCGGCCGCGCTCCAGGAGCGTCTGGTAAAGCGTTCTCAAATCCGCCGCCGTGATCTGTGTGAGTTTCTTCTGCCCCAGGTAGGGCTTGACGTGGTGATCAAAATAACTGCGGTATTGTTCCAGGGTGCCGGGCCGCAGGGTGAGCGCCATCTGCTCCAGCCATTGCTCCAGCCACTCTGACAGCATCATTCTGCTTTCCTCCGTCAGGTCCACTCCCTGATAGGCGTCGATGTTCTGCCGGAGTTTGGCGGTTAGTTCTTTCTGGGTATCTGCGTAGATATATCGGAAGATGGAGTCGCCGTTGCTTTTGTGGCCCACAACGATGCGGCCCTCCCATCGGCCGTCCTCCCGTTTTCGTACCATGCCGTCGCCGGATGGCCGTCTCTTACCCATTTTTTTCACCTCGCAATTTTTATCTTTGATTTACGGTGTAATTTCTGAGTGGCTCACTTGATGGGCGGGAACTTGTGAGGCTCCGCCACCCATTGATACACCACGGCCCCGCAGCGGCGGCAGATCAGGTAGCGGAGCCGTCTGCCCAGGAGTCCATGCTTCTTGTAGGTCACCAGCGCCTCACCGTGCTGCCAGCCCAGGCCCAGATCGTCGTTCCCGCAGTACTGGCACCGCTGGACTGGGATTTGATTGTTCATCATGTTCTTATCCCTCCCTATCAGCAACACACAATACCACAGAAACAGGAAATAGCCAGGGTCACGGCGAACTATTATCAGAAAGTTATCATATTGCTTGGTTTCCTTGCTCCAAGGGCTTTTCTATTGTTTTAGGCGCCGTAATTTTTGAGGTGCTTACATCCAACCCATGACCATGCCGCCCTGGTTCTGCTCCTCCTCGTGATCGTCCGGCTTGTGGCCCAGGGCGATTTTCTTCTCCTGGATCTTCCTTCGGAGCTTTCGGTCCACATGGAGACCGGCGCTGGATCGGGGCAGGGAGCGGTTCTCGAAGATTTGGCTTATGTGGTAGAGCAGGCGGGTGGCCGCCAGCATGACAGAGGGTGGACGGAGACTGTCCTGTCGCTCCAGGAAGAACTGCGCGTACTGATTTCCCTGGGCGGCGGATCGGCTGAACCAGTCCATCGCCTGGGTCTGATCCCGAGCCACTCCCTGCCCCATCAGGTACAATTTACCCAACATGTACTGGGCGTACTGGATGCCGGCCTCCGCCGACTGGGTGAACCACTCCGCTGCCTTGGAGGTATCCTTGGTCACGGCATCGCCGGTCAGATACTCCTTTCCCAGCCGGTAGGCGGCCCACTGGCTTCCGTTTTCCGCCGCCTCCTTCAGCCAGCGGATGCCCTCCTCCGGGTCACGGACTTCGTAATCGTCAGAGAGAAGCAGTTTGCCCAGGGCATACTGGGCCTCCGGCAGACCATGCTCTGCCGCTTGGTTGAACCAGTGCTTTGCCTTCCGGCTGTCCGGGATCAGCAGAGGGCCGTCCCGGTAGAGTTGGCCCAGCAAATATTGGGCGTGGGGGTCACCTTGCTCCGCCAGCCGCTCCATCTCCTCCGCCGCCCGATCCCGGTCGGTCAGGGAGAGGGTGTCATCCCGGACGATCTGCCGCAGCTCCCGGCAGGCATAGGATTCACCTCGCACCTGCTCCGGTTCGTCGTGGTCGCTCAGGTCAGCATCCTCGAAGGTAACCTCCCCCAGCCGGATGCGCTCCGCCTCCTGGATGACAGCGTTTTTGATCTGCCGGAACTCTTTCTCCTGGGACAGTTTTTTCCGTTCTCTGGTTTTGTCGTGATAGTAGCTTTCCACCTCGCTTTGGAGGGCGCACCACCGGGCGTAGCATGCTCGAACCACCGGCAGATCCTCCAGTTTGTCCACCACCTCGTCCACGGTTTTCTTCACAGACTTGGGCAGGTATCCGTAGGACTTTTTTCCTTTGACGGTTTCCAACTGTTCAGCCAACTGCGCTATCTTCTGCTCAATGGCAGGTTCCGTGCAGATGCTCCGGGCCATCTCCTGAGTAAGTTTTCGGATGGTTCGCCGCGCCTCCCGCACCAGCTCGTCCCGCGACTGGGATTTCTGTTCGTAGGTGTGGAGTAACTCCTGACGGAAGATTTGGTTGCTCAACTGAGACTTGATCTTGCGGATGCCTTCCCGCGTCAGGTACGCTTCTCCCGGCTGTGTTGACCACGCCATCATATGGACATGGGGGTGGTCACCCTCATCGTGGTAGGCGGCGTACCAGCGGAAGTGGTTGGGCGGGATGTTCATAGCGGAGGCGATATCGTTGCGATTGGCCCGGAGCAGATTCCGCCACACCTTGGCATTGTCATATCCAAGACGCGCGGTGTCCTCCCGTTTCAGGGAGAGAATATGCGTCCACACATTTCCGTTGTACTGATCCAACTCCCGCATGGCCTGCTCCAAATCCACAGTATCTTCATCACCAAAGAGACCGTGGTCACCCAGCCGTTCCGCCCTGGGCCGGGTGGCGATGTACTTCATATAGCCCTCTGACTGCTGCACCGCCGGCCAATTTTCCTCCAGCGCCCTGGTGATAAAGGCGGATGCGTTAGCCTTAGTAGGCTTGGCTTCGTAGTCCAAATACTCGCCCAACTCCTTCGCCTCTGGGAAATCTTTTGTCAGTTTGCTGACCAACTGCTCCTGCTTTCGAGTGGGCGGACGGTCATCCGGGAGGATCTCCACCCGTTCCCGCGTGCCGATGTATTGCAGATAACCGCTGACAGAATTTCTGCCGCCGCACTTGAGATAAGGACTTTTCAGGATCAGTCTTGCCACTCATCGTCCTCCTCCCAGGCTCCCCGCGCCCGCTGCTCCAGTGAGACGCGGCCATTGGTTTTCCGTACATTTTGCACGCTCTCTGCCCTCCGGCGGCGGAGATCTTCATCACTGAAACGATAGGCATTCGCCAAGATACCGGCCACCATGTCCTGCTCCACCGCCTGCCGGAAGGCGATGGAGGACAGCCGATCCTCCAGCTGTCCCAGCCGCCCATCCAGGTAGGACTTGATGGAGGTAGGGAGAAATAGACCGGCATCGTTGGCGCTGAGGTAGTCCAGGTAAAAGTCCACCGCCCGCTCGACGAAGGCGGTCATGCTCCGGCTTCCGTCCTCCTGATACCGGCGCTCCAGGATGGCTTTCTTCTCTGGGGTGAGATAGAAAGCAAATCTCTCTTTTTTGCCCATAAACTGCTCCTTTCCGGGGCATGACCCCTATTTTTTCGTTATGGCAGTAGGAGTTCGGGGATTGTGACCACAAACGTGATCCCCGCCGCCTGTTTTTGACCCCACTTTTGATACACCGCCAAACCCCGTAACGACCCGCACTGCGGGGCGAAGTGACCGGCCGGAGGCGCCACCGGCGACCCCGGTTTTTATCCTGCTTTTTCTTTCGTCCCTCGGTTCTGTGCAAAAAGGGCCGGAAGCCTTGTGCCGCAGCGCCTCCCACAACCGTCCCACACCGGCCTGAAACCCGCCGGGAGGGGCAGGGACTCTGCCCCTCCCGCAATCGGGGCACACAGCGGCCCACAGGCGGTCACGCGGGGTTTCCTTGCTCTTGCAGGAGTTTCGCCACTCGCTGGTGTTCCGTTGCCCGCTCCAGTTTGTCTATCTGCCGTCGATAGAACGCATCCGCCGCTTGCTGGATGGGCAGGATCGTGTAGAGATTATTGCCGTTCCACTTCATGCCGTTGCTGTCGATGTAGCTGGTGCGCTCCACCGTGATGAGTTGTTTATCTGCCAGCGTAGAGATGTGCTTCATCACGGTATTGACGGCAAGGCCGACTGCGGAGGAGATGGTGTTATAGCTGGGATGGCATTGGTGAGAGCGGCGATCTTCACAGCAGAGCAGATAGGCGTAGACTGTGATTGCTCCGTGGCCAAGCCCAAGGTAAAACACTTCGTCAGGCATGGTGAAAAATCTGCCACCGTGTACACCGGACAGAATTGGGACGAGATTGGCAGTGAGCAGTCCACTGTGGAGCAGGGACTCAACACTGGACTGGGCCATCTCAACGCTCATCCGGGTGTGCTCCGCCAGTTCCTCCGGCGTGGCAGTGCCACTGAACTTCCGGCAGTGACGGTACTGGAGATACGCCAGTATCGCAAAGGCAGGAGGTTTCAGTTTCCACTTCCAGATCTCATTGGGCAGCGGGAAACGATGCTGCTTTGCGTCACGCTGATATGGGAAAAGCTTCACTGGCAGCCTCCTTCCGCCTGGACAGATACCCACGCCATGAACTTTTCCTTGGACACCACCATCCGGCTGCCTACCCGCACCACCGGGAAGTCCGGCTGGTGCATCAGTTCGTATGCGCTGGAGATGGATACGCCCAGCACCTTTGCCACTGTCTCCGCATTGAGAAACAGCGGCAGGTCATCGTAGCTTTTGTAACTGGATTCCCTCACAATAACGACCTCCTATTCAAAATTTTCTCCCATTTGTATAGGGGAAGATCGAGCCGTTTTGACAACCCCCGAGAATAAAATTCGGAGATATGACTAAAACAAAGTGCCTTGATTTAGTGGTCTTGCCGATGAACAGAGCCTCTGGAATCTCATGCCTTCAACTTCCCCTCTACTTCTTTCCCGAGGACACTTACTGTGTGACATAGAGTTGACACACTTGCCGATTGCCGTCTGATTTTCCCCTCCACTTTCTATTGCAGAAAGTATATCTTTTTGACATACGATTGACAGAAAAACGGAGCGCCTGCTTTGTCAGCAGACACTCCGCTTGGTGTTAGGTCAGTTCAATTTTGTGCTGGTTTCCACAGGCGGCATTTGCCCTCTGCCTCGTCCCGCTCTTTCAGAAGCCGGGCCAAGGCAGAGAAAAACTTTTTTTGCAGGTAGTCCACACTGCCCCGGTTGAGTTGGTGGGACTCAGCGTATTTGCGGATAGACAGGCCCTCCACGAACCGCTCCCGGAAGTAGTCCTGGTATTCTGACAGGACTGTTTTCAGTGCATTTTCCAGAAACTGTAGGTCCTCTTTCAGCTTGGTGAAGTCGCTTCGTGTGATGGCGGCGAACCTCTTTTCATTTACGCAGAGGCGATATTTGCTCCGGTCAAAGTTGTAATTCTCACACAAGTCTTTGGCGTATGTAAGGTAGGTGAGAGACTGCTGATACCTGCGGGAGTCGTATTCTTCCTCCAGCTGCCGCCGCTGCCTTTTCCGCACCGGCCCACGGAAACCTTCATCTTCCAGTCTTTCGATGGCGGCCTCTGAGATCCTCATATTTGTCAGCCGCTTGTACTTGGCTTTCCGCTTTCCGTCCACTTCTACGAAGGAGCAGAAAGACTTCTTGTTGGAGGTATAGTACTTGGGGACATCCGCGAAGGGATAGGCGGTCCAGATGACAGTTTCCTCGCCGGTGTCGGCATCCGTGGCCGTGGAGATCACATAGACTGTTTTGTCATCGTATCGCCGGTAGTACCCGGCGCAGATCCGCCTGCCTGCCATTGCCCGCACCCCCATTTTGTTTTTCTGCATTCAGTATAGTGGAGCAAAGGGCTTCTGTAAATGGGGAAGGGTTTCTTTGTCAACACTGTTGCAAAGGTCTTGCTTACAAAATTGATTTGCTTCTAACTTGAATGAATTTTGAAACCAAATTTTTGATGCAAAAGTGGGCATAGCGCAGTCGAGTGATGAGGATCAAGATGTTTTCTATAGCGCTTATCATTGTTAACACCATCGCAAAAGCAGTTTCATGGTGAATCGCAGAAAAAGTTGGACGGTGTATTACGGCAACGGCCCCAAAAACATGATTTGACCACATTTGTGCAAACTGCCAGATCGCCAAACCTACTGCCCAACGGTTTGACCACACAACCCGCCACAGACAGTTGCGGAACAGGCGGAAACCTTGCGTTCAAAGAGTGGCGGAATGCAAGCGGATTGGAGCGGATAGGGCCATAAAGCACAAAAAATAGTTAGAAAAAAGTTCCGGTGGCGCTTGGTAAGGATGAGGTCCCCAGTTCGAATCTGGGTAGCAGCTCCAAAAATCCCC
>ERZ857801.1368-NODE-1368-length-26017-cov-31.421539_pt1 | contig 26017 bp, 19 predicted proteins | sample MGYA00519762_ERZ857801 | MGnify/ENA primary metagenome ERZ857801 (study PRJEB31778, sample SAMEA3449368) | human gut metagenome | biome: human gut; feature: human-associated habitat; material: faeces | place: United Kingdom | collected 2010/2012 ...
TGGCGCAGTTGGCCTGTGCGGTGTGATTGCCGCCAAGATGCGCGGTGCCACGCGCATTATTGCCATGAGCCGTCACAAGGATCGCGCGGCGCTCGCCCGCGAATTTGGTGCGACTGATATCGTGCCGGAGCGTGATCAGGCTGCCATTGACAAGGTGCTGGGGATGACCGATGGCTACGGCGCCGACGCTGTGCTCGAATGCGTGGGCTCCAAGCAGTCGTTCGATACGGCGATTGGCCTGATCCGACGCGGCGGCGTGATCGGCCGTGTGGGCCTGCCGCACGATGTGGAGATCAGCGCCGAAGGCACGTTCTACGGCAACATCGGCATCAAGGGCGGCCCGGCTCCCGTGCGCCACTATGACCTTGATGAGGGTCTGCTGGACGCGGTGCTCAAGGGCGAGATCAACCCCGGCCGCGTGTTCACCGCCGAGTACGATCTCGACCATATCCAAGACGCCTACGAGGCGATGGACCAGCGCAAGGTCATCAAGGCGCTGATTCGGTTCTAGGGTCGGGCGCGCAGAGAACGGTTCTCGTTAAGAACCGTGTGAGCAATTCGCCCAAAACCACACAATCGAACATCAAGGGGATGCCCGGAATTGCAACGTTTCAGGCATCCCCTTGTTTGGTTTGCCGAGATAAAGGCTCACATGTTTCTTATTGAGAACTGTTCGCTGAAAACGACTACTTGGCGAGCAACGCCTTGTACTGCTCGGTGGCCTGAGCGAGGGTCTCGTCAGTGATGCCGAAGGCGCCGTACGTGGCAAACGGCTTGAGCCAGGTTGCGCCGATGCGAAGCCTACACGGGGTGCACCGTCAGCGAAAAGTCGCCGATGGTGCTGACGGTCGAGGGTGAGGCAAGATTGCAGACATCTCGCGAGCAGTACGTGGCATACAGCGGAAGATAGGTTGTTCTGCCGTCCTGCACGATATTGGAGCGGGACAACACCACGCCCTGCGAGACGTGATATTCGGCATTGGCCAATACGGCGTCGATGGCGGCGTGCGTGCGGTAGCTTCGCCCCGACTTGACCTCAAACGGCATCACGGAATCGGCGTTTGTGTCGGCGATGAAATCGACTTCGCCATGTTTCTTCGCCATGTAGTAATACAGCGGAATGCCTTGTGCTGTCAGCTCCTGAGCGATTACGTTCTCGTAGATGGCGCCCAGGTTCGGGGACGAATCATCGAGATATGCGGCCTGAGCGGTTGGCTGCGGATATCGTGCCATAAGCATACCGGTATCAGACTGATACAGTTTGAACTTCGGCGATTGCGCCGTGCGCCTCAATGGCGATTTCGGTTCGGTGACGCAGTTGGTTTTCAATGCAACGCCCGCGTCAACAAGCCAGAGAAAATCCTTCTGGTTGCGATCGTACCGGGCACCGGGGCTGATGGAGGAGACGGCGAATCTGCCGTTGCCATCAATCAGCTGGGTGGGGAGCTGGTCGAAGATCTCCTGCACTTGCAATGCACGATTGCCTGCGTACTGCGAGATATCGTGGCGATATTGTCGGTTCAGCTCGTTCTGTACCGCGCGCACGGCCGCCAAATCGCCTTTGGTGTCCAAGAAACGCTGCACGACTTCCGGCATACCGCCGACTACCAGATAGGTGCGGAAGTTCGTCATCATCGCATCGTGAATGTATTGATCGATTGGCGTGGCCGACTGGCAGGATTCTCGGATGCTTTCAAGTGTCGTCTTCTGTACGCCGATGGCCCAACAGAATTCCTCGAAATCCATGGGACGCATGGTTTTTTCGATGACCGAGCCAACGGGGTAGGAGCGTACGCCCTTGAACTCGGTGCCAAGCATGGAGCCGGAGAATACGTAATCGAAACGGCCGTCAGCCATCAGAAACTTGACCATGGTCATCACGTCCGGTGCTTCTTGCACCTCGTCGATGAAAACCAGTGTATCGCCGGGGATGAGCGTCGAAGGTGAAAACAAGGTCAGACGGCTGATGAACTCCTGCACGTCGTTCGCAGATGCGAGCGCTTTGGCTGCTTGCTTGTTCTCGTACAGGTTGATTTCAAGGTAATGGGTGTATTCGTGTTTGGCGAACTCGCGTACTGCGTAGCTCTTGCCGACTTGACGGGCGCCGGTCAGCAGCAGTGCTTTGCCAGTGCCGTTCCGCTTCCATTCCAGCAGATCGTCCGAGATTTTGCGCTCAAGCATGGCAGTTCCTTTCCGAATCCCTTACGAGAGTAACATTTTCTGCCTTGTATGTGCAAAATTCCGCATTTCAGAACGTGGTTTTGGTGCAAAATACCGAATTTTAAAGTAGGAATTTGGTGCAAAATGCCGTGCAAATGGTGAATCTGACGTTCTCGTATCTGGGCGGACTGATGGCCCTGATGGTCGCGCTGGCGATCCCGGGTTTCCTCTGCTGGCTCGGTGCAGGGCCTCTCGCCAAGCGGATATGCAAGATCATGACCGAGCGCAACGAGCCGGCAATCGACCATCTGCATGGTGTGAACTTCGACGTATGCCGGCGTGCGAACTCCCTGTTGATGCGCGGCGACGACACCGGTGGTGCCGCTGATAGTACTGATGGCAGCGAGAGCAAGACGCTGGAGCAACCTGAAATATATTGAACCTTTGAGGAAGTGGAAGGGGATGGATATGGCAACCATCATGGTCGTGGAGGACGAGAAGGAACTCAACGACATCATGTGCATGTATCTGCGTGACGCGGGGTACACGGTGTACGGGTGTCTGTCGGTCAACGAGGCGTATACGGCGATGCATGGGCGAATCATCGACCTCGTGATTTCGGACATTATGATACCCGGCCTCGATGGGGTCGAGTTCGCGGCGAAACTGCGGCAAATGGATGATCATCTGCCGATTATCTTCGTGACTGCGCGTGACGACATGGCTTCGAAGAAGCACGGTTTCCATACCGGTGTGGATGATTACATGGTCAAGCCGGTCGAATTGGATGAGCTGGTGCTGCGCGTCGAGGCATTGCTGCGATGTACCGGCATCGAGGAAAGACACCTGCTCAAGGTGGGTGGACTGATGCTTGACGCGGGGGAGATGTCGGTCCAATGGGACGGTAATCCGGTCGAGCTGACCGTGCGCTTGCCGGCAGTGCAGTAAGGCGCCATCAGCGAAGCTACTTGTGAATTCGGAATGGGGCCGCAGGCAGGCCAAAAGCGTTGAACAGCGGTGCCGGGCCCCAACTGAACCAGCCGTAACGTGCGCAGATCGGATGCGATACCGCGTCGGCATGAAGCACCACGGTATCGGCCTCGATCCGTGCGTCCGCACGGTGATAGATGCCGTCCGATCCAGCGATTTCGAAGCCGGAAGCCGCCGCGTCGCATCGATTCACGGTCCACAAGGGTTCTGTTTCCCCGGATTCAGACGAGTGGACTGCCGGTAGGTGACCGACATCGTCGCTCCCAGACCACGGTCCGAAATGCAGGCCGTCGGCGTTGTCAAAACGCACCTGCAGCTCATCGGCCGTTTCGCCGGCGGATGCCAGCGAAACGAATGCGGGACCATCGGCGTGGACGGGAAGACCATAGACATGGGCTTCGGCTTGCAGCGCAATGCGCTCACCAACCGGACGTTTGTCGGTCGGATGGATGTTGTTGAACTCGCCGGTATCGAACGTGACCGCCAGATACACGTCGGGAATGATACGTGCTGCATCGGCTTGTGCTTCGCGGATATGAGGCCAGAACATGCGATCAATGCCGCTGTTGTATTCCTTCTGATCGATCCAACGTGGCAATTGCACGATGATGAACGGCAGTTCCGCCTCGTTTCCGACCGATGCGGCAGGCGTGTCGGCGATTGGTTCGGCACCGTGGCCGCGCGCGGCATCATCGGCGACTATCCGCCCCACATCGTAGCTATCACTGAAATCGCCGCCTGCGCGCCGGCTCCACAACGTCCGCCATTCACCGATCATGCAACCCAGCAGTTCGCGATACGAGGCGTACCGCTGCTCGTCCTCTTCGCCTTGATACCACAGCACGCCGCGCGTGGAGAACGGGGCCAACCGGCGCACCATCGCGTTGAATGCGCCGGTGACGTGATATTGGGAGAACGGGGTGACGGGCGGCGGCCACGGGCACTCACCGTACCGGGCGTTGAGCACATCCCACGTGATGTCCGGTACTGCAGCCTGTGCGGCGGCGATCTGCTCATTCCACGCATTGAAGGTGCATTGCCAGGAGTCGGTTTCGTCGTGGAACTGCTGATCGGTTTTGCCGTCGATCTGCTGATGGTAGCGGTCAAGATAGCCGCGCCCGGCCTCGGTGGCGGTGAGCATGTGTTCGCTCATCCACGAGGTGATCGACGTACCGCCGATATAGCAATCGACGATACCGACCGGTACGTCGGGTCCCAGGTCCCGCCGTAGTTTGCGTGCGAAATAATAGGCGATTGCGGACATCGTGCTGCAGGAATCGGGGGAGCTGGCTCGCCAGGCCGACTGGTTCTCGGCCGCGATAAGTTCGCTGTCCACCACGCCGAACTTGGGCACATTGAAGAAGCGCAGCAGCGGATCATCGGATGCGGCGATGGCCGAATCCGCATCACGGTCGTTGTGCAGTTCGAATTCGATGTTGCTTTGCCCGCTGGCAATCCATACTTCGCCGACCATGACGTTAAAGTACTTAAGCGTTACGCTGGTGCGGTCGGAGATGGTCAGCGTATACGGTCCACCGGCTTCCAGCGGCGGTAGCGTAACCATCCAGGTGCCGTCCGGGGCGATCGATCCGATGGCGCTGACACTGTCCGTGATGGAGCGCGATGATTGACGGCGAATCAGTGCGCTGCCATCTGCCGTGCTCAGCACGGTCACGACGGGCCGTCCAGGCGTGCCGGTGCCGAACAATACGATTGGCTTGCCGCGTTGCAGCACCATGTCATGGGAGAAGATGGCGGAAGGCCGAAACTCGGCGGTGCCGATTGGCTTGTTCCGTGCGGCTTCGGCTGCGCTTTCGTCCACGCCGCTGGCGTTGGCGCCGGGTGCCGGGCCGGTGGCCGTCTGTGGTGATGCGCTCATGTGAGTTCCTCTCTTGATGGTAAGCGGCGGGTCCCGATGGGTTGCCTACGGTGGTCAGTCCCAAATCGCAGGGCCGAGGGATTCGATGAAGGCGGTGAGCTCGTCCGCCATCTCCTGATGTTCGGCGATGCGCGGGTGACCGGGCGTGGCTGAACCGTTGCGCGAATACAGGAAGTGGTGCACCTTCGGGTCCGGGGCGATGCCGTTGTTGCGGTCGCCGGTTGAGACAACACGCACGGCGTCATCAATTGCCTGATCCCAACTGGCGTCATGCTGCAGTACGGTGGTGGCGCAGATGATGGTGGCTTGGAGATACTTGCCCCGCAACGTTCGCAGGAAATCGACGTATCGCGCCCGCCATTGGACCGACTGCTCGCCCTGATAGTCCGCTGCCATGAAATCGACTGGATGCGCATCGTTCTGTCCGAGCGCCACAACCACGACCTGCGGGGTGTAGCGTGAGAAATCCCATGGCTTGGTTCCGCCGAGGAACGGGTTGTATTCGATGCGGTCCCAGATGCTTTCCATGCCCACGTAATCCGGTCCGCAGAACCAGCCGATGCCGTCCAGCAGCGAAGCACCGCCTTGAGCCACGATGTTCACTGACGCTCCGAGATTGCGCGCGGTGATGGCCGCATAGGAATACCACGAATTGCTGTAGGGGCTCAGATCCGTATCCGGATCGGCCTTGCCGGTGTACAGCGCGGCTTCGTTGCGTTCGCCGCACGATACGGAATCGCCGTATACCTCGATGCGCCGGATGGGAGCAGGTGTGGCCGGCGGCAACACCCGGGCCTGATCGTCAATGAGAAAGCCGGTAATCTCCAGATAGTGCTCGCCATCCTGACGCTTATAGACTACCACCTCATGTTCGATGTCCGGCAGATGTTCAGCGAGCATCACGGTGGTTTCTGCGTCATTCTCGGTGATGCGCGCCCGATAAGGCACGCCATCGATCACCGCGCCGAGTGTGCTGTCGCCATAGTTATGGCGATTGATCAGTCGGACACCCACCGAAGTGCCGGTGCAGCGGAACGTGGCCTGCGTGTAGGGGAACACCCATACCGGGCGGTCCGGGACGTCGATATCGATGCGGCCCATGGTCCTAATCACGGGGTTGTTGGGAGTGATCTGCTGCATGCTGCTTCCTTGCTTGGTGTGGGTCTTGGCGGAAAGGTGCCGTCTGGCAGGCGTCGGCGTGGGGGGCGAGTCCGTTCTCCTCGACATGGTTCCAAAACCGTACGCAACACAGCGACTTAACCGCTTCAGATTTCATGGTACACTATTGCCCAACGATCCGAGATATGCAAGACCCGCGTGTCGCGGACACGGTGAGAGCCCGACATATGACCCATATTCCCTCGCTGTGGAGGGTAATCTTCCACACACCGATGATGGCCAGACAAAGGAGCAATATGACCATGATATTTCCCGAAGGATTCCAGTTTGGTACGGCCACGGCCTCGTATCAGATCGAAGGCGGCGCCACCGAGGGCGGCCGCGCGCCATCGATTTGGGACACGTTCTCCCACACGCCCGGCAAAACCGTGAACGGCGACACCGGTGATGTGGCCTGTGACTCCTACCATCTGTGGCACAAGGACATCGATTTGCTTGCCGACCTCGGCGTGGACTCCTACCGCCTGTCCGTGGCCATGCCGCGCGTGATGCCGACCGAAGACGGCCCGGTCAACGAGGAAGGCCTTGATTATTACGAGCGTGTGGTCGACGCACTGCTGGCCAAGGGCATCAAGCCCACGGTCACGCTGTACCATTGGGATCTGCCGCAGTACCTCGGCGACAAGAACGGTTGGCTGAACCGCGACACCGCCTACAAGCTGGCCGATTACGCCAAGGTCGTGGCCCACCGCCTGGGCGACCGCATCGAGACCTATACCACCCTGAACGAGCCATGGTGCTCCTCCTACCTGAGCTACGGCGCCACCGAACATGCGCCCGGTCTGGGCCTCGGCCCCGGAGCCTTCCCGGCTGTGCACCATCTGAATCTGGCCCATGGCCTGATGGCTCAAGCCGTGCGCAGCGAGGTCGGTGCCAAGTCGCAACTGTCGGTCACGCTGAACCTTCAATTTAACCGTGGCGATGCCGACTCCGTGCACCGTCTCGACCTGATTGGCAACCGCGTGTGGCTCGACCCGATGCTGCGCGGCTACTATCCGAACGAACTGTTCGCCATCACCAAGGGCATCTGCGATTGGGAGTTCGTCAAGGACGGCGACCTGGAACAGATCCACCAGCCGCTGGACGTGCTTGGCATCAACTACTATTCCTCCGGCTTGGTCGCTATGAGCGATCGCCCGCAGTTCCCGCAGTCCACCGCAGCCTCCACCGCGCCCGGTGCCAGCGACGTCGACTGGCTGCCGACGCCCGGCGAACACACCGACATGGGCTGGAACATCGACCCGAAGGGTCTGTACGACCTGCTGATGCGCGTGCACAACAACTATCCGGAGATTCCGCTGATGATCACCGAGAACGGCATCGCGGTCGAGGGCGGAGATAGGGTCGTCATCGAGGCGGATGGCACCAAGGCCGTGCACGATCCCAAGCGCATCGCCTACCTGAAGCGGCACTTCGAAGCGGCGCTCAAGGCCATCGAGGACGGCGTGGACTTGCGTGGCTACTTCGTGTGGTCCATGCTCGACAACTTCGAGTGGGCTTTCGGCTACACCAAGCGCTTCGGCATCGTGTACACGGACTACGAGACCGAGGAACGCATCCCGAAGGATAGCTTCAAATGGTACAAGCGGCTGATCGCCGAGCATGCCATCCCTCAGGAGCAGCGGTGACAACTGCTTGACTGAATAATTAAGTGGTTCAGTACAATACTGTGAAATAACGTATACGGAAAATGTTGCATCCGATAACAAATCTGATGCAACATTTTTTTGTAAAAGTAAGTAACTGCAATATTTTTTCAAGCTGTAGGGCGCGTAGTGTGAGTTGTGACAACAATAAGACACGCGCGACGCAGTCATGGTTGATTTACGCAACCGCTTAAGTTATCATCATAATTACTTAAGCGGTTGAGTTACAGTGCCGCTGGAGATTGCCGGTGAAGAAGCCGGCAAAGGAGAATCAAGAACAATCGAAAGGATTGACGATGACGTCGAAAGTGAGAAAGGGCATACGGCGCACGATTGCAGCGCTGGCCGCCATCGCTTCTCTGATGTCTGTCTCAGCCTGCTCCGGTGGGTCGAACACGGCAGCTGACGGAACCGTGGTCAGTATCTTCAACGGAACGACCGGCACGTTCAACGAGAACTTCAACCCGTTCTCTCCCACAGCGCTCGGTCCCACGCTGGGCGTGATCTACGAGACCCTGTACTGGTATAACCTCGCTTCGGATGAGGATCCGACCCCGATGCTTGCCACAGGCTACGAGTGGAACGAAGACGGCTCCGAGCTGACCATCACCACCCGAAAAGGTGTCAAGTGGCAGGATGGCGAGCCGTTCTCCGCCAAAGACGTGGCCTTCACCTTCAACCTGATTCACAACACCCCGGCCCTCAACACCAACGGCACGGCCTGCACCGCCGAGGTCATCGACGATACTCACGTCAAACTGATCTTCCCGACCAAGAACGCGGACGGCACCGAATTCGATGAGCCGTTCACCGGCGCATACATGCAGGAGGGTGGCATCCTCGGCGGCCAGGCCATCGTGCCCGAGCACATCTGGAAGAACGTCAAGGACCCGATGAACTACACCAATGCCGACCCGATCGGCACCGGATCGTTCAAGCTGGATAAGTTCACCAATCAGTCCTACAGCTTCAAGGCTTTTAAGGACTATTGGAACGGCAAGCCGAAGATTGACGGCGTGCGTTATGTGGCCCTGAACGACGCCTCCGCAGCCACCAGCACGCTGATGGCCGGACAGGTCGACTGGATGAGCGCCTACATCCCCAGCTACAAGATGTTGCTCAAGAACTACCCGCGCATCTCCGCCGTGAACACGCCCCGCCTGACCACCGTGGTCATGACCTGTTCGAACGCCGAAGCCGGGTGCAAGGGGCCTCAGACCGACACGGCAGTGCGCCAAGCCATTTATTACGGCATGAATCGCACCCAGCTCAACGCCCTTGCCGGCGCCGGCTCGGGAGCTATGGGCTCGCCCACCATGCTGATGCCGGACCGCGACGCCAAATGGATCACCGACGACAGCCTGCAATACACACCGGAAACCGGCGACGCGGACAAAGCCAAGCAGATCCTCGAGGACGCCGGATGGAAAATGGGCCAGGACGGCTACCGTTACAAGAACGGTGAAAAGCTGAGCATGACCATCCAGACAGTGGCCGGATGGTCTGACTACATCCTGATCAACGACACCCTGAAGCAGCAGCTCAAGCCACTCGGCATCGAAATCGTCTCCTCCCAGATGGCGTGGAACCAGTGGAACGAAAACGAGCAGAAGGGCAACTACCAGCTTTCGCTTGACTCGCTTGGAATCGGCGTCACCTCAGATCCGTATTACACGTACAGCCCGCGTTACACCACTGACAACATGGCCAAGGTCGGCGACACCTCCGGCGGTCAGAACTACGCCCGCTACTCAAACCCGGTCGTCGACAAGGCGGTCGCCAATGCGGCGGCCACCGAGGACGAGGCCGAGCGCAAGGCGCAGTACGCCATCGTCCAGCAGGAGATCACCAACGACGTGCCGTACATTCCCGTCTATATCAACTCGATGCTCACCGAATTCAACGACTCCAAGGTAACCGGCTGGCCCACCGAAGACAACATGTACGCGCTGCCCGCCGCATGGAAGGCCTGGGATATGGGCATCATCCTGCAGCATCTCGAACCGAAGCAGTAAGGACAAATCATGAAATACGTCTTGAGAAAACTGGGATTTTACCTGATTGCTCTGTGGGCCGCGCTCACACTCAACTTCTTCCTGCCGCGCATCATGCCCGGCAATCCCGTCGACCAGCTGATTTCCAAGCTCTCTCAGAAGGGCCAGGTGACTCCGGCCACCCGTCATGCCGTCGAGCTGATGCTTGGTTCCGATTCCTCGGTGCCAATGTGGCAGCAGTACCTCAGCTACTTCGGCAACATCTTCCGCGGGGACCTCGGTGTCTCCGTGACCTACTTCCCAAATTCTGTGTCCTCCGTGATTGGCAACACCCTGCCATGGACGGTCGGTCTGGTGGGCATCTCCACGATTCTCGCCTTCGTGTTCGGCACGATTCTCGGCACGCTCGCCGGATGGAAGCGCGGTTCCTGGATCGACAACCTGATTCCTGTCACCACGCTGTTCCAGTCCATCCCGTACTTCTGGCTCGCGCTGATCCTGCTGTACTTCTTCGGCTTGAAGAACCCGATCTTCCCGCTGTTCGGCGGCTATGACGTCTGGAGCGTGACCCCGGGCTGGAGTTGGGCATTCATCGCCTCGGTGATTAAGTACGGCATGCTACCGGCCATCACCATCGTGCTGTCGTCGGTTGGCGGCTGGATGCTCGGCATGCGCAACATGATGGTCTCCACCCTCTCCGAGGACTACATCCTGACGGCCGAAGCCAAGGGCCTGTCGCGCTTCAAGATCATGACCTCCTACGCGGCCCGCAACGCCATCCTGCCCTCGATTTCCGGCTTTGCGATCTCCCTGGGATTCGTGGTTGCCGGCTCGATCGTTGCCGAATCGGTGTTCTCCTACCCCGGCATCGGCTTCGCGCTGCTCACCGCCGTGCAGAATAACGACTATGCACTCATGCAGGGCATCTTCATGATCATCACCATCTCGGTGCTCGGCGCCAACCTGTTCATGGATCTGATCTACGGCCTGATCGATCCGCGCACCCGGGCTCAGGGCTGAAAGGAAAGGCATCATGTCAACCGCAATATCATCCAAGACGGCCTCGAACCTGACCGAGGCCGAAAAGAAGGAACTACAGGCGCCAAGCGGCAACAAGCGCAAGAGCAAAGCCGACTCGATGCTCCCGCCCATGACTCCAAAGCTGGCCATCGGCCTGATCATCGTCGGCATCATCGCGTTCTTTGCCATCGTCGTGCCGTTCTTCGTCCAGGACCCGAACAAGGTAAGCGATGTGGGCCTGACCGCCCCCAGCGCCGAACACTGGCTTGGCACCACCCAGACCGGGCAGGACGTGTTCGCCCAGCTGGCCTACGCCTGCCGAGGATCACTGTTCATCGGCGTGACGGTCGGCATCCTGGCCGTGGCCCTCTCCAGCTTCTTCGGCATCCTCGGCGCATACGTCGGCGGTGCCACCGACGAGGCGTTCTCGCTGCTCTCCAACGTGATGCTCGTCATCCCCGGTCTGCCGCTGATGATCGTCATCGCCAGCTACATGCCCAACAAATCCGCGTTCCTCGTGGCCGGCGTGCTGGCCCTGACCTCTTGGGCCGGACCCGCACGAGTGCTGCGTGGCTACACGATGTCCGTGCGTTCGCGTGATTATGTGCTGGCCGCCCGTGTGGCCGGTGAGAAGCCGTGGCGCATCCTGTTCGTCGAGATTTTCCCGAACCTGATTCCGTTGCTCGCATCCCAGGCCATGCAGGCCGTGATTGCCGCAATTCTCGGCGAAGCCGGACTGTCCTATCTGGGCTTGGGCGCCACTGACTCATACACCTGGGGCACCATGCTTTACTACGCTCAGAACGGCATGGCCCTGATCCTCGGCGCATGGTGGTGGTTCGTGCCCTCCGGCCTGTGCATCGCACTGTTCGGCGCGGCGTTGGCCCTCATCAACTTCTCCGTGGACGAGATCGTCAACCCGAAGCTCAAGGCCGCCACCCGCAGCCAGATCAAGAAGTGGAAGCTCGAGGAGAAGGCCGGCAAGGCGAAGTCCGACGCCGCATTCCCCGCAGGCAATGTTGCCCATGTCGCAGCAAAGGAGTCCGTGGCATCATGATTGAAACCATTCAGAACAACGTATTGCCGCCGGTATACGAGCAGGATCCGGTGCTGGAGATTGACGACTTCTGCGTCGAATACCGAGCTGAGAAAACCGTGCAAGCCGTCAAACACGTCAACCTCAAGCTTGGTCGTGGCGAAGTGCTCGGCCTGGCCGGCGAATCCGGTTGCGGCAAGTCCACGTTGGCCTACGGCGTGAACCGTCTACTTAAGCCGCCAGCCGTGGTCACCTCCGGCCGTGTGGTGTTCAACTCGCGCGAAGGTTACCCGATTGATGTGCGTGCGCTGGAAGGCGACGACCTGCGCATGTTCCGTTGGGAGAAGATTTCAATGGTCTTCCAAGGCGCCATGAATTCGCTCAACCCGGTCAAGAAGATCAAGGACCAGTTGGGCGACGTATTCACCACTCATCGCCCGGACATGAGCAAGAAAGAGCGGCTCGACAAATGCGGCGAGCTATTGGAACGCGTGGGTGTGGACCGCAACAGGCTCAACGCCTACCCGCACGAGTTGTCCGGAGGCATGCGCCAGCGTGTGATGATCGCCATGGCAATGGCCCTCGACCCGCAGGTGATGATCATGGACGAGCCGACCACCGCTCTGGACGTGGTGGTGCAGCGCGAGATTCTGCGTGAAATCACCCGTCTGAAGGACGAATTTGGCTTTGCTGTCATCTTCATCACCCATGATCTGCCGTTGCTGCTGGAAATCTCCGACCGCATCGCCGTGATGCGCAAGGGCGAGATTGTCGAGATGAACAATGCGATGGAGCTCTACACCCATCCCCAGAACGAATACACCGCCAAGCTGCTGGACAGCTTCCCGTCGCTCACCGGCGACCGTGGTTCGTTTATTCGCACCGGTTCCGAGGACCTGGCCATGGGTACCTCGCCGTTCGCCACCAAGGAGTGAGATCATGACCACGCTTGAATTGAAGGATGTCACCAAGCAGTTTGACCTGCGCGAAGGCCTGAAAACCATGAAGTTCACGGCCGTCAGCCATGCGAGTTTCATGTTGGAATCCGGTAAGACGGTGGCCTTGGTCGGCCAGTCCGGCTCCGGCAAGTCCACCATCGCCAAGATGATTCTGGGCCTTGAGGTGCCGACCGAGGGGCAGATTCTCATCGACGGCAAGCCGGTGGACCACCACGGACGCAAGGCGGGCCACATCTTCCGTAAGACCGTGCAGATGGTGTTCCAGGATCCGTATGCCTCGCTGAACCCATTCCATACGGTCGAACACCACATTGCTCGTCCGATGAAGATCCATCATCCCGGTATGAGCAACGCGGAAGTACACAAACGTGTCATCGAACTGCTCGACCGTGTACGTCTGACCCCCGGCGAGGATTTCGCCTCCCGGTTGCCCGGCGAGCTGTCCGGCGGTCAACGCCAACGTGTGGCCATCGCCCGCGCCCTGGCCCCCGAGCCCAGCATCCTCATCGCCGACGAACCGGTCTCCGCGCTGGACGTCTCGATTCGCCTCGGCGTACTGAACCTGCTGGCTCGCCTGCAGCGTGAGGAAAATCTCGGCGTGCTGTACATCACACACGACATGGCCACCGCCCGCCACTTCTCCGACGAGATCATGGTGATGCGCAAGGGCGAGCTCGTAGAACACGGACCGGCGGACGAGGTGATTCTCCACCCGAAGGAGGAGTACACCAAGACCCTGATTGGAGCTGCCCCCGACCCGGAACGTCGACTCAAGGAACTTGCGGCCGCTGGACGGTAGTCTCCACCGTATTAGCCATTCGTAGGCTCCCCGATTGCCGAGGAGCCTACATGTGAATGTAAGGACTTCTTATGACCACCCACACCACCTACACCCCTCACACCTTCACCCCTCTGAATTCTGGTTGGACGTTCACCGCGCTGAACCCGGAACTTGCGCCTGAGGCCTTACGTGACCGGCTCACTGCTGGCATCCCCGCCACGGTTCCAGGCGAGGCCACCATCGACTTGCTCGATGCTGGACTCATCGAAGATCCCTTCGATGGCGACAACGAGAACAGGCAGCAGTGGATCGGTGACATCGACTGGCGATTCACCTGCGAATTTGACTGGCATAACGACGGCAACGACCGCCATGATCTGGTGGCCTATGGACTCGACACCGTTGCCTATGTGTCGCTCAATGGGCTGATCGTCGGCAATACCCGCAACTTCCACCGCACCTACCGCTGGGATGCGCGCCCCTACCTGCGCGACGGCAAGAACACGCTTTCCGTGGTGTTCATGTCTCCCGTGCGCTTTTCCGATACCGAAGAACAGCGACGTGGCTACTATCCACACACCGAGCATCACGCCTTCAACCAGATTCGTAAGCCCAGCTACTCCTTCGGGTGGGATTGGGGCATCGACGTGGCCAACGCCGGAATCTGGCGTCCGATAGGCCTTGACTCGTGGAACGAGGCCCGCATCGAGTCCGTGCGCCCACTGGTGGATGTCCGCGCGGACGGCACCGGCGTGCTGACTGTGAATGTGGACATCGAGCGTGCCGGTGGTGGTCGCCTGATGTCTCCTGGCGATGTGCACTCTTCTAAGCCGGCTGTGCCGTTCATGGTGCATGTCGGTGGCCATGATGTGAACTTGGAACTGGCCGGCGTCATCGCCCAAGGGTGTAACAGCGGCTCGATTACCGTCGAGATTCCAGACGTGGAACTGTGGTGGCCGCGCGGCTACGGTGACCAGCCGCTGTACGACGTGCAGGTGAGTCTCGGCGAGCATGGCGAGGCACAGTGGGCCGGTGAAGTCGGCTTCCGCACCGTGCGTGTGGACACCGCCGCCGACGAGACCGGACGCCCGTTCCAGATCTACGTCAACGACGTGTCGGTGCATGCGCGCGGCTACAACTGGATTCCCGACTCCGCCTTCATCTCCCAGGTGGACGACGCGCGTTACAGCCGCGGCGTCAACGATCTGGTGGAATCCAACTCGAACATGGTGCGTGTGTGGGGCGGAGGCATCTATGAGGCCGACGAATTCTACGCGATGTGCGACCGTGCCGGCATCATGGTCTGGCAGGACTTCATGCTCGCCTGCGCTGCCTACCCGGAAGACGCCGACACCCGCGCCGAAGTGGAGGCCGAGGCTCGCGAGCAGATCGCGCGCCTGAGTTCCCACGCCAGCCTGACCGTGTGGAACGGCTCCAACGAGAACTATGTGGCCTACTCCGAATGGTGGGGCTACAAGCAGGCCCTGCGCGACGACGACAAGGCACCCAACGCCTACGGCTACGGAGAAAAGGGCTGGGGCGACTACTATTACGCCGATCTCTTCCCATCCCTGCTGGCCGAACTCGACCCGGTGCACGTCTACCTGCCGAGCTCCCCGATGAGCTTCACCAAGTTCACCGACGCCAACAAGGACATCGACGGAACCATGCACATCTGGGATGTGTGGAACCGTGTGGACTACCGCAAGTACCTCGACTACACGCCGCGCTTCGCCGACGAATTCGGCTACCAGGCGCCGCCCGCGTTCAGCACGCTCACCCGCGTGGTGCATGATGACAAGCTCGAACCGTTCGGCAAGCAGATGCTCGTGCACCAGAAAGCCTCTGGTGGCAACTATAAGCTCGCCCGTGGCATGCGCTCGCATCTGACACCGGGCACCATCGACGAGGTGAGCTACAACGCCGACGGCACCCGCAACTGGCTGATCGACACCGACAACTGGGCCGATATCGAGGACTGGCACTGGGCATGCCAGCTGCAGCAGGCGCAGGCCATCCGCTTCGGCGTGGAGCATATGCGCTCACTGGAACCGGCGAACGCAGGCTCACTGATCTGGCAGCTCAACGACGATTGGCCGGTCGTCTCCTGGGCCGCAGTCGACTACGACGGCCACCGCAAGCCCCTGTGGTACGCCTCCCGCGACTTCTTCGCGCCGCGTCTGGCCACGATTCAGCCTCGCGTCTCCGACAAGGCCCGCGAGGACCTGAGCTGGGAAGGCAACCCCGTCGCCCCTGACCATCTCGAACTGATCGTGCTCAACGACACGCTCGCGCCGTGGGCCGGCACCTGGACGGTGCGCCGCATGACGTTGGCCGGCGAGACGCTCGCCTCGACCTCGTTCGACGTGACTCTCGACACGGTCGGGCATATCGGATTGCCGCTGCCGGCGGACGTCTCCATGTTCGGCGATGCGACGAACGAGCTTATCGTGGCTACCCCGTCCGACGACGCCTTTGCCCGCGTAATCTACAACGGCACCGACGTCATCGACCAGAAGCTCGAGCCCACGCCGTTCAAGGCGAGTGCGGAGCCGGCGGATGACGGCTATGCTCTGACCGTCATGGCCACGGGTTACGTGCGTGACCTGTTCTGCATGGTCGACAAAGTCGATTCCGCGGCCTCCATCGACGGTGGTCTGGCAACTTTGCTGCCGGGCGAATCGGTGACCTGGCATATCGCCAGCAATGCCACGGTAGACCCGCAAGCGTTCGTTGCGGCAAACGTGTTGCGCTGCGCCAACGACCTGAAGCGCTGAGCGCCATTGGCCTCGCGGATCTGCTGGTCCGGACCGAGTTCATCGGATATCGGTTCGGACCACAGTCGATGCGGCGCTCACGGTCTTGGAAACGCCGGAGCCGGAAATGGTATGGCATGATTAAATGAACTTAACCGTTTGATTTACGTCGTAGGAGGCAGTATGGGTAAGGCCAAGGTCACCATTTCAGACGTCGCGCGGGCGGCCGGCGTCTCCAGCAGTGCCGTCTCGTATGCGCTGAACGACAAGCCCGGCGTCTCCAGCGAGACCCGTGAAAAGGTGTTGCGAGTCGCTGAAACGATGGGGTGGAAGCCGAACAGCGCTGCCAAGGCATTATCCGATGCGAGCACACGGTCGATCGGTCTGGTGCTGAGCATGAATCCCGAGGTGTTCGCCGTGGAGTCGTATGCGATGGCACTCATCGCCGGTCTGGGCACCGAACTGGAAAAGCGCGACTATTCGCTGCTGCTGCGCATCGTGCCGGACACAAGCAGCGCTTTGCGCATCCATCGCAATTGGATTGCTTCCGGCAGCGTGGACGCCGCCTTGGTCACCAATGTGGGAATCGGCGATCCTCGAATCGAGCTGTATAAGGAACATCCCGAATCGCCGGTGTTGGTGATCGCCGACCCATCCGTGACCAAAGGGTTGCCGACGCTGTCGAGTGATGAGGCCCACGGTGCGCGGCAGATTGTCGACTGTCTGCATGAGCTGGGGCACCGGCACATTGCACGTATTGCCGGACCGGAACGCTTTGCGCACACGTTCGTGCGTGACCGTATTTTCAACGAGGAGACCGTGGCGCTGGGCATGCGCTACGATTGCCTGCACTCGGACTACACGCCGGAGCAGGGCGGAGAATGCACCTCCCGCCTGCTTTCATTCCCCGATTCGCCCACGGCGATTGTGTACGACAATGACGTGATGGCCATCGAAGGCATGCGCGTGGCCTTGGAACAGGGGTTGAGCGTGCCGGATGACATCTCCATCGTGTCATGGGACGATTCGTTCATGTGCACCGTTACGACACCGTCCATCACCGCGCTGTGGCGGGATATTCCCCGCTTGGGCAGCCGTGCGGTGCCTATGCTGTTCAAGCAGATTGATGGCGAAAAGGTGTCTAACGCCACCGAATCACCATATGAATTGATGGTGCGTGATTCCGTGGCGCCCCCCGTGAACGGTGAGTGAACAGGGCAGATGAGCATCGTGGCATTGGGTGACAACTGACGATTTGCATGGGGCAATGGCGTGGTGTCGATGGTGTTCGATGCCGCCAGTGATGCACCAGTGCGTCTGGTTGGTCTCTCTGGCCGCGCATGGCTGAGATCGGCATCGATGTCCTTGATTTTTCAAGCGGTTGCGGAGTCAAGCGATTAAGTTACTTTGACGTACTGTTACATGGCGATACATGACGCTTTGAGCATATTTACGTCATTCTTGGCGTGTCGAGCTAAGCTCAATGTCTTATACTGTACTTAAGCGCTTCAGTTAGGCAACGACGCTAGGTACTGTCAATAATCGAAGGAGACTCTCATGAACACCTACGCAGCTACTGCTTCTACTGCCCATTCCTCGGGAAAGACCGTCGCGAAGGCAGTCGCACTGTTCGCCGTCGGAATCCTTCTCGTCGTTATGGGCACAGCTCTTACGACAGCGATTCCGGCTATCGCGGAGGGGGTAATCGGGATGACTTCCATTGTCCTTCTCTCGGCAGTGGCTGTCACCACCTATGCCTCTTTGGTATTCGCGGAAATGAACCGATAGATATTGTTCGAGCTCCTTGCTCATAGCACATGAAAGGGTGAAGCAAATGCAGAACGTCGAAGCCAAATATGCGCTCGGTGCGCCGGAAAACAGGGCGTGGCTCAACGAGCAACGCGATAATCTCATGGACTTCGGTCATGCCTTCCCGTCTCCGGGCGGCGGCTCGTATTGGCTGGGCGACGACGGTACGCCATGGAAGGACCGCAACCGCGAGACGTGGATCACCTGCCGTATGACGCACGTGTACTCGCTGGCCGCGTTCGTGGGTCATCCGGGCGCCGGGGCGTTGGTCGACGCCGGCCTGCGCGGCTTGCGTGGCGAGCTGCATGACGACGCGAACGGCGGCTGGTACGCGGCCGTCACCCCCGAGGGCGGCCACGTCGGTACCAAGCAGTGCTACGCCCATGCGTTTGTGCTGCTTGCGTCCTCTTCAGCCACGCTGCTTGGCCGCCCTGGCGCGGCAGAACTGCTGGCCGACGCGCAGGACGTGTTTCTCAATCGTTTCTGGGATGACGAGGTCGGCCTGTCCGTGGACACCTGGAACGAGGACTTCACCGAGCTTGACCCGTATCGTGGCCTCAACGCCAACATGCACTCGGTCGAGGCGTTCCTGGCCGTGTCGGACGTCACCGGCGATGAATCTTGGCGCAAGCGCGCGGGCCGCATCATCGACCATGTAATCGGCTGGGCGGAGAACAACGACTGGCGTATCCCTGAGCATTTCCACGAGGACTGGAGTCTCGATCTCGAATGCAACCGGGACAAGCCGGACGACCAGTTCAAGCCGTACGGCGCCACCCCGGGCCACGGCATCGAATGGGCCCGACTGATCACGCAGTATGCATTGAGCGCTCCCATCGCCGATTCCAAGAAGGCGAAACTGATCGACGTGGCCGAGCACCTGTTCCATCGTGCGGTCGCGGACGGCTGGGACGCCGACGGCGCACCCGGCATCGTCTACACCACCGATTGGGAAGGCAAGCCGGTGGTCCACGACCGTATGCACTGGACGCTCGCCGAGGCCATCAACACCTCCTCGACGCTGGCCCACGTGACCGGCAAGCCCGAATACGCCGAGCGCTACGCCGAGTTCCTGCAGTACGCCGACGAATACGTCATCGACCACGTCAACGGCTCTTGGTTCCACCAGCTCGACCGCAACAACCAGCTGCTGAACACGGTCTGGCCGGGCAAATCCGACCTGTACCACGCCACCCAGTCGATGATGATCCCGCTCAACGACCCGTCGCTGTCCATCGCGCCGGCCGCCAAGCAGTCCGGCGACTGACCGGGCGTTCCGGTTTCGACTTGTCTTATCGGCATACTTCCTTTTTCAGTGCCTATAAGACGCCTATAATAAGTGGGGCCACCGTTCGCATTGAATGGTGGCCCCACTGGTTGCTATGGAGAGGGCTACTTCTTGGCCTGAGTGAGCTGTGTGGAAAGAGCGATAAGCAACGAGGCAGACACTATGGCGATGGCGCGTATATCCAGGTGCCATATCACGCGATGTGGGGCGGGCATCACATCCATTTGGGCCGCAACGTCTACATTAATTTCAACTGCACGTTGGTGGATGACGCGCAGATCACTATCGGCGATGGGACGATGATCGCGCCCAACGTGACGATCGTCGCCGCGTCGCACCCGGTATCGCCAAAGCTCGGGGCGGAGGGCTGCGGTATCACATCCTGTCAGCTTGGCATGGAGTGCGGTCGGCAAGGCCGGATAATTCGGCGATGCGGGAGATGAACGCGCGAATCACCGGGGTCGCGTCGAGCGGATAGAGCAGTCCGTAGTGCATGATGACCGGTTCGGGCCAGTCCACGGCTACGTTGACGAGTTGCGGGTGAATGCCGGCCCACATCGGTTTGGAGATGAGCAGATCGCTGGATTCGGCGCAGTCGTTGAACGTGTCGAGATCGTAATGGTCGATGTCGATCAGATCGATGGCGGGGTGATGTTCCAAAAGATCCCGGGCCGTGTCGTTGGCGCCGCGATGGCGTTTGAGGATGCGGATGCGTGTGCCTTCGAGGTCCTTCAATGTGAGTTGTGCGCGTCTCGCCAATGCGTGATTGCGTGGCACGGCCACGCACAGCGGCTCGGAATCGAGGGCGAGGGTGTCGCAGGTGTCATCCCAATAGCCGGTGTCGAAGGCAGTGGAGATCAAATCGACGTCCTCGCCGAGATGGGTGATGATGTCGTTGATGGCTTCGGAGTCATCGGGCATCGACACCAGTTCCAAGCGGATGTCGGTGTGCTTGCCGGCATCGCGCTGCCATAGGTCGAGGATACGGCGGCCGGGGCGCAGGATGGAAACGCCAAGGCGGACGGTGGCGATGCCGTCGGCGCTGCGCCGTTGCGCACGGCGTAGAATCTCCTCGCATTGGCGCACAATCATCTGTGCGTCCTCGACGAACTCCTTGCCGGCTTTGGTGAGTTGCACGCCACTGCGCGATCGGTCGAACAGCGTCAGACCGTATTCCCTTTCGAACGTATTGACCTGTTTGGCCACCGCCGGCGTGGAAATATGCAGGAGACGACCGGCCTTGGCGAAGCTGCCGGTCTGCGCGGCGGCGATCACCGCATCCAGTCTTCTGTCATACATTACGACCTCCATTAACCAATGGTTTATGAACTGTGAGCCATAAGTATTTGTAAACTGCTGTTTTACTGGTGTCTCAAAGAATATCATAGCTACTGCAATAACCAAACGGAAACATATAAACCAATGGAATATAGGTGAATATGACATCAATCAACGAATCCGCAGCGCTCGGCCTCGTATGCGAAGACGAAGGCCTCGAGCGTGAGGCCCGTCGCGCATCGCGTCGCTCGGCCCGCTACAGCGCAGGGCTGACCACGTTCGCCACGTCGCTGGCGTTCTTCCTGACCGGCATGGACACCATGATCGTCAACGTGGCCCTGCCTACCATCACCGCTGACCTTGGCGGCGACATGGCGTTGCAGCAGTGGATGATCGACGGCTACACGCTGCTGTTCGCCTCGTTGCTGCTGCTTGCCGGCAGCCTGTCCGACAAGTTCGGTGCCAAGCGCATGTTCTTCTTCGGCACGGCGCTGTTCGGTGTGGCCTCGCTGCTGAGCACCTTCGCCTGGACCATGCTGGTGCTCATCGTCGGCCGTTGCCTGATGGGCGTGGCCGCAGCCCTGATTCTGCCGGCGTCGATGGCCTTGATCAATGAGGCCAATCCCGACCCGCGCCGCCGTGCCTTCGCCCTCGGCCTGTGGGGTGCCGGCTCGGCGTCCGCGTCCGCGTTCGGCCCGCTGTTCGGTGGTCTGCTCACGCCGATTCACTGGAGTCTGATCTTTGCGGTCAACGTGCCGTTCTGCCTGATCGTGCTCGCCCTCGCGCCGAAGGTCGCCCCCTCGCCCACCCGTGCCATCTCGTTCGACTGGCTTGGTCAGGCGCTTGCGCTGATCGGCCTCGCCTCGCTGGTGGCCGGCGTCATCGAAATCGGCTCCTTGGGCATCTCCTCGCCGGTGACGCTCGCGATGCTGGCCGTCGGCATCGCCGCACTCGTGCTGTTCGTGCTTGCGCAGGCCAAGGTCAGGCATCCGATGGTGCCGCTGAACCTGTTTCGCAACGACGGCATGCGCATCTCGCTGATTGTGGGCTTCATCATGATTTTCAACTGGTTCGGCATGGTCTTCATCTCCACCCTGTTCCTGCAAAGCGAGCAGGGCATGAGCCCGTTCGCCGCCGGTCTGGTGTTCATCCCCTCCGCGGTGGTCATGGTGGTCACCAACGTGTTCAGCGGGCAGGTCATCAACTCGATGGGCACCCGGTTCACCGTGTCCATCGGACTGATCGCCATGGCCGTCGGCTTCCTTGCCGCGGTGCTGGTGTCGGCTCCGATGCCTGCATGGGTGATCGCCGTCGCTCTGAGCGTCGTCGGCCTTGGCGGCGCGCTGGTCACGCCGGCGCTGTCCGGACTGGTGCTGGTAAGCGTGGAGCAGAGGCAGGCGGGTATCGCCAGCGCGGTGTTCAACACGTTCCGCCAGGTCGGCGGGGCGATCGGCGTGGCCGTGTTCGGCGTGGTCGCCACCTTCATGCCCTCGCTTGACGGCTCCCTGCGTGCCGTGTTCGTCGCGGCCGCCGTGCTGCTCGTCGCCGCATTCGCCTACGCCCGGCTGCGCTGGGCTGAGTAGAGGAATCCGGCACCACGCTTCGATTCCGTGTGAGAATATCCTCGGACCGTATGCTTCAGTCCAGCAGGAATCGGGCGAATTCCGCGGCGGCCGGCGAGGTCGCGGCCTGTTTCTTCCAGACGATGGCCGAGCCGGTCTGCAATGCGGGGGAGAGCGGAACGGCTCGGACGCCGGGATAGCACATGCCTAAATCGAGGCCTAGGAAAAGACCCAATCCGTTGGTCACCATGACGACGGCGTTGTTTGTCAGCGAGCAGTAGCCTGCGATGTTCGCCCTCGCCTGATCGGCGTACTGCCCGAACCAGTTCAGCAGCAGATTGTGCACAGGCGTACGCACTGGGAAGAGCAACGGGGCATCCTTGAGATTCTGTGGTGTCAACGATTCGCGCTCTGCCAACGGGTGGCTTTCGGGAACCATCGCGACCCAGCGCTCCGTGGTGCCGGTACGCAGGAATTCATACTGGCTGACGTCCGCCGGATCGGTAAGCAAGCCGAAATCCATGAGGCCTTGCTCGATCTGCTCCTGGATGATGTCCGACGTGGTGCTGATCACCCGGAATCGCACGCCGGGATGGATTTCGCGGAATGCGGCCATGCGCTGAGACAGCAATGTCATGCCGCGTACTTCGCCGCAGCCCACGGCGATTTCGCCGCTGAGCTCGCTGTCTGACTGCTTCAATTCGAATTCGGTTTTGTCCGCCAACGAGACGATGGTCTGCGCACGCTCGCGCAGCAGCCGGCCCTCTTCGGTGAGCGTGATGGTATGGCTGCCGCGTTCGAACAGCGTGACGCCCAACTCCTCTTCCAACTGTTTGAGCTGGCGGGAGAGTGTCGGCTGGGAAATACGCAGCAGTTGCGCGGCCCACGTGATATTGCCTTCTTCGGCGACCGCCAGAAAATATCGCAGGACTCGTAGTTCCATCCTCGGGGCTCCTTCGGTGTGGACGGACTTCTATTGCCATTATGCCCGCCGTCCGTGAACTCATCATGCTAAACGCGGATAGTCTCGGTAATGACGCGGCGAACAGCATGCGAGAAGCGGTGCTCAATAGCGAAAGCCTCTCGGCTGCCGTCGTTGGTCGTGATGATACTGGAGACCATGAAGCTCGTGCGGCGGCGGTCTAGGGCGAGGTCGAGAAAGAGGTAACGGTGTGACGCTTGATAATAGGTCAGACAGTAAGGTGGTGGCGGAGCAGTGCCGAGCATGACCAACAATCAACGGCCACAGGCAATCGAAGTGCGCGGGGCGCGCGTACATAACCTGAAGAACGTCGACATCGACATTCCGCTGGGCGAACTGGTGGGAGTGGCCGGCGTCTCCGGTTCTGGCAAAAGTTCGCTGGCGCTCGGCGTACTGTATGCGGAAGGCTCGCGGCGCTATCTGGAAGCGCTGTCCACGTACACGCGCCGCCGCCTGACTCAAGCCAACCGCGCCCAAGTGGACGAAGTGCTGCATGTGCCGGCCGCGCTGGCCCTGCACCAGCGGCCCACCGTGCCCGGTATCCGTTCGACGTTCGGCACGATGACCGAACTGCTCAATAGTCTGCGACTCCTGTTCTCCCGCGTGGGCTCGCACGTGTGCCCGCATTGCGGGGCGCGCAACGAACCGACGCTCAACGTGGCGGCCGGCCTGCCCATCACCTGCGCGCAATGCGGTAAAGAATTCCATGCGCCCGGTGCCGAAGCACTCGCCTTCAACTCGGCCGGTGCCTGCCCGACCTGCTCTGGAACCGGCATCGTGCGCGAAGTGAACCGCGCGGCTTTGGTCCCGGATGAATCGAAAAGCATCGACGACGGCGCGGTGCTGCCGTGGGGCTCGCTCATGTGGGACCTCATGAAGCAGGTGTGCGGCGCAATGGGCGTGCGCACCAACGTGCCGTTCAGCGAGCTCACGCCCGAGGAGCGCGACATCGTATTCAATGGGCCGGCCGTCAAAAAGCACATCCTTTATAAGCCGAAGAAAGGCGACGATTTCGCCGAACTCGACTTCACCTACTTCAACGCCGTGTACACGGTGGAGAATGCGCTCGCCAAGGCCAAGGACGAGAAAGGTCTGAAGCGCGTGGCCCGGTTTCTCAAGGAGGGGCCATGCGCCGATTGCGGCGGCACTCGACTGAGCGTTGCCGCCCGAGCCCCGCATGTGCGCGGGCTGAACTTGGCCGAAGCCAGTGCGATGACCTTGGCTGCGGCGGTGGATTGGGTGCGCGGAGTGCCGGAATCCCTGCCCGCCGACATGCATCCGGTGGCCACCAATATCTGCGAATCGTTCCTGGATGTGGCCCGACGGCTGCTGGATCTGGGCCTCGGCTATCTGGCGCTTGATCGCGCCGGCGCCACGCTTTCGACCGGCGAACGCCAGCGTGTGCAGCTCGCCCGAGCCGTGCGCAACCGCACCACTGGCGTGCTGTATGTGCTTGATGAGCCATCCATCGGCCTGCATCCCTCGAACGTGGACGGACTGCTCGGCGTGATGCATGATTTGGTGGCGGATGGCAATTCCGTGGTGGTCGTGGACCATGACGTGCGCGTGCTCAAAGCCGCCGACCATCTCATCGAAATGGGGCCGGTTGCCGGTGCCGAAGGCGGACACGTGATCGCGCAAGGCACGGTCGGCGAGGTGGCAGTGAATCCAAGTAGTCGTATTGCGCCGTTCTTGGCCGATAATGTGAGCGCGCGCATCCGTGAGCGCGTGGCGGAACCGCAGGTGTTCGACCTTGGCCACATCCGCATGACAACCAGCCAGCTGCATACGGTCAAGCCGCTGGACGTTGATATTCCGCGCGGCCGGCTCGTGGCGGTGACAGGCGTCTCCGGCTCCGGTAAAACCACGATGGTGCTCGAATCGCTGATTCCCGCGCTCAAAGCGCAGGCGGCGGGGGAGCAGTTGCCGGAACATGTGCGTGAACTTGAGGCCGAGGGCATCCATCGTGCGAATCTCATCGACGCCACGCCGATTGGCGCAAACGTGCGCTCCACCGTGGCCACCTATGCCGATATTCACGACGAACTGCGCCGCGCCTTCGCCCGATGCGATGCGGCCAAGACGGGCGGCTGGAAGGCCGGCGATTTCTCGTACAACACTGGACGGCTGCGTTGCCCCACGTGCGACGGCACCGGTTCGATCTCACTCGACGTGCAGTTCCTGCCGGACGTGACCATCGAATGCCCGGACTGCGGCGGTTCCCGGTATGCGTCTGAAGCCGGCGCGATTCGGCGTGCGGTTAAGGGAGAATCTCGCCTCTCACTGAGTCTGCCCCAACTCATGGCAATGAGCGTGGATCAGGCATTGGCCGTGACCCACGACCTCAAGAAGGTCCACGCACGTCTGACCACCTTGCATGATTTGGGTCTTGGGTATCTGACACTCGGCGAACCGACGCCGGCGCTTTCGGGCGGCGAAGCCCAGCGGTTGAAGCTCGCCAGCGAAATGGGCAAAGCCCAATCGGACGCGGTATTCGTGTTCGATGAGCCGACCATCGGTCTCCACCCGCTCGACGTGCGTGTGCTGCTGGGCGTGTTCGACCGGCTTGTGGCGAGCGGCGCAACAGTCGTGGTCATCGAACATGACCTTGACGCGATCGCCAATGCGGACTGGATCATCGACATGGGTCCGGGCGGCGGCGAAAGCGGCGGACGCATCGTCGCCACCGGAACGCCGG
>ERZ857801.1371-NODE-1371-length-26005-cov-5.232216_pt1 | contig 26005 bp, 22 predicted proteins | sample MGYA00519762_ERZ857801 | MGnify/ENA primary metagenome ERZ857801 (study PRJEB31778, sample SAMEA3449368) | human gut metagenome | biome: human gut; feature: human-associated habitat; material: faeces | place: United Kingdom | collected 2010/2012 ...
CTTGCATGTGTTAGGCACGCCGCCAGCGTTCATCCTGAGCCAGGATCAAACTCTCCGTTCGAAAAGTTCACATAACCATCGGTTATGTTTCCTGAAAAAATGTGTGCAGATAAATTCTGCTATCTCAAACTCATTGTTTTATAACGAGGATAAATCTTTAAAACTTATTTCTTAAAGATGTGAATTCGAAAAAACATCGTCTGTCAAATTCTTCGTCATTTACACAGTATCTGGTTGTCAAGGAACTCGTTAGATTTGTTCCAACTTCGCGTCGCCGTTCGCGGCGCGACTATTTATATTACCAGTCTCAAAATAGTTGTCAACGAAATTTCGAAACTTTTTCAAAATCTTTGAAAAAGACACGCCCGGGTTATATAGAATTCCTTTAAAGGCACTCTAAAAAACAAGCATACACTGGGAAAAGACAGATAACTGAAGCGAATTTTTTAAGTATTGATCGCACACCCATAAACGAAAAGAGTAGCCCAGAAAATCTCTTTCATTTGCTCCAGAGTTGCCAGTCAGCTCGGGCACCCATAAATGAAAAGAACATATATGAGCTTTTTTTACTTACCAAAGAGTTGCTCGTCATCTTCCAAGCCTAATAATGCAAGGAGCATCCATATGAAATTCCTCTAAGAATTCAGAAGTTTAAAAGCTCACTAGCCGCGAATAAAAGATAGGTGTATGAGACATTCATTTCTTTTCTCTTTATAAAATGACCCATCGCTGAAGAATTAGAGAACCACAGACTGCATTTTGCTTCGCCGTTTTAATAAAAAGAAAGGGCGCCAACTTGCGACGCCCAACTTAAAAACAATAGATGATTGCAGATTTGATTTAACTAAACGGAATTCAAAGGTGTTCTAGCAAACAACTATGCGTTTACCAGTCCAACCCAATCAAGGCATATATAAAGAGATTAGAACTGCATAAACTTGCGTTTTCCTGAACGAAGGACCTTGCCTTTTAAATCTGTTGGATTAATGTTGTATGCCTTGGCAGGAACGATGTCATCGCCAATTTTAACAGCTCCTGAATCGATTAGACGACGTGCATCAGATGCACTTTGAGCAAACTTAATTTCTGCAAGAAGAGCAGCCAAATAGACTTTGCCTTCGTCATTTACTTTTAGCTCTCCTTCATAGGACTCGATATCATCTGGCACGTCGCCCTGCTTGCAAACAACATCAAAATGTTCTTCTGCTGCTTTAGCTGCTTCTTCATCATAATAAGAAGCAACCAAATTTGCTGCAAGTTCGCGCTTTGTTTTGTATGGATCAACTGAACCATCTTCTAGTCCAGCCTCAATCGCATCGCATTTCTCAACTGGAAAACTAGAGGCAAGTCGACAATATTTCACAATCATCTCGTCAGGAATGCTCATGCACTTGCCAAAAATGTCTTCTGGTTTGTCGGTGAGACCGATGTAGTTACCATAGCTCTTTGACATTTTTCGAACACCGTCTGTGCCTTCGAGAAGCGGCATGGTGAGTGCCACCTGCGGTTCCATGTCGCACTTTTCCATGAGTTCGCGTCCGGCAAGCAAGTTAAAAAGCTGATCGGTGCCTCCAAGCTCAACATCTGCATTGATTTTAACAGAATCAAATGCCTGCATTACAGGATAGAGGAACTCATGCAAACTGATTGGTTGATTGTTGGTGTATCGATTGTGAAAGTCATCGCGCTCAAGAATGCGAGCAACGGTAAACTTGCTCATGAGCTCGAGGAGCTTTTTAGTGTCGACCGACAAAATCCAATCGGCATTAAATCGAAGTTCGGTTTTTTCAGGGTCAAGAATTTTGAAGGCCTGATCAACATATGTTTGTGCATTTTTTGCGATTTCTTCTGAGGAGAGTTGTGGCCTTGTTGTATTTCGGCCAGAAGGATCGCCAATGAGCGCAGTGCCGTTTCCGATAATGAGAACAACTGTGTGACCAAGGTCTTGGAACTGGCGAAGCTTTCTCAATGGAACGGCGTGCCCGATGTGAATGTCTGGTGCTGTTGGGTCAACGCCAAGCTTAATTCTTAGCGAGCGTCCAGATTTGAGCTTTTTCAATAGCTCATCTTCGGGCACAATTTGTGCAACGCCGCTTTTTATAATGTGCATTTGTTCTTCAGCAGAAAGCATAAAAATCCTTTTCATCGTAATAATCGTGATTGCTATTGTAACCGTGTTTTATTCTATGCGGTTTTCCATTACTAAAAGCGTCGCTCACTGCACGAGTCAAAATCATTTGATTGACAAAGATAAGACTAGACCTGTGTTTAATCGTTTTTGCTTGTGTAGCAATATTGTCTTTTTAGGCGTTCGTGTTATTGACGATCACGGCTGCGCTTCATGACTACTACTGCAAAGAGTGCAACAACAGCTATGCTACCAAAAATCCACATCGCGTAATTTGTAAATGGTCCAACCGTTGAATTGAGCGCTTCTTTTGTCTCATCATTTTCGTCATAGGGAACTCGATGACCTCGGACCATCAGTCTGTGTGAATTCACTCCATAGGGGTGCAAGTTACAAGCGTGCAATAATCTTCTCCCCTCTTGACGTCCAAATCACTTGTCTCACCGGACAGAACAACTTTGTCTTCAGCAAAAACATTAGTTTACTTCCAGCACAGAAGCCCAAGAATTATTACGAGAATAAGGGCAATCAAAGCCCACCTAGCACCCGATTTGCAAACTCTATCTCTTTTTGAAGTAAAGACCAAATCCTACTCCCTATATTGATTTCTACTTAAAGATGAGACGCCGAAAAGGCCGTACAATCCCACTTTACACAAGAAAACAAGATAGCAAAAATGAACATAAGTTCACATAAAACTTACGTTAGGCAAACCAGTTCTCCCAGCATATGACAAAAGTTATAAAAAAGAGTCGCATTAGATAGCGCAAGTTGCTCATCAGCGTATAAATTAGATTCAAAATGCAATAATTGCGCCTAGCAATTCTCACTTCGTACGACAACTACTCGACATTTGCAGCCTCATTATTAGACAATGGCTTTATGAAATAATTACAAAAATGAAACTTTCACAAAAATTAGAAGGGTAGCCGATGAAATTTGAAAAAACAGCTCGCGAATGGGCAGATAAAACGAAATGTGAAAACATGCGCAACCAGTTGCTCTCCTGGATAGAAGAAGGAAATGAATCCGCTATAGAAGATGCTTTTTTTCAAGATTTAGCATTTGGGACAGCAGGGCTTCGAGGAATAATTGGACCTGGCACAAACAGAATGAATGCAAACACGGTCGCACGTGCTACTCAAGGTGTGGCTGACTACCTAAATGCGCACTACAAAAAACCAAGCGTTGCCATTGCCCACGATTCGCGAAATAAAGGTGAGAGGTTTACAGAAATTACGGCCTCTGTTCTTGCGGCCAATGGAGTTACAGCACATGTTTTTCCAAGGCTTGAGCCAACCCCAGCGCTTGCCTATGCAACACAGTTTTTGCATTGTGACGCCGGCATTTGCATTACCGCAAGCCACAACCCAAAAGAATACAACGGCTACAAAGTCTTCAATAGCAAAGGTTGCCAGATAACAGCACAAGTCGCAAGTGACATGTCTGACGCAATAAAAAAACTAGATTACTTTGACGGCATTAAGAAAATAGATTTCGAGGACGGAATCAAGTCAGGAAAAATCAAATGGATTAACGATGAGTGCATCAATTCTTTCGTAAAAGACGCAGTGAATAACGTAAATAATATAGATAAAGATGCTATTAAGAATCTATGCCTTGCCTATTCACCATTAAATGGAACAGGTCTTGAACCTGTAACAAAGGCGTTTGAAATGATCGGTGTCAAAAATGTGCACATAGTTGAGGAACAAAAAAATCCAGATGGAAATTTCCCAACATGCTCCAAACCAAATCCAGAAGAGCGCAGCGCCCTTGAACTTGGCATCAAATTGGTTGATGATGTTGATGCTGACCTGCTGATTGCAACAGACCCAGACGCAGACAGAACTGGAATCGCTGTTCGCCACAATGGAGAATGCGAACTAGTTAGCGGAAATGAAGTTGGGCTTTTGATGATGAATCATTTTGCATCACAATGCTCACGAGACGAAATTAAAAACAAAATCTTTTGCACAACGCTAGTCTCCACTTCAATGGCCGATGCACTTGCAAAATACTATGGATTCGAGCTACGGCGCGTTCCTACAGGGTTTAAATACATCGGCGAACAAATCACAAAACTCGAAGAAAAGCGCGAAAAGAACAGGTTTGTTATGGGCTTTGAGGAATCCTATGGCTATTTAGTGGGAACGCACGTGCGCGATAAAGATTCAATTTCGGCCACAGTAACAATTTGCGACATGGCAGCAAAGTGCAAGAAAAAAGGAAAAGACCTGATAGATGCGCTAACTGCCCTCTATGAAGAATTTGGTTATTACAAAAACTCAACTACTAGCTATTCCTTCCCAGGCGCCGATGGCTCAGAGAAAATGAAAAACATAATGGCCAGACTGAGAGGTAATGCGCCAACTGAAATTGATGGGAAAAAGGTCGTTCAATTCATCGACTACAAAGAAGAGACGAAAATGTCAATTCTCAATTCAAGAGACAGAGAAGAACAGATTCTTCCACGAGTCAACGTTTTGCAGTTTGACCTAGAAGATGAAGCAAAAGTTATTATCAGACCTAGTGGCACCGAGCCAAAGATTAAGGCATATACCTTCGTTAAAGGAACCTCAACTGATGATGCAAGCAAAAAACTTGAGGAACTAAACGCCGCAGTAAATGAATATTTTAAATAGAAATAAAACGCAGATTATATCTGCTGCGTTATAAATTAGAAAAAGGCTGACTTTATTGCCAGCCTTTTATTCTTTTTCTGCAAGTTTTAATTATTAGCTAAACTCTACTGAACTTTGTCGTATCCAGCAGCATCCCAAGCTTTCATGCCGCCTTCAAGAGTCACAACTTTTGACATGTCATAACCAAGAGCACTCAAAGAGTTCGTTGCAGCTTGTGCATATCTTTTGCCTGAGTAGCAAACAAGAACGAGTTTTTGGTCTGAAAGGTTGTTGTCCTGAATTGCCTTAGAAATATTTACAAGACCGTCAGTCGTGTCACCATCTTTTGCCTTGTCCATGTCGGCATTGATTGCACCCTCAATGTGGCCAGCTTTAAAGTCATCAGCTTTGCGGCAATCAACAAACACAACATCAGATTGTCCAACTTCGCCTTTTGCGGTGTCAACAGCTTCTTGCTTCATCTCGACATCTTTGACCTCAGTTGCTTTTGGCAAACCAGCAGCTTCCCATGCTTTCATTCCACCCTCAAGAGTTACAACTTTTGACATGTCATAACCGAGTGCATTCAAGATGTTTGTAGCAGCTTGAGCATATCTCTTGCCTGAATAGCAAGCTAAAACAAGCTTTTGGTCTTTGAGGTTGTTCTTCTCGATTGCCTCTTTCATGTTTGCAATGCCAGACTCGTTGTCGCCATCTTTTGCTTTGTCCATGTCGGCATTAACAGCTCCAATGATGTGTCCAGCAGCATAATCGTCAGCCTTGCGAACATCAAGGAAAACAACGTCAGACTTGCCAACTTCATCTTTTGCTACATCAACAGCTTCTTGCTTCATCTCAACTTCCTTAACCTCAGTGGTAGTTGTTTCTTCTTTCTTTTCCTCTGTTGAGCCAGAAGAGCAAGCAACAAGACCGAGAGAGAGTCCGCAAGCAAGTGCAACAACGATAAAAGCACTCATAAATTTTTTAGAAATTGTCATTAAATAATCCCCCTTAAAACAAAATAAATCAGTGGCGACAGTCGCCAGACTCAAATGTCACAAAACAACATCGTGAACAAACAGACTTGCAGAAACGGTTTATAGTAAAAACCATATATGAAATTTTAGCATGATGGAGTTAGTAGTCGTTGGCCCCTTCGGAGTTCAGCCAAGCAGAAAGGAATTCAGAATAATTTCCGGCAATGACTGCAGCACGCGCTCTTCTCATTAAATCAAGCAGGAAGTGAATGTTATGCATTGAAAGAAGAATGCTGCCAAGCATCTCATTTTGTTTTACCAAGTGACGAATGTAGGCACGAGTGAAGTTTTTGCAAGTGTAGCAATCACATTCGTGGTCAAGAGGTGTGAAGTCATGTTCAAATTTCGCATTTCGCATGTTCATGCGCCCTTTTGAAGAAAAAGCAGTGCCCATTCGTGCAGTTCTGGTTGGCAAAACGCAGTCAAACATGTCAACGCCCTCACCTACGGCACGAACTAACGTAGTGGGATTTCCAACCCCCATCAAATATCGAGGACGATCTTGAGGTAGTGCTCGAGCAACCTCCCCAAGAGTTTCAAACATGGTTTCGTGATCTTCTCCGACAGAATAGCCACCGATTCCAAAACCTCCGAATCTTCTTCCGCCGTTTGCCATGCTTTCGTTTTCAATTTCGATAAGGCTGTTTATCGACTGGAGACGAAGGTCAAGATGCATTCCGCCTTGCACAATTCCAAAAAGTGTTTGATCTTTTTTAGTGTGTGATGCCAAGCAGCGCTTTGCCCACATAGAAGATAACTCCACAGCTCTAGCAACGAAGTCTTTTTCGGCTGGATAGGGTGCGCACTGATCTAGTTGCATAACGATGTCGGCGCCAATCTTTTGCTGAATTGCCATGTTCTCTTCTGGCGTCCACTTGACTCTGTGCCCATCATAAATGCTTTTGAATGTGACACCATCTTCGTCAAGTTTCACTGTGTCGGCGAGCGAAAAAACTTGAAAACCGCCACTATCTGTCAGCATTGGGCCATCATAATTCATAAACTTATGAACGCCACCAGCTTCGGCAATCAAATCTGCTCCGGGGCGCATCGAAAGATGATAGGTGTTTGCAAGCACTACCTGAGAATTTAGCTCCGTCAAAACCTTTGGCGTTATTCCTTTTACAGTTGCACTGGTGCCAACAGGCATAAACATAGGAGTCTGAAAGTTTCCATGCGCGGTTTCATATGTTAGTGCCCGCGCGTAACCACATACAGCGTCAATTCGACAATCAAAAAGTGACATGTTACTCCACTCGTTGTTTAAATAATTGTTTTGCGAGCACTAAATTATAATTTATGGATATGAGCCCAACCAAAACACAATCAAATGAGAACACAAGCTTTTTGCTGCATGCATGTTGTGGTCCATGTTCTTTAGAGCCAATTAGAATATTGCGTGATCGCGGCATCGAGCCAGTTGTTTTTTATTCAAATTCAAACATAGCTCCACTTGAAGAATATGAGCGCAGACGAGACACTATTCGCGATTGGTGCAAAATGCACGATGTTTCATTTATCGAAGATGACTACAGCCCATGCGAATGGATAGATGCAACAAAAGGTCTTCTTGCCCAAAAGCCGAACAGATGCCGAGAATGCTATCGCATCCGTTTCGAGCGAGCAGCAAAATTTGCAAAAGAAAACGGGTTTCGTGGCCTTGGAACCACACTCACGATTAGCCCCTACCAATACACCTTAACCATTAAAGAAGAGCTTAAAAAAGCATGTGACAAAAAAGACATTAATTGTTTTTTTGAAGATTATTCAACGCATTATCGAGCGGCACAAAAGCGTGCAAAAGAAGAAGGGCTCTACAGGCAGAATTACTGTGGATGCTTGCCTTCTAAAGCAGAGGCAGAAGCTGAAAAGAAAAGAACTAAAGCGATAAAAGCAAAGCGACAGCAGGAGCGAGAAGAAAAACTTCAAAAACAACGCGAAGAGAAAGCCGACTATGCAAAAAAACGCGCAAAACAGCGCGAGATATTAAAAAAGATGAGAGAAGAGAGAGATGCTCACTAGCGATTTTGACTATGAACTACCAGAAAAACTGATTGCGCAAACTCCAGCGGAGGTTAGAGACGAATGCAGAATGCTCGTTTTGCATAAAGACTCAGGCAAAATTGAACATAAGATCTTCAAAGACATCGTTGATTATGTTAATCCGGGCGACCTGTTGATAGCAAACGAAACGAGAGTTATACCAGCGCGACTGATTGGCAAAAAGAGAGGGACTGGCGGAGTGTGTGAAATTCTGCTTCTTCGCCCCATGATTGAAAATAAAGTTAATTCAAAAGTCGCAAAATGGGAAGCACTTGTTCGTCCAGGCAAGAGACTAAAACCTGGGTCAGACGCTGTAATTGAGTTTTTTGACATAAAAGGAAATGTAGCCATTGAAGCAAGAATCATCGACTGGGCAAAAGATCTTAAAAACGCACAAAAGGGCGAGAGGGTTGTTGAACTCACAACAGAGCTGCCAAGCCTTGATGAGGCGCTTCATGAGGTTGGAAAAGTTCCACTACCGCCATATATTCATGATTATTCTGGCGACGAAGAAATGTATCAAACTGTCTACTCAAAACACGAAGGAAGCGCCGCAGCTCCAACTGCCGGCCTTCATTTCACGCCTGAGCTCATTTTTAAGTGCGAAGAAAAAGGGGTCGGCTGGGCCACAGTTGACTTGGAAGTGGGTCTTGACACCTTCCGCCTGGTCGATGAGGAAAATGCGGAAGATCATGCGATGCACACCGAAACATATTCGGTGCCTGAAAGTACAGTCAATGCCATAAATGAAACACGTGCAAACGGCGGACGCATTTTTGCCGTTGGCACCACAAGCGTTCGTTCACTGGAGTCATGTTTTTTGCGCACAAACTCAATCGAACCTTGCTGCCGCGCAGCAACTTCGCTTTATTTAATGCCAGGTTCACATTTTAATGTCGTGGATGCGATGATTACAAACTTTCACGTGCCAAAATCAACGCTCATGATGCTCGTCTCGGCATTTGCTGGAAGAGACAACATTATGAATGCATATGAAGAAGCAAAAAAAGTAGGCTACAGATTTTTATCGTTTGGTGACGCAATGCTTTTAGTTTAAACAAATCACGATTGCCTGATTGAATCTCATGATGAATGTCTAGCAACTCATTTAGCGATTGTGTTCTTCACTAAAAAGTTGAGAATTCGGTTCACCGTAAACGAATAGGCGACTTTAGCTGGAAGCCAAAAATAAATGAATAACGCGAGCTAAACATGCACGTCATAAACAAGAAGCTCAAAAAACTAAGATTTCTTTGTTGATTTATTAACGCATATGCTATTATTAGACGTGCTGATTTCGGGACGTGGCGCAGTCTGGTAGCGCGCTTGTTTTGGGTACAAGATGTCGCAGGTTCGAATCCTGTCGTCCCGACCAGTTTTTCACTTGGTCAAGCGGATGTGGTTCAATGGTAGAACTAAAGCCTTCCAAGCTTTCAACGCGGGTTCGATTCCCGTCATCCGCTCCAATCTTACAAGCATAAATCCGAGCAAATCTGACAACTCTTAAAAATTATCGTATAACGAATGCGCCAGGATTTTTCTCGTTCGTTTATCGTGAGTTTCTGCTCTCCTCGATTCTCTAGCGCCGCTCCTAAATATGAATACCAGGCTTATATTTGTGCGATGTTCAACAATTTCTACCACACGTTATTGCATGTTATAATTCAGAGTTACGTAAAAACGCGAGATAAAAGGCAAGACGAAATGGAAATTCAAGAGAAATTAAGCTCACTTATCAAGCAAGCTTTCGAGGCTGCGATTAATGACGGTTCATTAACAATGGACTCAAACGAAATCCCTGACCCCGCTCTTGAACGACCACGAGATGAATCTAATGGCGACTGGGCATCGACTGTTGCAATGCGCAGCGCAAAAGCAGCTCATTGCGTGCCACGAACAATTGCAGAAGCAATTGTGGCACACATTCCAAACAATGAATTGATAGCCTCGGCTGAAATAGCAGGGCCAGGTTTCATTAACTTCAAGCTTGCAAATGACGTATTGCAAAATGTCATCGTAAAACTGAGAAGCGAAGGCAAAAAATTCGGAAAAAGCGACTTTGGTGCAGGCGAAAAAGTTGATCTTGAATACGTATCAGCAAATCCAACAGGCCCAATGCACGTGGGTCATGGTCGCTGGGCAGCACTTGGATCAAGCATTGCAAATGTTATGAGACATGCAGGATATGAAGTAACTGAGGAATTTTATGTAAACGACCACGGTGTGCAAATGGACGTTTTTGGAAACTCAATTTCAGTTCGCTACATGCAACTCCTTGGACATGACGTTCAAATGCCAGAGCAGTGCTATGGAGGTGCATATGTCGCCGAAATCGCGCAATCAATTATCGATGCCGAAGGCAAAAAATATGAGTCAATGACTGATGATGAGCGCAAATGTGAATTCCGCGAAATTGGCTACAAAATGATGCTAGAAAATCAAAGGAAGATTTGTGCCTCAATCGGAACAACTTTTGACGTTTGGTTCTCTGAAAGAACACTTTATGTGCCTGATAAAAATGGCAAGAGCATGGTAGACCATGCAATTGCTGCCATGGAATCGAAAGGCTACATTTTTAATAAAGACGGTGCTGTTTGGTTTAAGTCAAGTGCGTTGGGTGACGACAAAGACCGCGTACTAATTAAAGCAAATGGTGAGATGACCTATTTCATGAGCGACGTTGCCTATCACTTTAACAAAATGCAGCGCGGCTTCACTCACCTGATTAACATTTGGGGCGCAGATCATCACGGGTATGTCAAACGATGCCAGTGCATGATGGAAGCCTGGGGCTACAAAGACAAACTCGAAGTTGTGCTTGGGCAGCTCGTTAATCTATTCAGAAATGGAGAGTCGGTGCGCATGTCAAAGCGCACAGGCGAGATGGTGACCCTCGAAGAACTCATCGAAGAAGTTGGTCCTGACGCAACACGTTACTTGATGCTTGCAAAATCAAGTGACCAACCAATCGATTTCGACATAGAAGTTGCAAAGAAAAAAGACTCTTCTAATCCTGTCTATTATGTGCAATATGCCCACGCTCGCATTTGTTCAATATTAAGAAAAGCAGCGTCAGAAAGCGGAATGACAGAAGACGAAATCAAGTCGCTTTCTACCGATGAACTGGCAGAAAAACTGATTGGCGAAAACCCCGATTTGAGCCTTCTGTCACACGAATCGGAACTTGCACTGATGCGTAAAATGGCCGACTTCAAATCGTTCATTGAATCAGCTGCAAAAGATCGCGCACCCTACAGATGCACTCACTACGTTGAGGAGCTCGCTTCCCTGTTCCACAGCTTTTACACAAACTGCAAAGTCATTCAAGACGACAAGGAGCTCGAGAAGTCACGTTTGGCACTCTGCGATGCAACGCGCAAACTCATTGCTCTTGTGCTTGGGCTTCTTGGTGTTAGCGCACCGGAGAGAATGTAGAAGCTAGTCTTGTAACGCTCTTTTCGATTACAACATCAACAGGTTAGTACACAGGAGATAATGTAGAAGCTAGTCTTGTGTGAGACCTAGCTTCTTTCGGTCTAACTTCAAGATTAAGAAAAGAAGTGCAGTGCATATAACGATGACTGTTGCGCCAAGTGCCATTGCGATGCCAAGGTTGTATTCCTGCATATTTGTGATAATTGATACCGAAATTGGCCTGTTAAACACGCCATAGAGGAGAGAAGACATTGTAAACTCTCCCATCATTTTCACAAAAACAAGAATTGCACCGGACATGATCCCGGCTGCAATCATCGGCAAAACCACGCTCATGAAAGTTCTTAGAGAATTTGCTCCAAGTGAGCGAGCTGCTTCTTCAGAATTCTCTGGCATGGATCCGAGGGCGATGCGTGAAGTGTTGAGCATGATTGGAAGCGCAACAATTGTGTAGGCAAGCGGAAGAATTTCAAACTTTCCAACAAGCGTAGACCCAAATGCAAAGATGTTTGGAACGTTGAATGAAACAATCAATCCGACAGCCACGACTGACGCAGGTATGCACCACGGAACTGTTATTGAGAGTTGCGCGAGGCGAGCGAATGCGCCTGCTCCCCTACCCTTCACACGACTTCTAAAATAGGCAGTAGGCAAAGCGACCAGCGTTGAAACAACTACTGCGAGACCCGCCATCTCAATCGAGTTTTTCAAAGGGGCAAGGTCACGTGGATTGTTGAATAGTGCTACAAAATTGTCCAGCGTGAATTCATGCGGCACCACCTGAGTCATAATTGCTTTGCCCGATTGAAAGCTCATCCAAAAGACTACAAACACCTGCGCCAAAATCATGAAAACCTGAATAATCACAAAAATCACGAATACAGTTTTTAGAACTTTGTGATTTTTCCCAAAGTCGGGTTCATAATTAACGTGACGAGTTGACACATTACCTGAAAAACGTGCGCTCAACCAGGAACAAAAAGCTGTCACTATAACGCCAAACAACAACAGTATCGTCACTTCTATTGAAGTATTAAACATGTCAAAATTGAGCTTGGAATCGGCAATTTGTTTCACTAAAACTCGATAGCTTCCGCCAACAAGGGTTGGTGCAGAAAGAGAACCAATAGCTGAGACAAACGTTGTCATTGAACTAATGCAGATTGCTGGCAAAAGCGGAGGGAGTATCGCGTCTTTAAAAACCTTAAACTTGCCTGCACCAAGCGATTTAGCAGCGTCGACGGTTGAAGCATCAATTTGCTCTAACGCGGAGTGCATATTGATAAAGAAATAGACATATTGTGTGTATGTGATGACAAGGACGATGGCACCCAGGCCTTCAAACTTGTAGGGCGCGGCACCGAGACCAAGCAGTGCCTTAATCGCCTGCGTGATAACACCGCTCTCGCCATACATTTGAGAAAACGCAATGACAATCACAATGCCAGGAATCATAACTGGGCTCATTAACAGAATTTGCAACAGCGCCTTTCGTTTTTTACAGAAAAAGCGCATGTAGACTGCCAACAGTGTTCCAAGAAGACCGCAACTCAACACACAACAAAAGCCAACAGTAAATGTGTTAGCAAGAACAGTGAGGTTGGCAGGCTTAGAGAAATAATCTATGTATCCTTGAAAAGAAATCGCACCGTTAACAGTGACCGACTTAACAATAGTTTGAACGAGCGGCAACAAAACGTAGCCAATCGCAAACAGAATGACAAAAGCTAGGAAAATGAGTTTAAGCGGCTGTTTGCGAATATCCGACACAAAGCCCATTATTTTGCCTCGCTCACAAACGCAGTGTCGCCAGGTTTGAATTTGCACGCCGTTTTGGTGTTAAGCATCATAACTTTAACGAGCTGATTTCCCACTTCTACAAAGCACTGGATAATTGCTCCTTCATATTTGACACGCCTGACTATGCCCTCTATTGCACACTCACTCGGATCTCGGCTAACAACAAGATGTTCAGGGCGAATAAACACTTTCCCATTTGCATCAATGTGGTCAAATGTCGACCACTGTGAACCCGCATCGAACACGTTCATGTCACCCACAAAAGTGCGCACAAAGTCGGTGTTTGGGCTTTCGTAGATTTCATAGGGCGTGCCCGTTTGCTCAATTACGCCGTTATTCATGACCGAAACACTATCAGAAATAGATAACGCTTCTGACTGCTCATGAGTAATCAGAAGTGTTGTAATTCCAATTTGCTGTTGAATATTCTTCAGTTCAACGCGCATTTTTTCGCGAAGTGAAATGTCTAAGTTGCTCATTGGTTCATCTAGCAAAAGAACATCCACGCCTCGCGCTAGTGCTCTTGCCAAGGCTACCCTTTGCTGCTGCCCTCCCGACAATTCGCGAACATTTCTGTTTTTAAACTCAGACATGTTCAAGAGGTCTAGATATTCATCAACGCGTTTAGTGATTTCGCTTGCAGGCACTTTGTCTACCTTCAAACCATAAGCAACGTTTTCAGCAACACTCATGTGTAGGAAAAGGGCATAGTTCTGAAAAACTATGCCCATGTTGCGCTTTTCTGGTGCAAGGTTAGTAATGTCGCGACCATCTAAAAGAATTTTCCCCTCGCTGGGTGTTAAAAATCCTGCCACAAGACGAAGAAGTGTCGTTTTTCCACAGCCCGAAAGCCCAAGAAGTGAGTGAAACTCTCCTTCTTTAATGTCGAGGTTGATGTTTTTTAATACATCAGCTTCTCCATAGGAAAAAGACAAATCCTTAATTGAAATACCGCTCATTACTAACCTTTGTTCTAATCGTCCCAGTTATTTCTTTTCTGCTTCAACAACTTTGCTTGTGTCATAGGCAGTGTTGTTCCAAAGATCAAGCCACTCAGACTGATGTGATGCAATAGTTGCTGTGTCAACATCAAGCATCTTCATTTCTTTTTGCATCCACTCAGGGCTGTCTTTGAGAGCACTTTTGAGTGTTGGGATGCGTGATTGAGAATTAGCAATCTTTGCCTGTTCTTTTGCAGTTCCGCAGAATTCAACGAATTTAGCAGCTGCTTTTGAGTGAGGAGCATTCTTGAGAGCTGCAACGCAGTCAACTGAGATAACGTTGCCATCGCTAGAATCGATTGCTTTCAAAGGCATTCCGTTCTTTTCGATGTTCTTTTGTACATCATTCAACGTTGAAACACCAATGGCAGCTTCTTTGTTGCCGATTGCCTTAAACATCATTGAGCTTGAGTTGTAGTAGTTCTTCGTGTTTGAAGCAAGGCCTTTGAGCCACTCATTTGCTTTATCCATGTTGCCATCTTTGCTGTTTGCATAAATCATTGCGCAAATCCACTCACGCTGTGAGGAAGATGCATTGTCGCGTGTCACAACCTGATCTGCATACTTAGAATCTGCAAGGTCGTTGTAGTTCTTAGGAGCATCAGCTTCACTCATCATTTCAGTGTTGTAGAACATAACGACTGGTGTTTGAATTGTTGCGTACCACTGGCCATCTTTGTCCTTGAAGTTAGAATCAAGTTCATTTGCCCAAGATGGGTTTGTTTTCTCGTAGCAACCCTGCTTAGCAAGCTCGGTGAACGTTGTTGTAGATCCACCATACATAATGTCAGCTTGTGGGTTGTCTTTCTCGCTCAAAACACGATCAGCAAGACCGCCTTTGAGGTTAATAAATTCAACTGGTACACCAGTTTCAGCCGTAAAGTCATCAGCAACTTCTTGCAAAAGTGCCTCTGGATGAGTTGAATAAATGACGAGCTTGTCTTCGAGCTGCTCGTTGTCAGAGCTGCTGTCGCTCGATTGTCCTGCACATCCAACAAGAGCAAAGCAACAAAGTGCAGCGCTCAATGCAGATGCCATAATTTTCTTAAGAGTCATGTAACCTCCCCCAATTAAAAGTCGATAACAAAGCTATTCAAACATTTTTTTAGAATAGCTAACAGAATGAAAAGCCCACCAAAGCGCAGAAGTAGACCTTCCAAATCCCAAATCCTCATTATAGCCAAGTCGACGATTAAGAAATGAATCAGGACCGTAATGTTTAAAGCTCATGAATAAAAATGTGTGTGTCCTTAGCGGCCGCATTTGCTATAATATGTGAGTCTTAAGCGCGCCCGTGGCTCAACGGATAGAGCATCGGACTTCTAATCCGGCGGTTGTAGGTTCGAGTCCTACCGGGCGCACCATGTTAAAGCGATGAAGGGCATCGCTTTTTTATACGCTGTAAATCCTCCTGAGAAGCAACTTTTCACTGCACGACGTTACTACGGTTCAAAGGTCAGCAACAACTCCGTTCGCGAAAATCTGAATTCTCAAGATATTTTTAGATACGCTTGTTTGTTCGCCTCACTTTAGCCCGCTCAAACAAGACCTTTTCACTACTCGTGTTATCGCGAAAAACTGTGCGCGCAGAATTGCTTTCGCTTCATTAACAAACCGATTCGTAACTTAAGTCATTGGGAAAATAGACGCCAAATTATGAACTGTGCTTAGCACCTTTAGGAAATTTAGACGTGCACTCTTTAAATTAAGAAACCCAAACTCGGCAGGAAAGGCAGAAGCATACGAAAAAAGGGCAAAAGATTTAAGATAGCATATGCTTCAGGGTTGACAAATCAGACTCACACAACAGTGCTATCAGGGAAAACAGTTCCTTATGAGGTCTCACTGTCTGAATACCGAACAAAACATGAATTCAGAATTCCTGTTGTTGGCAAGAATGGCCACACAAAAAAGTATTAGTAGTTTATCAAATTGATAAAGGCTCTATGATTCAAGGAATGATAGCTAACTTCCCAGAGAGTAAAAGAAAATGGAGATAGACGAGAACAACCGAGTGAATTCGCTGATTGAACGCGGAGGTTTACCTGAGGGAACAGTTCGAGTCGTAGCAAGCATATATGGGGAATGCCCCGGATGCGACGTCGAGTTATGAGACGAAGACGACTGCCCAGTCGATGTGATTACATATAACTTTAACGAGTTGAAAAAACTCGACTAAAAGACAAATGTCCAGGGCTACACAAGGTTTCCCTGGGCATTTGTTTTTATTCATACTTTATGCGTGAGCTGATGCTTTTTTGTCGGCAGCTTGGTTCTTTGTGCTTTTTTCCTCAGCTCCTTCCTGTTTTGCATCGGAAGTTTTCCCCGCTGTAGCTGCGAGGATGTTTGCATAAACAGCTCCAGAGATGTTGTGCCAAACACTAAACACGGTGCCGGGAACAGCTGCGAGAGGCATTGATGCAAAGTGAGTCAAAGCTAGAGAAGTTGCAAGCCCAGAGTTCTGCATGCCAACCTCGATTGACAGTGTGCGCATTTGTGCCTTTGAAAGATGAAGTGCGCGACCAACACCATAACCAAGTGCATATCCAAGTACATTGTGGAGCATAACAACTGCAATAATCAAAAGTCCGCTTGTCATTATTTTTGCTGCATTAGCTGAGACAACAGCCATGATAATCAACGATATTGCGATTACAGAGATGAGTGGGAGGACCTTTCCGAACACTTCTGAAACTTTTGGAGCAACTGCGTTAATTAAAAACCCTAAAACTATTGGCACAAGAACAACTTGAACGATTGACATGAGCATACTCAAATAGCTAACGTTAATTGTTTGACCTGCAAGAAGAAGAACAAGAGCTGGGGTCACAACTGGAGCCATGATTGTGGTGCAGGCGGTCATGCCGACCGACAGCGCAACATCGCCTTTTGACAGATAGGTCATGACGTTAGACGATGTTCCACCAGGACAGCAACCAACAAGGATTACGCCGACTGCAAGTTCGGTTGGCAGCTGGAATATGAGGCATAAAACCCATGCCAGAAAAGGCATGATGATGAATTGCGAGAAAATGCCAGTGATGACAGCCTTTGGTTTTGTGAATACAACTTTAAAATCAGAAAGCTTAAGCGTCATGCCCATTCCAAACATAACGATGCCTAGCAACGGATTGACCCAACTTGTAGGTAGAATAGTGTGGGTAGGTCCTGGAATAATTAGAGCAATGACTGTGACCGCCAACGCGATGAATGCCATGTACTTTCCCGCGAAATCACTTATTCTTTCAAGTGTTTTCATTTCTAACTTCCTTTCCTAATCACACTTTCGTCAAATCGAACATCCCAAGCAAAGTGGGTCGCGCAGAAATGTGGCAGAAAAGTCAGTCTAGTGCGTGCTGTATTGCTTTTGGAATGCGCGACATCGACGCGCATGCCCTTTGCATGCAATGCGTAGTATATCGCTGCAAAAATGCCACACATCAATCACAAGTGTCCTATTTTCAAAAATTTAACATAATCAAAATAAGTCGTTACAAATGCGTTTTTTGGGCGGAAATTGGGAAGAACCAAGATAAACAAAAAACGAGGTGGGCTTTGGAATCTTTAAACTTTTTGTTGTACCAAGTTTTCACTGGTGTCAGACATCACTGCCTCGTCTCTACCACATAGGAAGACAAATATAAAAAACGGATTAAAGGAATTAAAATTGAGATTGGCAGAAAGTTTACGAAAGGGATAACAGGATGAATGTGGCACATGATGAACAGCTGGTGTTCACTCACAGTGACTGTCCCTATTACCCTTGCCACTCAATAGCAGAGGGAGTTAAATTCAACTGCATCTTTTGCTACTGCCCGCTTTATACACTAGGACCAAATTGCGGAGGAGACTTTTGCTATTTGGACAATGGCACCAAAGATTGCAGCAAATGTACAATCATGCATGAAGGCGCAAAAGGTTTTGAACGAGTTCGTGAGAAATTTCCCGAACTCGAGGATTTAGCTAAGGCGTAAAAGGGCACTACGATAGCAATAATTGTTCAAAAACCAAAACTAACCTTTTTCAAATTCGGAGTAATCTAGAGCAAAAAAATCTAAACCCCTCTACAAAAACAAAGAAACATAAAAAAACAATTTTTAAAAATCAAAAAATTTAAACAACAAACAGGAAAACCACGGGCAACAGGCACTTCTAACAACAAAGACATCAAAAATAAAACTTGATTGACTGTAAACTTCCTTAAGATTTTAATTTTATGAAGAGTGCCTCACAACCTTGATTAATTTCTGAGTAGGCCTTTTCGAAGTCTCGCGTGTACCAAGGATCTGATATTTCATGAGGATTATTCGTGTATTCCAGTAGCAGGTGAATTTTCTGGTCACCATCACCGCCAGCAATTCGTTTCATTTCAGAAATGTTTGCGTTATCCATTCCCAAAAGAAGATCGAAATTATCGTAATTGGATTTGACCATCTTTCTTGCTCTCTTTCCTTCACATGCAATGCCGTGCCTTTTTAAAAGCACTGCTGCTTGTGGATAGACTGGACTTCCTACTCCGTTCCAAATCTCATCATTGCTTGTTGCCGCTGATTCAATTTTGTAATCACTTTCAACCCCGTGATTCTTAACAATGTCTTTAAAAATAAATTCCGCCGATGGCGAGCGACAGATGTTGCCGTGACAGACAAAGAGAACGCGGTGGACGGGCTTGGGGCTATTCATGACCATCTCTTTCCAAACGAAGCCAAATACGACGCGTTATCAAACGGCGTCCCTAGGCCCTGACGATGCCAGCGAGCGCGACAGGTTCATGCTGGGAACCTCGATTATGCGCCAGAACGCAACGGAGACGAGCATGCTTGCGGGCAGCGAGACCGCGGCGATCGCGAGCGGGTCGACAATCCCGAGCCTGGGCAGCAGGGCAACGAGCGCACCGATGACAATGGCGTGGGTAAGGTAGAGGCTGTACGACACCTTTCCCAAAAAGACCATGGGGGCCGCAGAGAGCGCACGGCGCGTGAACCCGTCGGCGATCGCGACGACAACCACCACCAGGCAGGCCGCGTTCATGGCGGTGGACTTCAACGCCTCGAGGACCCCGCCGGGATGCCACACGAGCGAGAGCTCGATAACACCAACGGAGGCCACAAGCAGCACCAGCTCGGCCAGCATTGAAAGCTTGACGGCCTTGATTTTGTCGAATTGCCGGGCCACCATGACGCCAAGCCAGAACATCAGGCAAAGACGCAGCGGAAAGTAGCCCGTCCAGTGCGACACAAGCACCGCAATAAAGGTCGCAACAACCGCCAGACCCGTCCGGCGAATCCTTGATATGCACCAGATGGCCAGCGGAAGCGTCAGGCTAAACCAGAGCTCCCAGCTCATGGACCAGACGGGAGAGTCAACGCGGACGAGCTGCGCGCCAAAGAGGTTGTTGACGCCATCGGCACGTTGAACAGCACGTCGAACTGCATGAGGATGTCATGAACCGCAGTGGGAAGGCCCGCGTCGTAGGCGACGGCAAGCGCGGAGCGCGACGTGGACCCCAGGCGCCAGGCCACGTAGCCCGCAGGAAGGGCCAGCGCAATCGCCGCAAACAGCGGCCCGCAAAGGCGTACGACCCTTCTTGGGTAATAGCCAAGCCAGTTGTACCCGCCGTTTCCCATGTGCTTAAAGGGAACAAGAGACAGCACTATGCCAGACAGGATGAAGAACACCATAACCGACGCGGTGCCAGGGAAGAGGCTCGGACCCTCCGCGCCAAACGGCTTGACCATGATGTCGACGTGATACAGGAACACCATCAGCGCCCCGAGCCCTCGCAGGCCGTCAAGCGACAAGACGCGCTTCTCGTGACCAGGCACCATCACTCCTTCCTTCGTACATTCCAGCAGAGCGTCCCATTATATACCCTCATGGATTTAGCGTACATTTTGACGAGAAAGATTCCCAAATCGGGCGGATTCGGGGGTCTGGCTCATCTTTATGTACGCTGTCCGGAGCCGCGACCGCCGGCAGCAAGGGCGCCGGCACCCGCCCTACTCGGCGTCGGCCGCCTCCTCTCGGCGGACAACCTCGTCAATGAGGATGGTGTCGCCGTGCTTGGCACTGGCCACGGAGAGGCGCATGAGCACATTTTTTTGTAGGGTCGAATGTTAGAGACAAGAGTGTCTCCAGCTTTATAAACGACAACCTTCCCCGTTTGCGGCACTGATGCGGCAAGTTGACGACCGTTCTTATCTGCTAGTAGGGACTCGGTTGAAACAGCGGCGGACGTCCGGCCCATAAAGATGGTCGTATCCGAGGCTGTCGACGAGGTGTTCGATGATAACCTTCTCGAACCAGTCCTCATTGATTCTTGATGAGTCGTACTCTATGTAAACGTGCTTCATGCTGGTGCCTTAGGCAGTTTCACCATGTCGTCAACGACGACTAACAGGCATTATTCTACCATCAGCCTTTTTTGGTGAACTAGGCAGAGCCCTTGTGGCTGAAGACGGGCCGGATGATCGATGGATCACCGTAGAAGATGAGAACTCATTAACCGCGCCATTTAATAGAGAGAGGCCGAGAGCTTCACCCCTCGGCCCCTCTATCGTTTGCGAAGCTCCCCGTGGTGTAAAACTGGAGTACGGAATCTTTCAAGCTGTCAACAAGCCCTCATTTGTCAGGCGTTCTAGCTCCTGGGGCAGATGTTCCCATGGCAAATAAAAGCCTTTTCTTAAATTCCCTATCTCTCATTATTCATTTATATCGCGATGCACCTCACAGTCAATTATTGACAAGAGAATAAATAATTTTGAAAAGAAATTGAAAAGAATACGAAGTGCTTAGATGGAGCGAAAGTAAAACAAAGCAACCAGTAATGAAGCGACAGAGAAAAGCCATACAATTCCAATACCAATCAAAGCGAGCGATTTAATGACGGCATGTTCTTGAAAAAATTTCAAACGTTTAGAGATTCGCCTTTTGTCGTAAAAGGCAAACAGAATAAAGAAGCAAAACGGAACAAAACCAATCATATAAATGGCAACATTAAATGCAAAATCTGCCGTTGGAGTTGAACTGGCAGAAGGTGACTGAGGAACAAAAGCAAGCTTGCAGCAAACATAAAGCAAGACAATGAAAAGGACAACCAGAAATGCGTTCCAAATGATTCCTGCCGATTGAAACTTGCCGCGTAGCGCTTCGCGCACTTCGAGCACTTTTCCACGAACCGTACCAGCAGATGCGGCAGCTGTGGAATCTTTTTGAAGGGCAATCAGAATTTCTTGCTTAAACTGCAAAACATTTGGCTGGCGCATGTCAGGATCAAAGGAAGAAGCTTTGTGCAAAACGTTTGCAACATTTTTCCCGAATAACTCGTCAAGATTTTCAATTTTTGTTAGTGGCTTTTCGGCTTGATGGCCGGCAACCATGAAATAGTAGGTCTGAGCTAACTGATATAAGTCGCTTCTAACATCAGTTTGTCCGAACCCAAATTGCTCGGGCGGGGCAAAGCCCTGCGTGCCAAAAACCGTGGTGTCGGAATTCTGCAGTGCATCATAAGCGCGAGAAATGCCAAAATCGATAATCCAAACGTTTGTTCCATTGGTTAATATGTTTGAAGGCTTTATGTCCCTGTGAATAATTGGCAGGTTCTGTGAATGGAGCTCAATTACTGCATCGCATATTTTTAGAAATATGTTATTCACCGCGTCTCGCGACAATGGTTCCTCGAGAATTAAGTCGCGCAATGACGGCACTTCTAAATATTCTATGAAGACTTCTTCGGAATCACTTCCCTGTTTTAAATCAAGGATTCTAGGCACGAATTGGAGTGGGACGCCTTCGCGTTGCAAGTCAAACAAAAGATCATAACCGGTGCGCCTACCTCCTGTTTTTATAACTTTTCGAATGCACTGCTTGCCGGCATAGAGAACGCGCTGTGTTGTTTCGTTACTCGATTCTTTGACCGTCTCTTCTACACGGACTCCATCCTGGTCGAAGGATTCTAGCAGCTGACGCAGTTCTTTAGAATAAGCAGAAGTTGCGCGAGCAGAGGAACAAGAGGTCTTGCAAAAGATGTCTTGTTTTTCTGATGAATCTTTTTTCTCTGAGTGACTATCTTTTACTGCAGTAATTTTCATGCGTTTAAAGTGGTTTAATTAAGCGTCGGTTCCTCAAATTCAAAAAGAGCTTCATTTGTTCTTTGAAAAGAATAGTTGTGTTCGATTGCAAAAATAATAATCACATCTCGACGATTCTTTGAATAAAGCTCGTTTGCCCCAGAAATCTTAAGAGCCCGATTAGTTTCTCGAAGCGTGCAGTCGAGAGCCAAGCAAAGCGACAGGACCTTATCGCGCGAGGGATTTCGCTGACCTTTAAAAATCTGATAGCCGAATGTAGCATCAATGCCAGCCTCGCGAATCACATCTACCCGCTTTTTGCGTTTAATCTCGAGCAGTTCGCAGAGATATTCAGCAAGGGTCCTGCCAGAGTAAGCCTTCGGAATACTTAAGTCCTCTATCGAATCCGACTCAAGTATTTTTCCCAACAACTCTTCAGTTAGTGGTTCCTTAAAACTCATTTATTAATGCCCTGCCAACTAATCTCTTTAAACATTAAAAGAAATGTTAGCAGAGAGAAATTGAAGTTGTCGTTCGACCACTTTTCTACAAACGCTAATCCTCTGAATAATGACAGCATTATTGCTATCAGCGTCATTCTTTGCGCACATCTCTCCATTAAACCTTTGTAACGTCAAATGGTTTGAGATAGCTATCAACAAATTCTGGTACAGGTTAGATGCGGCATTGTCACCTGAATGCACATATTTGCCGCAATCACTTCTGAGATCAGTTATTAATCAACATACTTCAGAGCAGCACACAAACATTGACTCAGCGTCTTTACAAAAATCTGCTCGCCGAAACTCACTTTCGCTTACTGCTCTCTAAATTCTCCTTGCCTTGGGTTACTTAATGAGCAAAAGAATAAAAATCGGCAACCCTGATCTATAAGGCAGAACGACCAGGGTTGCCAGCACGCTCACGAGCAAGCAAGCCAACTGAGTTAATTATTAGTATTGGCTTACCGACATTATTTTGAATGTTGCCCCTTGAAGTGAGTCAACATCATCGGTAGAAACGAATTTGAAGATTTCAACATCCTGTGACTGATTCGATCCTAATTGATTGAAATAAGCTGTGTCATCTTTGATTCGCTTCCCATCTGCGTCTACCGCCTCAACCTTAATGCTGTATGACTTAGCCTCTGAATTCTTATTTGTAGCAGTCACCACTAATTTGGTGTCATAAGTTCCATAGGTGGTTGGCGAAGCAGTGAAGTCTCCGAGACTGACGTCAATGTCTGTGTTGAGTAGCTGCTCGGTCGCATCTCCGGTCATTTTGTCAGCGCTGTCTTGAAGTTGCTTGCTAGCTTCATCCACTGCAGAAGAATAAGCCGCCTGAGATGCTAAAACAACAACTCCCGCAATCACAGCAACTACGATTGAGGCAATTGCTATTGATTTACCGCTTTTTCGACCGTGGGACTTTGAAACACTTACTACAGCGACTACTCCAAATATTGCAGCAAGAATTGCAATAATAAAAGAAAAGTTATTCAGGATTGGAACCCAAGAAATAATCAACGCAATAATTGCTAATATCAATGCAACAATTGCAAGAACTGATTTGCTTTTATTTTCTCCTGAACCATTAAAGTTTTGAACATCTTTCATGAATCCTCCTTAGAAATATTAACGCTTAAGATAGCACGCATGAAAACTGATTCCATTAGCTGGCAGCTAAGAAATATCGAGAACTTATGTCTGTTGCCAGAAGGTAATGTCTGGCACTAATGAATCACGTCTGGCACCAATTAGCATGACTAAGCATGACTAGGGGGGTAATGTCTGACACTAATGAATCACGTCTGGCACCAATGCGTAATTTAATGAATCATGTCTGGCGCCAATGCGTGATGTCTGGCACCAATTAGCATGACGATAACTAACGTATCAAGTCTGGCATCTTTGAAAAAAGGGAGGGTGTAAAAAGACTCATAAATAAAATTTGAAGACATGTCTGGCACTAATGCGTGATGTCTGGCACCAATGCATGTATGCATCAAGTCTGGCATCAGTGAAAATTAGGATGACAAAAAAGAATCTATGAAGTCATGTCTGGCACCATTGCATGATGTCTGGCACCATTAAAAAGAGAAGAGAAAGTATCTGCTTTTATCCAGATTTTTTGGGTTTAAAATCCTTCATTTCAGGGATGGCACCGCCAGAAACTGCCCAAAGATAAATGCTTGCGGTGCTGCAATAAGGGCTAAAACGTCGTCTGTATTTTTCGAATAGTTTGCGGGTAATATTTCGGTGATGATAAACCATTCGCAAACCGCGTTGAATCGCCAAGTCGTCATAACTTAAAATGTTCGGACGCTGAAGACAGAACAACAATATCATCTCCGCCGTCCAAACACCAATGCCTCTCAAAGCTACAAGGGCCTGAATTGCGTCTTCATCAGACATCGTTTTTACAGCTTCCAAATCAAACTCTCCAGAATGCACCTTTCGCGAAAAATCACGAATATAGTCCACCTTTCGAAAAGTGAGACCAAGAGACTGAAGTTGTTCTGGGGCCGCGTCGAGAATCGACTCTGCGTTGACAACTCCTAGTTCGTTGCGTATTCTGAGCCATATTGTAGCCTGAGCCTTGGTAGATATTTGCTGCCCTATTATATGGTGCACTACCGAGGAAAACAAATCGGGGTCAACGTTTCTGTCAACGTGCCCAATGCGTTCAATAACATCTTTTAAACGGGCATCTTTGCTGCACAAATATGAAGTTTCGGTTTCCCCATACTCAAAATACATTTATCACACCGTTCGTGAAACGCAATCCTAACAACCATCCTCTAAATTATGAAGCAACATTTGTGTCTGGCACCAGTGAATCATGTCTGGCACCTGTGAAAATGCTTGTTCAATTTTTGTTCCACCAACCATTGTGTCGGGCACCAGAGGTTAATGTCTGACACCAGTGACTGATCTCTGACATAAATGAACAAGTGAAATCGACACGCATTCCAGCTAAAAAGGCGAAGATAAGATTCTTCCTCGCAAAGAACTTCATGCCCCGTCCCAGTGCATACACCATTAACGTACAACGAAAGTGAGCGGAAGTGAAGCTGTTACGACATTTTTAAACTACAGCGGCAAAGCCCTAGCTTGATTTATGTTGTGTTGAACAGTTGAAATTAATTCCTGCGTAGACGTAAAGTTAATCATTGGGCGTAGGAATTCGACAAACTCGATAGTTATTTCATTCCCATACAAATCGCCGTCAAAATCGAGAATGTGCGCTTCGATATTAGCGTGGGTTTCTGCCTTAAAAAGGGGAGAAACCCCAACAGAAACTGCAGCGCGAAAACATTGGTTGCCAACTTCGACATAGGCGGCATAGACCCCTTCATCGACCGGAATGGAAGAGCGAGGAACTTCGAGGTTGGCAGTGCGGAATCCAAGTGAAACACCATCCCCCCTGCCGTGTTTTACAATTCCTCTTACCTTCCCGAGATTTTCTGTTTTCTTATTGCCCATGCATAAATTATCGCACTGTGAACTATTTTCATTAAAATTTAAAATTTATGTCTGACCCCAATACAAAAACTCTGGCACAACTGAGCAGAAAGCTTTTTGCTTCTCTTTGCATGCCTGCAAATTTAATTAGCGTTAGCAACATCTTATCTCTGTATAGGGATTAAAGAATCCAATGGGACCTCAAGAACAGCCACACCCTTGATAAGTCTGACCCCCAATACAAAACTCTGGCACCAAGACGACCCCCAAAACACATACCATCTTCCTGCCAGAATAACTTGCCTGCTTGCACGGCGAAATACAGTGGCGAAATATAACGACTTATGTCTGACCCCCAATACAAAACTCTGACACCAAGACGACCCCCAAAGCACATACCATCT
>ERZ857801.1376-NODE-1376-length-25935-cov-5.350386_pt1 | contig 25935 bp, 18 predicted proteins | sample MGYA00519762_ERZ857801 | MGnify/ENA primary metagenome ERZ857801 (study PRJEB31778, sample SAMEA3449368) | human gut metagenome | biome: human gut; feature: human-associated habitat; material: faeces | place: United Kingdom | collected 2010/2012 ...
TGCACATCACGCGGCTGTGGCTGCCGGCGGTGGTGTGGATGCGGTCGATGACCTCGGTGGCAATGTCCACAGCGGTGTGGAAGCCAAAAGTTACATCGGTGCCGTAGATATCGTTGTCGATGGTCTTGGGCAGGCCGATGATGTTCAGGCCCTCCTGCGAGAGCAGGTTGGCGGTTTTATGGGTGCCGTTGCCGCCCAGGCAGAGCAGGCAGTCCAGCTTTGCGTCCTTGTAGGTTTTTTTCATGGCCGCGACTTTATCGATCTTGTCATCCTCGACCACACGCATCAACTTGAAGGGGGTGCGCTTGGTGCCCAGAATGGTGCCGCCCAGTGTCAGGATGCCGCGGAAGTCATCCTCGCACATCTCCCTGTACTCGCCATTGATCAGGCCGTGGTAGCCGTTCAGGATGCCCACGATCTCCACATTATCACCCATCCGGGCATACAGTGCCTTTGCCACGCCGCGAATGGTTGCGTTCAGGCCCGGGCAGTCGCCGCCGGAGGTCAGGATGCCAACACGTTTTTTCATCTCACAAATCCCTCGTTTCCTCTTGATCTTTCCCGCCGCAGAGCAGGGGATATCTGGTACTATAAGAGTATTCCCAAAGGGGAAATGTGTCAAGAAAAAATTTTGTAAAAAGAAAAAAGAGACACACCGAAGTATGTCTCTTTTTCGATCGGAGCAGCGGGATTTGAACCCACGGCCTCCTCGTCCCGAACGAGGCGCGCTACCAACTGCGCTATGCCCCGAAAATACCGCAGCCGGAAGGCGACTGCGGTTTTCTGGTTGGGGATGAGAGAATCGAACTCCCACAAGTAGAGTCAGAGTCTACCGCACTACCACTATGCAAATCCCCATCATTCTGTTGTCGTCAGCTTTGAACCTCGCCGCTGACAAGGGATATTATACTATACGGCCCGGGTCTTGTCAACACTTTTTTTGAGATTTTTCGCCTGAGCAGAAAATGCCAAAAACTTTCTCTTTCCGGCAAAGTATGTTAGAATAGAGCCACTAAGATTCAGGAGGATATTTTTATGCTGAAACGTCTGCGCGCAAAGCATCCCGTCGGGTTCTGCGTTTTATCCGAGGTGCTGTTTCTGGGCAGCCTGCTGCTGGCATCCTATCTCATTGTGTTTGCACTGGTGCTCTTTGGGGTGGATCTGGAACGGGTGGACTCCTACTTCCTCAGCGCCGTGCAGGAGGCGGTGGGCATGGTGGTGGCGTTGGTCATTCTGGGCCGCACCGGTAAGATGTACCTGCTCCGCCGCCGGGGCAGCGGCTTTTTCAATGGGCTGCTGGTGGGAATGTATCCGCTGGTGCTCATCGGTTACAGCCTGTATACCAAGCTGATGTTCGGGATGCCCGAGGATGGCCAGCTGCAGCCTGCGTTCAGCATCTTCAGCTTCTTTTTGAGCATGGCGCTGGTGGGCGTGGCGGAGGAGTTCATCTTCCGCGGGGTCATTGCCCAGAGCCTGCTGGAGCGCTTCGGCACCGGCAGGGCGGGGGTCTGGAAAGCCTGTCTGCTGTCGGGCCTGTTGTTTGGCGCGGCCCACCTGACCAATCTGCTGTCCAGCGCTCCCTTCGGTGTGCTGATGCAGTGTGTCTTTGCGGCATCGCTGGGCACGCTGTTCGCAGCCATCTATTTCCGCACCGGCAACCTGTGGGTCACGGTGTTCCTGCACGGGGCCATGGACATTGCTTCTATGCTGGTGGGCGGCCTGTACGGTACGGAGGACGTGGCCGAGAGCATTTCGGGCTATGATGCCAGCATGATGCTCTCGATCCTGATCTATCTTATCCCGACTCTCTTCCTGCTGCGCAAAAAGAAGATCGGCGAGGTGGCACTCTACTTTGGCCGGGACTGCGCCCCGGCAGCTGCTCCGGCCCCGGAGAAAAACGGGGAACGGCTCCGGTAAGCCCTCTTGCCTTTTGAAACAAAAAGGATTACAATCAGTCAAGGCAAACCGAGAGACAAATACTTCGATTCGGAGGAGAAGATATTATGGCATGTACAACGCTTCTGGTTGGTAAAAACGCATCCTATGACGGCTCCACCATGATCGCCCGCAACGACGATTCCGGTTCCGGCCATTTCACGGCAAAGAAATTCGTGGTGGTCCAGCCCGAGGAGCATCCGGCGGTTTACCGCTCGGTGCTGTCCCATGTGGAGATCCCGCTGCCCGGTGACCCCATGCGGATGACCGCCATGCCCAACGCCGTGGAGGGCAAGGGAATCTGGGCCGCAGCCGGTGTCAATGCCGCCAATGTCGGCATGACCGCCACCGAGACCATCACCTCCAACCCCCGCGTGCTGGGCGCTGACCCGCTGGTGGTGTACCAGCCTGCCAGGGGGGAGCAGCCCGAGGTGCCCGGCGGCATCGGCGAGGAGGACATCGTCTATCTGGTGCTGCCCTACATCCACACCGCCCGCGAGGGCGTGGAGCGGCTGGGCAAGCTGCTGGAGACCTACGGTACTTACGAGATGAACGGCATTGCATTCCAGGACGTAAACGAGATCTGGTGGCTGGAAACCATCGGCGGCCATCACTGGATGGCACGCCGCGTGCCCGATGACAGTTATGTGGTGATGCCGAACCAGCTGGGCATTGATGCCTTTGATCTGGACGATGCCTTTGGCGCGCAGGAAAACCACCTCTGCTCGGCTGACCTGAGGGAGTTCATTGCAAAGTATCACCTCGACCTGGCACAGGACGGCGTGTTCGACCCTCGTGCCGCCTTTGGCAGCCACACCGATTCCGACCACGTTTACAACACGCCTCGCGCCTGGTACATGCTGCGTACCCTGAACCCCACCACCTGGGTCTGGGATGGCCCCGATGCCGACTATACCCCGGCTTCCGACGACCTGCCCTGGTGCATGGTGCCTGAGAAGAAGATCACCCCCGAGGACGTGAAGTATGTGCTGTCCAGCCATTATCAGGGCACGCCGTACGATCCGTACGCAAGCTATGGTGCCAGAGAGAACCGGGGCGTTTACCGCTCCATCGGCATCAACCGCAACGACTTCATGGCCCTCATCCAGATGCGGCCTGACGTGCCGGAAGACATCCGCGCTGTGGAGTGGATCGCCTACGCCTCCAATGCCTTCAACACCATGGTGCCGTTCTACGCCAACGTCGAGCGCACCCCGGCCTATCTGGCCTGCACCACCGGTGAAGTCTCCACCGACAGCTTCTACTGGGTGAGCCGGATGATCGCCGCCATGGCCGACGCCTCCTACGCCAAGAGCCTCATCCATGTGGAGCGGTACGAGGAGGGCGTCCTCTCCGCCAGCCGCGCCCTGCTGAACCAGTACGATAAGAACATCGCTTCGGCCGAGGAAAGCCAGCGCGCCGCCCTGCGGGAGGAGGCCAATACCGCCATCGCTGCCGAGCTGAAGAAGCGGGCTTCCGATACGCTGGATAAGGTCCTCTTCGAGCTGAGCAGCGGCATGAAGAACGCCTACGCCCGTTCGGACGCCTAAATCGCATCCGACCCGGAAGGGAAAATCATTTCCGGCAAAACCAAAACTGTCAAAAACGGTCAAATCAAACCACAAAGCCGTCATCCGCCCCGAAGCTGACCGCTCCGGGGCGGATTTTTTGTGCTCTTTTGCGGGTTGTATCCCACTTCTTGTGCAGAATGCATGATTTTGACGGAAATATTTTGGCAGATAAACGGACGGAAAGTGATTGATTTTGACGGAATGTTTGCTATAATACAGACAGAAACAGTCAAAACAATTCAAACACAAGCAAAAACGTGCAATGGGAGGGATGAAGATGTTGGCAGAGGAGCGGCTTTCCCGCATCATGAAGCTGCTGAGCCAGCAGCGCACCGCGACGGTGCAGGAGCTCTGCGAGGCGCTGGACGCCAGCGAGTCCACCATCCGCCGTGATTTGAACGAGCTGGACAGGATGGGCAAGGTGAACAAGGTACACGGCGGCGCGACCCTGCCGGACAGCCAGTTCCTCGCCGACGAGCCGACGATGGCCACGAAGGAGACGCTGGCCGTCGTCCAGAAAAAGTGCATCGCAAAGGCGGCAGCAGCCCTTATCACTGCAGAGGATTTCGTCTTTCTGGACGCCGGCAGCACCACGCTGGCGCTGGCCCGGGAGCTGAGCGGCCCGGCGCTGGACGCCCGGTACGTCACCAACGGCGTCGCTCACGCCCGTCTGCTGGCCCAGAAGGGCTGCAAGGTCTTTCTGGTGGGCGGTCTGCTGCGGCCCGAGACGGAGGCCATCATCGGCGCTGCGGCCCTCCACAGCCTGCAGCAGTACAACTTCACGAAAGCGTTCCTGGGGGCAAACGGCGTGGCGCTGGACGCAGGATTCACGACCCCCGACCCCGAAGAAGCGGCTGTCAAGGCCGCAGTCGTGCGCCGGGCGAGAGAAGCCTGGTTCCTCGTGGATGACTCGAAGTTCGCCCGCATCTACCCGGCGGTCATCGCCGAGCTGTCCGGCGGCGCTATCCTGACGAATCATTGTCCGAATCCGAAATACAGACAATTCACTCTGGTAAAGGAGGCAGCAGAATGATCTATACCGTGACATTCAACCCGGCCATCGACTACGTCGTGCGGCTGGACACGCCGCTGGAAGTGGGCGAGGTGAACCGCGCCAAAGGCGAGGACTGCGTGCTGGGCGGCAAGGGCATCAACGTGTCCGGTGTGCTGGCCGAGCTGGGCTGCCGGAGCACGGCGCTGGGCTTTGTGGCTGGTGAGACGGGTGCGTGGCTCGAGCGGGGTCTGGCCGCGCAGGGCATCACCACCGATTTTATCCACCTGGAGCAGGGCATGACCCGCATCAACGTCAAGATAAAGGCGGGGCAGGAGACTGAGCTGAACGGCGCAGGCCCGGACATCCCCGAGAGCGCCATGGAGCAGCTGGAAGCACAGCTCGATAAGCTGGCCGAGGGCGACATCCTCATTCTGGCGGGGAGCATCCCGTCCAGCCTGCCCCAGACCACCTACGAGCGTCTGCTGGCCCGTCTGGAAGGCCACGGCGTGCATACGGTGGTGGACGCCACCCGCGACCTGCTGGTGAATGTGCTGCAGTATCACCCCTTCCTCATCAAGCCCAATCATCATGAGCTGGGTGAGATCGTGGGCCGCACCCTCACCACCGACGCTGACATCACCGCTGCCGCCCGCACCCTGCAGGAAAAGGGCGCCCGGAACGTACTGGTGAGCATGGCCGGTGACGGTGCGCTCCTGCTGGACGAGAAGGGCGAGGTCCACCGCATCGGAACGCCCAAGGGCAAGGTGGTCAACAGCGTGGGCGCAGGCGACAGTATGGTGGCCGGTTTCGTGGCAGGCTATCTGCGCAGCGGCAGCTATCTGGAAGCCCTGCGTCTGGGTACCGCCTGCGGCAGTGCCACTGCGTTCAGCCTCGGGCTGGCAAAGAAGGAAAAGATCGACGCCCTGTTGGCGACGATTTGAGCGATAGAAGGAAACAAGGAGAGGAGACACACTATGCGAATCACGGAATTGTTCACGGCACAGTCCATCGCGCTGGACGAAGCCCAGCAGGACCGCAGCCAGATCATCGACCGTCTGGTGGAGCTGCAGGCGACCCACGGCAACATCAGAGACAAGGAAGCCTACAAAAAGGGCCTGTATGAGCGCGAGGACGAAGGCTCGACCTATGTGGATAACGGCATCACCGTCCCCCACGCCAAGTGCGACTGCGTGACCCGGCCCAGTCTGGCAGCCCTCCGCCTCAAGACCCCGGTGCAGTACAATGCCGAGGACGACGGCAAGACCGACCTGCTGTTTGCCATCGCAGCCCCCAAGAACGGCAGCCTCCACGTGGATATGCTGGCCCGTATGATGCAGATGCTCATGAACGAGGACTTCGTGGAGAAGCTGCGCACCGCCAAGACCCCGGAAGACTTCCTCGCCGCCATCGACGCGCAGGAAGAAGCCCAGTTCGGCGACGAGAGCTTCACCGACCAGGAGATCGAGCAGGCGGGCTACCGTGTGCTGGCCGTCACCGCCTGTGTCAACGGCATCGCCCACACCTACATGGCCGCTGAAGCCCTGAACAAGGCCGGTGCCAAGATGGGCGTGACCATCAAAGTCGAGACCAACGGCTCCGACGGCGCAAAGAACATCCTGACGAAAGATGAGATCGCCAACTGCGACGGCATCATCGTGGCGGCGGAGAAGAAGATCGAGACGGCCCGCTTCGACGGCAAGCCGGTCCTCTTCACCCGCGTGGACGACGGCATCCATAAGCCCGAAGAGCTCATCCATAAGATAACCTCCGGCGAGGTGCCGGAGTTCCACGCTAAGGGCGGCGCACAGGCCGCGGAGGACGCTTCTGCCTCCGACAGCTTTGGCCGCAGCCTCTACAAGAACCTGATGAACGGCGTCTCTCACATGCTGCCCTTCGTGGTGGGCGGCGGCATCATGATAGCGCTGGCCTTCCTGCTGGACGATTACAGCATCGACCCCTCCAACTTCGGCATGAACACCCCGCTGGCCGCCTTCTTCAAGACGGTGGGCTCTGCGGCCTTCAGCTATATGCTCCCCATCCTGGCGGGCTTCATTGCAATGTCCATCGCAGACCGTCCGGGTCTGGCCGTCGGCTTCGCAGGCGGCGTGCTGGCCATGAACGGCACCAACTTCGCCGGTATCGCCGCCGGTGAGACCACCGGCATCTCCGGCGGCTTCCTGGCCGCTCTGCTGGCCGGTTTCGTGGCCGGTTATGTGGTCGAGTTCCTGAAGAAGATCACCGAAAAGCTCCCCGCCAGCCTGAACGGCATCCGTCCCATGCTCATCTACCCGCTGGGCGGCATCCTCATCGTGGGCGCGGTCATGTGCGGTATCAACCCCATCATGGGCATGATCAACACCGCCATGACCAACTGGCTGAACGCCATGGGCGGCACCTCCAAGGTCCTGCTGGGCGCTATCGTGGCCGGCATGATGAGCATCGACATGGGCGGCCCCTTCAACAAGGCGGCTTACGTCTTCGGCACCGCAGCCCTCGCCTCCGGCAGCTATGAGGTCATGGCCGCTGTCATGGTGGGCGGCATGGTGCCTCCCATCGCCATCGCCCTCTCCACCACCTTCTGCCCCAGGAAGTGGACTCCCGACGAGCGCCGCAACGGCATCGTCAACTACATCATGGGCCTCTGCTTCGTCACCGAGGGCGCTATCCCTTACGCAGCGGCTGACCCGCTGCGCGTCCTGCCCAGCTGTGTCATCGGCGCAGCCCTCTCCGGTGCGCTGTCCATGACCTTTGGCTGCGCCCTCCGCGCCCCTCACGGCGGCATCTTCGTCTTCCCGGTCGTTGACCATGCCGTGATGTACTGTGTGGCTCTGGCGGTCGGCAGCGTCGTGGGTGCGGTCGTCCTGAGCCTGCTCAAGAAGACCCGCACCGAAGAATGATCAGGCCATCCTCCTCCTTTTCAAGTATAAACAGCCAAAGGCCCCCATCCGGCATCTGCCGGATGGGGGCCTTTGGCGTGTAAGATACCGTTAAAAGGCTCTCCCAAGGGGAGAGCCTTGGCGGAGCCATAAAAACCTGTATAAAACACAAAAACCCGCCTGGCAGCGGGTTTTTGTGTATAGAGGGGTGGGAAAGTATATAAAGTGGTGAATCGCGTGATCAGTCGGCAGCATATCGTACCCGAACACCGGGATCCCCGGCGGTACATCAGAACTTCAGTGACGCTGCCTTGCAGTATGTATTATACCCGAATTTATTTTCTTGTCAAATGCAAAAATTTGGTTTCGCTTTAATTTAGCACTTTACTTTTTGACAAAAACTTTATATAATTAAAGACGGCAAAACGAAAACTGATTTTTGCACAGTTTGTACTATTGCCACAACAATAAAACTTTACTTTCAGAAAATTTTATGTAATGTAACATATTTTAAAAGGAGTACTTTTCCTATGGACGATTTGGACCGCAAGATTCTCGCCCTCCTCGCAAAGAATGCCCGTATGCCGGTGAAGGAGATCGCCGAAAAGGTGGCGCTGACCAGTCCCGCTGTCTCCAGCCGCATCCACAAGCTGGAAACGGACGGCATCATCAGCGGCTATACCGTGATGCTCAACCGCCCGTCTGACCGGGTCTATGTGGATGCTCTCATCAGCCTCTCGGTGGCCCCGTCCCAGCGGGACGAGCTGGTGGAGCTGATGAAGAACAGCAAAGAGGTGCTGCAGTGCTACCACGTCACGGGCGCTTACACCTTCCTCATCAAGGTGAGCTGCGGCAGTATGCCCCAGCTGGAACACCTCATCTTACAGTTCCAGAAGCTGGGCACCACCAGCACTCAGATCATCCTCTCGACCCCCGTCAATCACGGTGACCTTGAGGCCATGATGCTGTAAGCGTTCATAGAACTGTTACACTTGTGGGTGCAATTTTCGCCCGCCGTGGGTCGTTTACCGAATAGCAGGGATAAAACATCAAATACTATCACTGCACACCGAAAACCTCACCCTGCGAACGAAAGGATAAATTAAATATGAAACGTATCATTGCTTGTCTGATGGCCGGCGTCATGCTGCTGGCTCTGGTGGGCTGCGGCGGGTCGGGCAGCTCCGGCAGCGCGTCTTCTGCCGCGAAGAAAGATTACACCCAGATCATCCACGACGCCCGCAGCGACGAGGACAACAAGTATGAGATGATATTCACCAAAGGCGAGGACGGCAAGTTCACGGCCCAGTACGGCTACAGCGCCGAGTATGAGGCCGACCAGCTCTCCGATGAGGTGGCCAACATGATGATGCCTCTGCTGGGCCTCGAGGACGATATGTACGACGACTTCGCCGCCTCGGTGTCCGGCATGATGGTCAGCGTCTACGGCGTGGCCATCGTCAAGCCCGCCGAGGGCAAGACGCAGGACGTGGTGGACGCGATGAATGCCTATGTCCAGAGCCAGCAGAAGTCCATGGAGCATTACCTCGAAGACCAGTACCAGATCGCTTCTGCCGCCCGCGTGGCGACTGTCCCCACCGGCGAGGTGGTCATGGTCTGCTGTGAGGACGGCGACACCGTCTTTGAAAACATCAAAAAGGCTCTGGCCGCATAACGTATTGCAGGAAAAAGCCCCCGCTTCCGGCTGGAAACGGGGGCTTTGCTGTATTTGTTGATCACGGGTTCTCGATGGCGTTCACGAGCTTGTTGGCGATGTACTGGTGGCCCTTGATGGTGGGATGCACGTCGAGGGTGGTCTCGGTGTTGGGGATGGCCACATAGGTCAGGTTATAAGTCTTGGCGATCTGCTTCTCAAACTTGTTCAGCTTGTTGAAGTAGCTGCGCCAGCAGGGGATGAGCGGCACAGGGTTGGTGTAGCCCACGAGGATGATCTGGGCATCCGGGTTGAGATTGCGGATCTCCTGCACGATGGAGATGAGGGCTGCGGTGGTCTTGGGGTAAGTCTCGTCGCAGATCTTGCTCATGCCGGAGAAGAGCAGATTCCAGGTGGCATCCCTCTCGGCTTTGGTCAGGTCCATCGCCTTGATGCTGCGGTAGATGGTGGACATGGTGGAGCCGGAACCTTCATTGCGCAGGTCGCCGGCCAGAATGGTAGCGGCCAGCTTCTCACTCTTCCAGTTGGTGGCGTTGCCCAGAGCCACGATGCAGGGGACGAAGGCGTCGTTGGAGCCGATCTGGACGGAGACGACGTCGGCCTTGCGGATGTAGTCCTGAAACTCAGGGTAGTTGTACTCGCAGCCGGATGCCATGTTCATCTGGGGCATCTTGCCGTACCGGATCATGTCCGCGAGGTCGGGAGCCGTCAGGGCCGGCAGGCCGAGGTTGATGGCGTGGTCACGGTCGAGGCCGAGAGCTGCAGCCACCTTGCCGACATAGCAGTCGGGAGAGTAGCCATGGAAGTTGGGAGCCATATCGACGCTGTAGCCGGAGCGCGCACTGTACTGGACATCGGCCAGGCCGACGCCGGACACGATGCTGTCACCCAGTGCGACGTAGGTGAGCTGCTCGTCCTTGGTGCCATCAGCCTTGACCTCGGCTTTAGCAGCGGTCGCTGCTGAGGCTGCGTCGTACGCAGAAGGGGCCGGGTCAGCCTGAGCCGTCTCGGTGGCAGAAGCCGCGGCTTCCGCCGGAGTCTCGGGCTGCAGGGCAGTCTCCGGGTTCAGGGTGACGATGACATGATCATCGCCGGCGGCGTCCGCAGCGGCCTCGGTCCCCTCGGCCAGCGCGGGGACGCTGAGCAGGGAGACGAGCAGCAGGGCAGAGACCGCCAGACTTGCAAAACGCTTGTTCATGGCAGAAGAGTCCTTTCATGAAAATCAATAGTCGCGGGGGGAGATGTCAGCTTCGAGCTGACGGTAATCGACCTTGCCCACAGGGGTCATGGGCATACTGGGGATAAACTTGTAGGCCACGGGCTGGACGTATTCGGGCAGCTCCTCGGCGCACATCCGCTCCAGCTCCCGGATCACCTGCTTTTTCTTGGCGGTGGTGTCGGCCTTGAGCACGATGTAGACGAAGGGCAGACGGCCCTGCACATGGTCCTTGTCGGCGCAGCCCACCACAGAGCACTGATGCACAGCGGGGTGGCGGCTGACGACATTCTCGATCATGGAGGGGAAGACCTTGAAGCCGTCGTGGCGGATGATCATCCGCTTGATGCGGGAATCCAAGAACACAAAGCCGTCCTCGTCCAGATAGCCCATGTCGCCGGTGTGGGCCCACACCCGGCCGTCGGGGTGGCGGCGCAGCAGGATGGCGGTCTCCTCGGGTTTGTTGTAGTAGCCCTTCATCAGGCAGGGGCCGGAGATGCACAGCTCGCCCCGCTGGCCGATGGGCAGCTCCTGATCGGTGCCCGGCTCAAAGGCCGCCACCACGGTGTTCACCATGGGGATGCCCACACTGCCGGGCTTGTTGTCCAGCCCGGCGGCCACCGTGGCTGCCGAGGACACTTCAGTCATGCCGTAGCCCTTGGCAATGGGGTACCGGGCCCCGTGGGCAGCCAGAAAATCGTTGACGGTCTGCTCGGCCCCCCGGGAGAGGGAGTCGCCGCCGGCGGCGTAGTTGGTGATGAAAGAAAGGTCCTTGTCCCGTAGCTTGGGGTCAGAGGCAAGCTGCTGGTAGTGGGTGGGCACGCCGAACATATGCTCGGGCTTGTGCTTCAGCACCAGACTGCCCAGCTTGGCCGGGTCCAGATTGGGGATGATGATGACCGTGAAGCCCAGCACCAGGGGCAGATGGATGCCGCAGGCAAAGCCGTAGGCGATAAAGGGGGGCATCACGTTCATCAGCTTCTGCCCCCGGTGGAACAGCTTGGGGTAAGCCTGAAACTGCAGGGCGATGCCGTTGAAGCAGTCGTCCGTCAGCATGACCCCCTTGGGGGAGCCGGTGGTGCCGCCGGTGTGTACCACCACGCAGGCATGGTCTGGGTCGTAGGGCTCGGCGGCAGTGCTCTGGTCCTTGCCCCCTGCCATAAACTTCTTCCAGCGGATGACGTTGGAAGCATATTTGTTCTTGTCGGGGCTGGTCAGCTTGTAGCCTGCGGCCATGGCCGGGGGCAGCGAGTCGGCAGGGGAGAGGACGATGACCTTTTCCACATTGGTGCGCCGGGCAGCCTGGCTGCAGCGGTCGTACACCACGTTCAGGCAGACCAGCAGGTGGGAGTCCACCTCCTCAATGTACTCACGGATGCCTTCGACGCTGTAGCGGGGGTCCACCAGATTCAGGGTGGCTCCCATCATGTCGGCGGCATAAAACAGGGCGATGATCTCCGGGGTCATGATGCTGACCACCGTGATGATGTCGCCCTTTTTCACCCCGGCGCCCCGCAGGGCGGCGGCGGTCTTTTTTACGTTGACGATGAGGTCGGCGTAGGTGAACTTGCGGCCGTAGTATTCCAGAGCCGTGTCGTTCAGGTGGTTCTTGCTCCGCTGGCAGACATACTCAAAGGCCGAGAGGGCAGGCAGGGTCTGATCGATGAATTTCTGGTCGTAATACTTGAGCCAGGGCTTGGCCTGGGATGCGTAAACAGGATTCTGCGTCGTCATCAATTTCTCATTCCTTTATGTTTGTTAGACCCGCGCGGGGGCCAATGTTTTGTTTCGTTTTGTTACAAAGCCACTCCTGTTATTGTAGTAGAGCAGAGAACAAAAGTCAATAAACAGAGAGGCCACAATGAGAAAAACGCAAGAAAAAGTTTACGATTCCCGGCACCAGTCTTCGGCCTCGGAGGCGCTGCAGAGCACCCAGTGACGGGGCCGAAGCTCCCGCCACTGGGGAGCCTCCGTAGAGTAGTCGTGCATGGAGGGGTCATAGACCAGCAGCTTTTTCTGCCGCTCGCGGCGGGGGCTGGGCATGGGGATGGCCGACAGCAGGCTGCGGGTATAGGGGTGGATGGCGTGGGTCACCAGCTCTTCGGCGTCGGCCAGCTCCACGATGTCGCCCTTGTGGATGACGGCGATGCGGTCGGAGATGTAGCGCATGACGGAGAGGTCATGGGCGATGAAGAGGTAGGTGATGCCGCGCTCTTTCTGCATATGGCGCAGAAGGTTCAGGACCTGGGCGCGGATGGACATATCCAGTGCTGAGATGGGCTCGTCGGCGATGATGAATTCCGGCTCCACGATGAGAGCCCGGGCGATGCCGATGCGCTGGCGCTGGCCGCCCGAGAACTCGTGGGGGAAGCGGGATGCAAACTCGGGCAGCAGGCCCACATCCAGCAGCGCCTGACGGACTTTTTCGTCCCGCTCGGCGGCGGAGAGGTCGGGCCGGACGTTCATCAGGCCCTCGCCTACGATGTAGCCCACCTTGGCGCGCTCGTTCAGGGAGGACTGGGGGTCCTGGAATATCATCTGAATTTCCTTGATGACCTGCTTGTCCAGCGCGTGGGAGATCCTGCCGTTTATCTTCTGGCCCTTATAGAACACCTCGCCGCCCGAGGTGGGCAGGATGCGCATGATCGCCCGGCCGATGGTGGTCTTGCCCGAGCCGGACTCGCCCACCAGACCGAAGGTCTCGCCCTTATAGATGGTGAAGTTTGCGTTCTTGACGGCCTTGTAAGCCTTGCGGCCGGAGCCGTAGGTCACTTCGAGGTTTTTTACCTCGACCAGAACTTCGCGTTCGTCTGCCATGTTATTTGCCCTCCTCTTGCAGCATCCGCACAGCGGCGGGCGGTTCTATCTTGGGTGCGCGGGGGTCGAGAAGCCAGGTCTTGGCCCGGTGGGTCGTGCTGACATCAAAATAAGGGGGACGCTTGACGAAGTCGATCTTCAGCGCCAGCGGGTTGCGGGGCGCGAAAGCGTCGCCGTGAATTTCCGTGAAGAGGTTCGGGGGCGTACCCTGAATGTTGAACAGGTCTTCGCCCTTCACGCCCATCTGGGGCATACTGGACAGCAGCGCCCAGGTGTAGGGGTGGCGGGGGTCGTAGTAGATCTCATCCGAGGTGCCGATCTCCACGATGTCGCCGGCATACATGACGGCCACACGGTCGGCGATGTTGGCCACGACGCCGAGGTCATGGGTGATGAGGATGATGGTGAGGTTATATTTGACCCGCATCTCCTTCAGCAGCTCGAGGATCTGGGCCTGGATGGTCACGTCCAGAGCGGTGGTGGGCTCGTCGCAGATCAGGATCTGCGGGTTGCAGGCTACGGCAATGGCGATGACGACGCGCTGGCGCATACCGCCCGAGAACTCGTGGGGATACTGCTTGAAGCGCACTTCCGGGTCGGCGATGCCGACATCCCGCAGGTACTCAAGGGTCTTCTCCCTGGCGGCAGCGCCCTTGAGGCCCTGATGGAGCTCCACGGCCTCCATGATCTGGTCGCCGATGGTCTTCAGAGGGTTCAGGCTGGTCATGGGGTCCTGCATGATCATGGCGATCTCGTGGCCGCGGACTTTCAGCCAGTCCTTCTCCTTTTTCAGCTCGGAGAGCCGGATGGGCTGGTGGTCGTCGGCACCGAAGTAGTCGATGGTGCCGGAAGTGATGGAGCCGTTGGAGTCCAGCAGGCCCATGAAGGACTTGGTGAACACGCTCTTGCCCGAGCCGGACTCGCCCACGATGGCGAGGACTTCGCCGTGGTAGATGTCGAGGTTGATGCCCCGGATGGCGTGGAGGATCTTTCCACGCAGATTGAATTTGATGTTGAGATCCCGCACAGAGAGGATCAGTTCATTCTTTTTCATGCCTGTTCCTCCTTACTGCAGATGGTTCTTGGGGTCGGCTGCGTCAGAGAAGGCGTTGCCGATGAGGTAGAACGCGATGGTGACGAAGCTGAGGATGATGGTGGGGTAGAGCAGCTGATAGCGCAGGCCGGCCTGCATCATGACCTTGCGGCCGTCGTTGATGAGGTTGCCCAGAGAAGGCACCTCGACAGAGAGACCGAGGCCGATGTAGGTGATGAAGACCTCGCTGCCGATGGCGGCGGGGATGGTCAGGGCCATGCGGAGCATGATGACCGACACGAGGTAGGGCAGCAGGTTGCGCACCACGATGCGGGAGGTGGGGGTGCCGATGCAGCGGGATGCCACGTTGTAGTCACGGTCACGGATGATGAGGATCTGGTTGCGGATAAAACGCGCCATGGCGATCCAGCCCGTGATGGACATGCCCAGGATCAGCGTCTGGACGCTGGGGCTGGCGACGTAGGAAATAAGGATCAGGATGATGGTGGAAGGCACGTTGTCGCAGATGTTGTACAGCTCGGTGAAGAAGAAGTCCAGCTGACGGACATAGCCCCAGAGCACACCCACCGTGATGCCCACCACGGCCTCGATGAGGGCCACGAAGAAGGCGATGGTCAGGCTGGTGCGGGCGCCGGCCCAGATGCGGGCCCAGAGGTCCTGGCCGATGGCGTTGGAACCCCAGATGAAGCCCTTTTCACCGGGGGCGATGTTGCGGTACTGGATGCCGGTGGCGGGGTCCACGGCGCAGAGGTTGGGGTCTGCCTGACCGGGCAGGTAGGGCTGCAAAAATGCAAAGGCCACCACGGCGATGAGGGCGACGAGCAGCAGCACGGCCACGCGGTTCTTGAAGAAGGCGCGGAAGGTGCTGCCCCAGTAGCTGTAGTTGGAGTAGGACGTGGCCTCGGCCCGCTCCTCGCTGAACCCGGCGGGGGTGAACAGCTCTTCTTCGGGCAGCTTTGCCCATGCGGCGGGGCCGTCCGCCTGTAACTTATCCAGCTCTGCCTCGAGCTGGTGTGCTTTTTCATCTTTCATTCGGAAAAGCATTATCGGCCACCTTCTTTCTTGCCAAAGCTGATGCGGGGGTCAATGAGCACCATGAGCAGGTCGCCCAGGATCAGGCCGATGATGCCCACGCAGGCGTAGAGCAGAACGATGCCCTGCACCATCGTGTTGTCGTGGCGCTGGACACAGGTGACCAGCAGGCCGCCCATGCCCGGGATGCTGTAGAGGCTCTCGATGTAGATGGAGCCGACCACAGTGTTCAGGAAGGCGGAGGGGATATACTGCACCAGCGGCACCATTGCGTTGCGGAAGATGTGGCGCAGGGCGATGTTGTTCTCACTCACGCCCTTGGCACGGGCAAGGCGAACATAGTCCTTGTTGCTCTCGTCCACCATGTACCGGCGCAGCCACATGGCGTAGAACGCCACGTTGCCCAGACTCATGGAGCAGACGGGCAGCACCCAGTATTTCCAGTTGGAGGCGTCGAAGAGCAGGCCCACGTTCAGCGCGGTGGTGCCGTACATCTGGATGTACAGATAATACACTGCCGCAGGCACAGCCTGGATGAGGACGATGATGGCCGTGCCGACCTTATCGGGCCAGCGGCTCTTGAAGCGGCCCATGAACAGGCCCATCGGGATGCCGATGACAAGGCTCAGCAGCATGGCGTACACGCCCATCTGGATGGAGATGGGCAGCTTCTTGGCGAGGATGCCGGTGACGGAGGCGTTGACCTTATAGATGTGGCTCACGCCGAGGTCGCCGTGGAGCGTATTGACCCAGAAGCGGCCGATCTGCACCGGCAGCGGGTCCAGCAGGCCCATGGACTGTAAGCCGGCCTGTATCTGGGCCTCGGTCATTTTTTCGTAGTTAGCAAAATAGCCTTCCACCGGCATCAGCCGCAAAAGGCAGAAAACGAGCGTGACGATAATAAACAGGGTCAGTATCGAGCGCCCGATGCGTTTCGCCAGATATTTGAGCATATCTGTGCGCACCCCTCTCTTTTATAAAATGAATGTCGGATAGGAATAGAATACAACAAAAAACTACTTTTGGAAAGTGATTTGGCAAAGTTCGTTACAAAAATTCATGTAAGAGGCTTCAGAAACGAAAAGCTCTCCGCTTTCCCGTGGGAAAACGGAGAGCTTTGGAGCGGACAGACTCAAAAAGTCTTAGCGGGCGTCGCGGTTGGCCTCGTACTCGCTCATGGAGATGTAGTGGTCGAGGACGTGGATGCCCTTCAGGCGCTTGTTGGAGAAGCCGGTGGAAGCGTACTGGCCCTCCCAGTAGTTCAGACGGGTGGCGATGTAGGCCGGGATGCTCATGCCCATGGGGACGACGAGGGCATTGTTGATGAGGGAGGCCTCGGCGTTGGCGAAGGCATCGTAGCGGGCGTTGATGTCGTCGGTGATCTTGACAGCCTCTTCGATGGCCTTCATGTAGTTCATGACGGCGTCCGCGGTGTCGCCGGTGATGAAGCCGTCCTCGACGCCGGTGCGCAGGAAGGCGTAGCGGCTGCCGCGTGCGCCCTCGGCCTGATAGAAGGGGTCGGTCTCGGTCTGGGGGTCGGAGTAGTCAGCGCCCCAGTTGCACTGCAGGAAAGCGAACTTGCCGTTGCGGCGGACGCTGGACAGGAAGCTGTCGGAGGGGCCGGCGGTGATGATGATGTCGATGAAATCGAAACCGTCGTTCAGCACACCCTCGAGCTGCTGCTTGAACACCTGGCACTGCTTGTCCCAGTCGGTGGAAGAGGGATTGTAGGGCATCTGCACCTTGATGGGGAAGGTCACACCGGCAGCGGTCAGCTCCGGGATGGCAGCGTCGCGGTACTCCTTGGCCTTCGCCTCGTCGAAGAACTCGGTGATGTCGGCCAGGTCGCCGCACTTGAGGTAGTCCACGCCGTCCGCGTTGGCACAGAAGCTGGGGGGCGTGATGGTGTTCAGCTTGTAGTTGTCGTAGCCCTCGGGTGCCTTGACGGCCAGCGTGACAGAGTTGTTGATGCCGTAGAGGAAGGACTTGCGGAAGTTGGTGTTGTTGATGGCCTTGGCCCAGTTCTCCGGCTCATACTCGGCATCCATGCCCTCCACGCTCCAGTTGGAGAACTCGTGGGAGAAGGGCATGAAGTTGAACATATAGAAGTAGGTGTAGTTGGTGTTGGGGCGGTCCATGGACACCATGTCCTTGGTGGTGTCGTCGGACAGCCAGCTGTCGAGGATGTCGGAGCCGATGGTGGCCTCGTCGATCTCGCCGCGCTTGATCATCTCGGGGCCGTTGACGCTGGCCTCGGCGTTGTAGATGCGGCTGATGGTGTCGATGAAGACGTTGTCAGCGTCGTAGTTCTCGGGGTTCTTCTTCATGACCCAGGTCTCCAGAGACTCGTAGGCGGCCAGATAGAAGGCACCGCAGCTGTAGGTGGTCTCTGCGCTGGTGGCGAACTGGTCGCCGGTCTCTTCCAGCAGCGGGCCGTAAGCGGGCTCGTAGGGCAGATAGCACAGCAGGCTCAGGAAGCCCGGGAAGTCGTAGGTCAGGGTGTAGGTCAGGGTGTGGTCATCCACAGCGGTGACACCCACGGCATCGAAGTCCACCGGTGGGTAGGTGGCGGGCTCAGAGTCGGGGGCAGTCACGGTGACGACGCCGCTGCCGTCCACGGTGTAGGTGGTGCCGTCATCGTCCACGACGCCGGTGTTGGCGTTGTTCAGATAGACGTGGTAGTGGTAGTAGTCGTCAGCGCCTGCGATGTAAGCGGTGACGAGGCCCACGTTGGAGGCGGCGTAGTCCGGGGTCAGGACGTACTTCAGAGCGTCCACGAAGTCCTGTGCGGTGACGGGGGCCACGACCTCGCCGTTGCAGTCCACCCAGTTCTCCTCACGCAGATGGAACGTCCAGGTCAGGGTGTCGGCATCCCAGTCCCAGCTGGTGGCCAGGCCTTCGCGCATGACGCCCTTGTTGTCATACTCGACCAGCGTATCCACGCAGTTTGCGCCCACGACCATCTCAAGGTCGGTGCCGGTGGTCAGGTAGTTCAGGGTAGCGGGCTGGCTGTCGTACAGGATGGTGTAGCTGGAGCCGGAACCGGAAGAGGCTGCGCCGGAAGCGCCGCCGGAGGAAGAGCCGCCGCAGCCGGTCAGCAGGCCGGCTGCGCAGGCACCGGCGGCTGCCAGGCCGCTGGCCTTCAGGAACTGACGGCGGGAGATGGAAGTGTTCATCATAAATTCCCTCTTTTCTTGTTTTTGCTGTACCAAGGACAGCGTCGCGTTGTGCGGTGTCCGCTGTTCCCCGGCAGCGGACAAATGGACCGTTTTTTATGAAAAAAGAGCAACGGAAATCCATCCGTTGCTCCTTTGCAACAGTCCCGGCCACCAAACAATATGGTCATGACTGAGTATAGCATTGATTTGCAGCCGCGTCAATCCTTTTCGGGTGCAGATGCTGTTTCCGCAACAGAAACAGCTGTTGCCGCCGCAGCGGCAGGTGCGGCAGAGACGGGAGCCGCTGCCGTTTCGGCTGCGGCGGCACCGGAAGCATTTGCGGCATTTTCAGCGGCCAGCTCTGCGGCAGCGGCCTTTGCGGCCTCCTCCGCTGCCTTGCGGGCCTCGCGCTCGGCAATCCGCTCCCTGGCGCGGGCTGCGGCCTCCTCCTGACGCTGCTTGGTGCGGCGCTTGATGCGGCAGACCGAGCAGATGCCCTCGGAGCTGTTCGGCGCGATGGGCTTGCCGCAGTCGGCGCAGAGGGTCTTGCTGCATTTGTAGATGCTCACCGGGCCGAGGGTGGTGAGCTGGCGCAGCTTCATGCCGTCGATGCCGCTGTTGGAGCAGGCTGCGACGCAGACGCCGCACTCGCTGCACTTCCAGGGCGTGACGACCACGCGGGTCTGGCCGTCGGGCATATCCTCGAGCTTGAGTGCGCCGGAGCGGCAGGCTTTCTCGCACTTGCCGCAGCCGAAGCACTTCTGGGTGAAGTTCGGCAGATACCAGCCGTAGCGCAGCGGCGTCTCGGAAGCAGCCTTGAGCTGCTTTGTCCGCTGGTGGAGCATGAGGCGGAAGTCGGCGGCGCTGTCCTCCTCGCTGCGCAGGCCGGGCAGCATCTGCAGCAGCTTCTTGGTGCCGGCGCGGGAGCCCTCGGTCATATGGGAGAACATCTCCCGGCGGCTCAGCTCCTGCACATGGTAGGGCGCTTCGTCCTGCTCATAGGCCAGCGTGACCCGGCTCTCGAAGAGCTGGGGGCCGAGGAACTCCACCAGACGGGTCAGCTCTTTGCGGAGCTGGGCGGCGCAGACGTCGTTCTCGCACTCACCGCAGGGGGTCAGGTCAAGGACCAGCTTCTTGTTCAGAGACAGATAGGCCAGCGTTTCCCACGAGAAGGAGGCGATGCAGACGCGGACGGCGGTGTTCTTGCGGGTGCTCTTCTCGCAGCCCAGCCAGAGGGTGTCGTTGTCGGTATCCGCCAGCGAGGTGTCCCGCTGTACCTGCTCCGGCGAAGGGATGATGCAGCCCGAGCGGCAGGCGGATACGCAGAGGCCGCAGTCGGTGCAGGGGTCCCAGTCTTTAACGAGGTTGGGACGGGTGAAGATGGCATCGCCGTAGGGGCAGATATCCTTGCAGGCCGTGCAGGGGGTGCGATGGGGGTGGAGATTCCAGCACTGACGGCGGATGACCTCGGGGTGGGAGGTCTTCATCAGGGCGTCCATTGCATAACGGGTAAACAGACCCATAGCGGTATCACTCCTTTTCGGGGGCATCGGTCACGGTGGTGACCTGAGCGTTGTCCAGCAGGAAGCGCTGCACCTTCTTCGCGGCCAGCGCGGCGGCGATGGTATCCTCGGGCAGGGCTTTCCGGATCTCCGCCTCGGGGGTGTCCTGCAGCTGGGACAGGCGGCGGTACTCGGCGTTGACTTCCTCGGGGTGGACGACGATGTTTTCCGCCTCGGCGATGGCCTTGGCGGCCAGCACAAAGCGGATGCGGCTCTCGGCCTGTGCGCGGTAGTCCTTCTCGAGAGCTTCCGGGGTGGTGCGGCTGTTCTTGCAGTGCTGCTCGAGGGTGATGCCGCTGCGGGAGAGGCGCTCTTTCAGCAGCTTCATCTCGTTCTGGGCGGTGCGGTCGAGAATTTCGGCGGGCAGGTCCACGGTCATGTTGGCACCGGCCATGTCCAGCAGCTGCTTTCCGGCGGCGCGGTCAGCCCCTTCCTCGTGGATCTTCTGCTTTTTGGCGCGAAGGTCAGCCTTCAGCGCGTCGAGGGAGTCGAAGCCCAGACTCTTGGCGAAAGCCTCATCCGGTGCGGGCGTGACTTTCTCGGCCAGAGAGCGGAGCTCGATCTCGAACTGTGCGGTCTTGCCGGACAGCTCGGGCAGGCGGAAGTTCTGCGGGTAAGTAAAGTCGAAGCGGAACACCTCGCCGGCACGGTGGCCGTAGATGGCCTGCTCGGCGGCGGGCATCAGCTTGCCGTCGCCCAGCACGACCATGACCTTCTCCATCCGGCTGTCGGGGATCTCCCTGCCGTCCATGTAGCCGGCAAAGTCCAGCAGGGCGCGGAAGCCGCGCCTGGCAGGTTCGGTGGTGGGGTGGTAGACGGCGTGCATCCGGGCCTGGTGGACAAGCTCGATGTCCACAGTCTTGTCGGTGACGGGGCGGACGTGACGGGTGACGGCCAGGCCCTTGTATTGGCCCAGCTTCACTTCAGGCGTGTTCTTCTTATCCATAGCGGCGTACTCCTTATGACGTAAGCAGGCCGGCGGGCGGCGCTGCGGGTTTTATAGCAATAAATCGAATTATACACGTTTTCAGCAGAAAGGGCAAGCTCACAGCCCGTGGGCGGTGAGCCATGCCTCGGCCACCTGGGAGAACATTTCAGGGTACTGGGCGTCTTCCTCAGTAAAGGCGCTCAGATAATACTCCACTTCCTCCCGGGTGGGGGCAGCGGTGCGCTTCCAGATGGTAAAGGTGGTGCCGTTGCCCATATCGAAACTCTGCTCAAAGGCGAAGTACTGGTCTCTCACGGCGAGGAACCGGTCGTTCAGCTTGATGGACATCTCGCCGCTGCCGACGTAAGTCTGGGGGAATGGCTCGCAGGTGATAACGTATTTGGCCTCGAAGAACTGCATGGGGAAATTGTGGGTGCCGGGGACCGAGAAGCCGAAGGCCAGCTTGTCGTTGATGGGGGCGTCCGGCAGGCGGCAATTCTTGAAGTGGTCGGGGTTGTAGAGCATATCGTGGGGGATCATGTAGCTCACTTCGCCCTCGGCGCAGTGGGAGTCGATCCAGTCGGCGATGGCCCGGATCTGGCCGATGTCCTTCCTGTCGTAGATGAGCTTGTCCAGCGAGATGAAATACTGGGTGGCCGGGATCTGGATCGGGAAGTGTTCAATGACGAAACCCGGCATGGCCAGCGTAGTCAGCGGCGAACACCGCACTGACATGGACAGCACCAGCACGAAGGCCCAGCAGCCCAGCTTGAGGTTCCGGCGGCGCGTGATGCCCTCGGCCAGCGCGGCGGCACCCAGCAGAAAGAGGATGAAGTATCCCGGCAGGAAGAGCAGGAACTGATGGGAGCCGGTGTTCTGCACCCGGGTGAAGAGCAGGATGCTCACCACCAGCTCACACCCGGCGAGACAGGGCAGGGAGGGCGCTCTGTGCTTCGCCGCAAAGGCGAGACCCAGCACCATGAGGAGAATGTTGAACAGGCCCATCCGGCCGATGTGATAGGACGCCTCGAGGGCCAGACCGCCGCCGTTATAATAGGAGTAGCGGCCTGCGTAGTTGTAGGCGAGGATGTGGGACACCATCGGCCAGAGCAGGATGACCATCGCCACGACGGACGCAAGGCCGAAGAGGATGAGGTTTTTGATTCGGACAAGGACGGCGTTTTTTTCGCCGCCCTTCGCCAACCGCACACAGCCCGCGATGAGCAGCAGCGCGTAGGCGAAGTAGTAGCCCACCACAAAGTAGAGGTACCACCGGCGGGCGAGGATGATGGCGGCAGTGGCCAGGAAGATGAGGCCGAACCGCACCGGCTCCAGCTTGTCGAATCGGAGATCCAGCGTCAGCAGAAGGATCGCAAACGCGAAGATGAGTCCGAACCAGTCCGGCTGGGCCAGCACCGCGCTCATCCGCAGGAAGGGATAAGCCGCCGTGAGCGTCATCCCGAAGAGGAAATAGTACATCCGGTTCTTCACATTCAGGATCTGCCCGACCTTGACGACGAGGCCCGCCAGCAGCACCAGCAGGGTGGGCAGGATGCAGAACACCTGACTGAAGGAATAGGCGTCGCCGGTGTGGCTCGTGAGGCAGAAGGGGAACTCGGTGAAGAGGGTGATGAAATTGGTGTAGTCGTCGGCCATGGAGCCGAAGATGTATGCGAGGCCCGCGCCTGCACTCTGGGCAAAGGCAGCTTCGGCGTCGTACTGCTTGAGCAGGTAGTTGGCGTAATCCCAGACGTATACAAAGCTCCGGCTCGATAATGTCCAGTAAAAATAGACGACAGCCACAGCCCAGATGCCGAAGACGACGGCTTTGTGGAAGAAGTCCAGCTCTACGCCTGCCACACGGAGAACGCAGAGGGCCAGAACAAAGAGCCCCGCGCTGGCCCAGAGACTGAGCAGCGGGAAAAAGAAGGCGCTGGCCGGTGCAAGCAGCCCCAGAAGAGCCAGCAGCACCGCACAGCCGCCCAGACCGACCCCCGCCCATTGTAGAGGCGAGAGCCGGCGAACAGCAGCAGATGGCATAGAGGGATGATTCCTTTCATTTAACTTCCGGAAAATGCAAAACACAACTTTCCATCTAACAGTATAACGGCTCCGTCAAGGCTTGTCCAGCCGCAGACCGCGCCAGAACGCAGAATATCCCGCCGCGTTTTCAGCAGACGGGATATTCCGAAACAAATATTACTTTTTGGAGTTGCATGCAGCGGCATCCGCCTTGGCGTTCTGGGTGCGGGCTGCCTTGCGGCGTGCGGCAGCGGCCCGGCGGGCGCTGGCCTGTGCAGCCTCGGGGCGGGGCGCTTCGGGGGTGAGCTTGAACATCCGGCTGCCCATGGCGGGCAGGTCCACGGTGAGGGTGTAGTCCCGGCCATAGACGCCGCCGTCCGAGGTATGGAGGGCTTTGGGCTTCGACTTGTCCGCGCCGCCCCAGCAGGGGGCCTCGGTGTTCAGCAGCTCTTCGGCCCCGGCGGGGAAGCTCAGGTAGAGCGGGAACTTTTTGTGGGCGGTGTTCTGGGTGTTCATGACGCAGAGGATGGTCTGGCCCGCACCCTTGCGCAGCCAGGCGTACACGCCCTCGTCCCGGCTCTCGCTGGCCACCCACTCGAAGCAGCGAGGGTCATACTCGCCCGCGTAGAGGGCGGGCTGGGTGGCGTAAAGGCGGCTCAGAGCGCCGAAATATTTCTGGAACGCATCGTGGAAGGGGTACTTGAGCAGATCCCAGTCCAGCTCCCGCTTTTCGTCCCACTCCCGGAAATGCCCCAGCTCGTTGCCCATAAAATTGAGCTTTTTGCCCGGGTGCGCATACATATAAAAATAGAGGGTGCGCAGCTGGGCGCATTTTTCCTCGTAAGTGCCCCACAGCTTGTCGATGACTGTCTTTTTGCCGTGGACGACCTCGTCGTGGCTCAGCGCCAGCAGGTAGAGCTCGTTGTAGAAATAGTGCATACTGAAGATGATCTTTCCGTATGCGTCGGGACGCTGGCCGAAGGGGGTGGCGAAGTAGTCCAGCGTATCGTGCATCCAGCCCATGTCCCACTTGTAGTCGAAGCCGATGCCGTCGTAGCGGGTGGGGGCCGTAACTTTGAGGAAGTTGGTGGAATCTTCGGCCATGTAAACGCCGGTGGGCCAGCGCTCGTTCAGGCCGTGGTTGAGGTTCCGCAGGAAGGTGACGGCGCCCTCGTTGACGCCCCGGGCAGGGTCGCCCTGCCAGTAGAGGGCACGGGAGATGGCGTCCATCCGGATGCCGTCGCAGTGGTAGACCTCCATCCAGAGGGCGGCGGCGCTGTTCAGGAAGCTGCACACCTCCCGGCGGTAGTAGTTGAAGTTGCAGGTACCCCACTCGCTGTGGCCCACGTCGCTGTCGTACTCGTAGAGGTGGGTGCCGTCAAAGTTGGCCAGTGCGTCGGCATTGGCCGCAAAGTGGACGGGGACAAAGTCCATGATGACGCCAATGCCCATACGGTGGCAGGCGTTGACGAAGGAGGCGAACTGGGCCGGGGTGCCGTACCGGCTGGTGACGGCGAAGTAGCCGGTGGTCTGGTAGCCCCAGCTGCCGTCGAAGGGGTGTTCTGCCAGCGGCAGAAGCTCTACATGGGTGAAGTGGTGTTCCAGCAGCCAGGGGATGAGCTCCCGGGCCAGCTCTTCGTAATCGTACCAGCCGTCCGAGCCGTCGGGCTGGGTGGAGTTGGGCTTATGCTTCCAGCTGCCGGCATGGAGCTCGTAGATGTTCATGGGCAGATTACGGCATTTATCCCGCCGCTCCATCCATGCGCTGTCGTCGAAGGAAAAGTCCAGTTTGGTCAGGCGGCTGGCGTTGGCGGGGCGGACTTCGGACGCGAAAGCGTAGGGGTCGGCCCGCATGACCACGCTGCCGTCGGCCCCGTGAATGCGGTATTTGTAGAGCTCCCCCTCGCACAGCCCGGATACAAAGCCGCTCCACACACCGGTGTCGGCTTTCTGGAGCGGGATGCCTGCGCCCCAGCCGTCAAAGCCGCCGCAGACCTCCACAGCCGTAGCACCGGGAGCCCAGACCGCGAAGCGCCAGCCCTCTTCGCCGTGGTCACCCTGCCAGGGGTGCGCGCCGAGGATGCGGTAGGCGTCGAAGCAGTCGCCGTTGAAGAAGGATTTGGGGATGGAGGGAAGATTCATACGAAAGACTCCTTTTATCGCAATTTTTACAGAACACGGACGATGGAATAGGTAAAATGAGAAATATACAACACTTTTACCACACTTTTGTCGGAAAATGTGCTATACTGAATAGGACACAGATGCACTTTTGTCGGAAAAGTGCTCTGCTGTAACTTTTTGAAAACAGGAGCGGTACAGACAATGGCTTGGTATGACAATGCGGTATTCTATCACATCTATCCTCTGGGATTGTGCGGCTGCGCGCATGAAAACGACGGACAGCCTGTCCCCGGGGCTTTCAAAAAGCTGGATGCGTGGGCTCAGCACGCGGCAAAGCTTGGCTGTACGGCGATCTATATCGGCCCGCTGTTCGAGAGCGGTTCCCACGGCTATGACACCATCGACTACCGTCTGGTAAACGGCATGATCGCTACCGCCGAATACACCAAAATAAGTCCCAACGGCCGATGGATTGCCGGAGCCTACCGGACGGAAAAACTGGCCGGCAACGACATAGCGAGAACCCAATATCCGGCCTTTTTCAATACCGAAACGGGAAAAACAACCATAGTCACGGACTTCGGCGAAGGTTACGCATCCCACGCGACGGACGACGGCCTGGGCATCATCCTGCTCGGAACCTTTCTGCCGAGTTCGGGTATCGTGTACGACATCGAGCATCAGGTGAGCCTCGGCTCCGTAGAGGAATGGGTGTCCGACAATTACGGCATCGTCATTCCGACGGGGTACATCACCTACATCACCCCCGACCGCTCGCGCCTGATGGGCAATGTTCTGGAAAGCACTGCGGTCGGAACACGTGTCGTAAGCTGGTATGTGGCTCCGCCCCTCGAAAAATAGCCGACGCCCGTGCATACACACAACAGCAACACATTTTCCAAACGAACGAAATCGAAGAAAGCAACATGAAAAAAACAGTATTGGGGGCCGCTGCACTGCTCCTCGCCGCA
>ERZ857801.1388-NODE-1388-length-25778-cov-3.055126_pt1 | contig 25778 bp, 20 predicted proteins | sample MGYA00519762_ERZ857801 | MGnify/ENA primary metagenome ERZ857801 (study PRJEB31778, sample SAMEA3449368) | human gut metagenome | biome: human gut; feature: human-associated habitat; material: faeces | place: United Kingdom | collected 2010/2012 ...
CACCTAAATTCTTTTTATTAATCAATTTGACACGTTCGATCACAGCATCAGGATGTTCTTCAGCAATTAAATTGATTTTATGAATGGGTTTATTCAATAGAAATTTCTCATCCCAAAGTTTTTCTAAAAAGTATAAATCATTTACTTTACTTTTCAAGCATTCAAAATACAGATCATAACCCTCATTAATGAAAATTTGACAATTACAAATAAATTTTTTGGTTTTAACAGCATCAAAAATAATATTCTCTTTACTTACTAAAGTTAACTTTACAACTTGATTAATAAATTCCTTTTTTATATTTTGATCCATTTTCTTTTCATCATGTAATAATGGAATTTGATCTGCAATCCATTGAAATAAAAATGCAGTTTTTGAATCTGATCTATTTAAACCTGTCTTAGTTGTTCTTGTATTAGGAAATCTTCCTCTTTCATCACTAATCAAATTAACAATTACCAAATGTCCATTATAAAATGGATGTGATTTCAATCCCCAAATTTCTTCAAAATTCAAATATTCAAGTAATCTGCCATTAATACGTATTTCTACTCCTGAAGATCTCATATTTTTTAAATAATATTTCTTTGTTAGTGTATTTTTCGACATGATAATATGTTTCAAATAGATTTTGACTACTCCATTGCCTAAATTAACCATTTGCGACTTATCAATTTTACACTTTTCGACAACTGGAAATATAGGTTTTACATTAGCTATATTATTATATTCTTTATCATCATCAAAAGCTTTTATTGTTATTTTAATATTTTCTTGTTTAATGATATAAGAATAATGAACACCTAAATCCTCATACAATAGATCCACTAAATCTTTAAATTGAGATGTTTGACTTCCAAACGGAATTCTTATTGTCATGAAAATATCATATGAACATATGAATTTAATAATTGTTCCTGTTTCACTTCCTGTCAGACAATTTCCATTGTGTGTTTCCACATTCATATTTTCAAATGAATAAGGTGCTTTTACTACCCTATATTGTTTTAACAAAGCATCATTAACTGTTCTTGTCATTATTGACCAAGTCACATTAAGAGGATCTCCGGATGCCAAACCATGTTTAATTCCATGACCATGTTCATTCAATAACGACTCTGAATATCTCATGCCACCTAGAGTTAAAGCATTCTCAATATCTATAATACCATTACCATGATCCTCAATTATAACCTCTACTTTATTGCCTTTTTTTCTAAAAGTAATAATGATTACACCATTTTCGATCCTGTTTTTAATATAATCAGAAATAGCGTTGTCTACAAATTCATGTATAACTTGGCAAAGATTCTCAAAATAATAGCCTAAGGAAGCCCAATAATTATCTATATCAGGAATTAAGTTTAATTTTTTCATTTTCTTCTCCTTTCCGAAAGAAAATATAACACAAAATCATTTGATAAATTCTAAATTTTTAATCTTTATAAAAAGTTCAAATTTTACGTATTAATGATTTAAAATTATTATTTTATCTTCATTCTAGAATATCCAAAATCTATTTTCTTATATGCTTATAAAATAAAAAATCATCATAAGATGACTTTTTTACAAAATTCCATTTTCTTAATAAACAGGATTACCATTATACATTTCGTTACTTTAATAAATTGATTTAAAAACTCTTTCATAAATAGACTTTTATATCTATTTCTATTAAACAAGTTCACCATCAAAATAATCTAAATCTAATTGTTTGATTTCATACGTTTTCACAACACTCACACCTAGATTATATTTAATCATGAGATCAGCTAACATTTTACCATCAACCAAAATCAATTTAACTTGAAGCTGTTTTTTAGCATAATCAACAGCTTCTCTTGTAAATGATGATGTTGTCATAAATAATCCTTTTGTTCCACCTTGACCTGCAACAGCTCCTAAAAATTTTTGAATTTCAGGTCTTCCAATATTACCCTTCCATCTTTTCGCTTGAACATAAATGCTATTAAACCCAAATTTATCTTCCTGGATAATACCATCTATTCCTTCATCTCCAGAATAATCTGTAGAAATAATAGATTCTTCATCATACGCATATCCCATCTTATCTAACAAATCTAAGACAAGTTTTTCAAAAAAGATGGGCTCTTTTGAATTAATCATATCTAATAATTCATCACTTAATCGTGAAGAGATTATCTTAATAGATTGATCAATATTTTCTAGAGGTGTAGATTCTTTATTTTCACTTTTTTTATCAACATCTTCATTATGACGATTCACAAAATCTCTCACTCCATCATACTGCATTAGAAATTGGTCATCTACATTCACTTTTGATGCTAATACTTTTTCTCCCTGAGGTGTAATCTGATAAACACCTCTTTCAACAGATTTTATTAAACCTGCTTTTGTTAAATAAGTTTTTGTCCATCCTAAACGATGATAAATAACAGTTTTATTATTGTTATCAAGTGTTCTTCTTCTCTCTTCTTCAGATAAATTTAATACATCTGAAACTTCTTCGACCATATCACGAACTCTTAAGCTTTGATGTTTATTTAAAACAGTTAAAACTTCATTATACATTTCATTATATTGTGGTATCATGTTATCCTCCTTATATGATACATTTCTAGCCATAGAATATTATAACATACAATCTCTCATTCACCATTATTTTTCAAAAACATTTCAAGTATATTTAGCTTTTCAATTGTATAAAATATATTTTCACAAAAAAAGAAACCATTTTAATGATTTCTTTTTTCATTGTATTAACTCTAACTCAACAGTTCTAATCAATTTTCTTAAGATTAATAGCCTCAATAAATAAAGTGACTCCATCAACAATCAAATAAAAGGCAATAATATAATTGATTGCAAGAGCGAAAGTAAGTGGCAAAATAAAGAAAATGATAGAAACAATAATATTTATAACACCACTAAAAGTATATATTCCTGTATTTGTAATTCTAAAATATTTTAATTTTTGAGCAAATGAAATTTTTTGAGCTCCATAAAAAAGTAATATAATAGCTAACATAAATGTTAATGATAATGCTGTAATCATTGAAGGCATTACAATAATCAATATACCAAATAAAATATTAATAATACCATGTACCACAGCAAATGGATCTTTAAAAAAGCTTGTACTTAGACAATAATTCATAATGGAATACAAACCAAATCCAATCATAACAATACCTACAATTATTTTCATGATTTCAAAAGTTTGGATAGGATAAAACAAACAAGCTATTCCAACTAATATCATGATGATACTTAATACTATATAAATGATTTTCCATTTCTTAACCTTTTCATTCCAGTTATTTTTAAATTCTTCAATAAAATCAAAATCCCACATCATATCAATGACCTCCTTACACTTATTATTGTAATCCATAAATATCAAAATAAAATAGACAATCCTCACACTATGTCTAGACTCTTCTCTTTTCATTGATAAGTCATTTTTTATCTTTTATAATAAATGAAGGTGGTGAAATTATGGTTGTCTTTTTAACAAGTAGTCCTACTGGTCCTTTAGATGGAAGTAGAAAAGTAGACGGTTTAGATGAGAAAAATCATTTTGTAGATCAATTGAGAAAATATTGGAAAGAGCATAGTCGTTGTTGTATCATTGCCGCTAGTCCTGATGCCTATGAACAAAATGATGAGATGTGTGACTTCTTTAGAGAAACTTTTTTAAAAGAAAATTTTTCTATTCAATGTTTTGATCTGATTGATAGAAGATATAGTGACTTTACCAAAGATGAACTTCAACAATATGATGTTATTTTATTAGGTGGAGGTCATGTCCCTACTCAAAATCAATTTTTTAAAGATATTCAACTTCAAGAAAAAATCAAAAATTTTGATGGCATCATTATAGGCATAAGTGCTGGTAGTATGAATAGTGCAGATATTGTTTATTGTCAGCCTGAAGAAGATGGCGAAGCTATAAATCCAGAGTTTCAAAGATGGATAAGTGGTTTAAATCTTACAAAAACGAATATCATTCCTCATTATCAAATGGTCAAAGATAGATATCTAGATGGAATGAGATTGTATGAAGATATTACTTATAAAGATAGCATTGGTCATCCATTCATCGTATTGGTTGATGGAAGTTATTTACTCACTGATAAACACGAAACAATATATGGTGAAAGTTATCTCATTGTTGATGGACATATTCAACTTATATGTCATGAAGATGAAACAAAACGCATAGATGAAATAGAGTTATAGCATGATTATCGTGTTATAACTTTATTTTTATAAAAATACAATAATTATATATTTAAAGTGATTGAAATATTTTAATTGATTTTAATACAAACTATCAATATTCGTGTATAATAGACAATGGACATTTGATGGGAGGATTATAAACATGATATTAGAACAAATTCATCCAGATATACTGGAAATGGCAAAAGAATCAGATAATATCTTAAGTGATATTTATAAAAGAATAGATGAAATAGCTTTAACAAACTCTAATCGTATCTTATCAGCATTTATAGAAAATAGAGTTTCTTATTCTGATTTTGCAGATATTAACGGATATGGAAATTATGATGAAGGAAGAGATAAATTAGAAAAAATCTTTGCGACTGTTCTTGGTTGTGAAGATGCTTTAGTTCGTCCTCAGATTATGAGTGGAACAAATGCATTATATTTAACACTTTCAGCTTTATTAAAACATGAAGATACCATGATTTCTTTATCTGGTGCTCCTTATGATTCTTTACAAGAAATGATTGGTTTGAGCGGAAATTCTACACAATCATTAAAGGCAAATGGTGTGAAATATGAACAGATTGAATTAGTCAATGATGATTTTGATGATGAGAAAATTGTAGAGAGATTAAAACAGAATAATGTCAAACTTGTTGAAATCCAAAGGTCACGAGGATATTCACATCGTCAATCTCTTTCTATTTCAAAGATTGAACGTATAATTTCAAAGATTCGTGAAGTGAATAAAGATGTCATTATTATGGTCGATAACTGTTATGGTGAGTTAGTAGAAGAGAAAGAACCAGGTCATGTTGGAGCTGATGTGGTTGTAGGATCTTTAATGAAAAACCTCGGTGGTGGAATTGCACCTACTGGTGGATATATAGCAGGAAATCAGGAACTTATTCATATGGTTGCTGAACGTTTGACTGCTCCTGGTATTGGAAAAGATTTAGGTGCTAATTTCAACTTAAACAATACTTTCTTTAAAGGTTTATTTATGGCTCCTAATGCTGTCAAAAACGCTTTAAAAACAGCTGTGTTTTCTGCGTATATGTTAGAAAAATTAGGTTATTCTAACGTATCTCCGCGTTATGATGAACCTCGTACAGATATTATTCAAACTTTAGAACTCAAAACAAAAGATAATTTAGTGAACTTTACACAAGGGATTCAACAAACAAGTCCTATTGATTCATTCGTTCAAGTTTTACCTGCACCTATGCCAGGTTATCCTTTTGATGAAGTCATGGCTGCTGGTAGCTTTACACAAGGTAGCACGATTGAATTAAGTGCTGATGCTCCTGTTATTGAACCTTATACACTTTACATACAAGGTGGATTAACATTTGAATATGGTAAATTATCTATTTTACTTGCATTATCAAATATGAAAGGGAAGTTGGATTAACAACTTCCCTTTTGTCCACCATCAATACGTATGACAGTATTATTAATAAAATTAGCTTCATCGCTTATTAAGAATTTCACTAAATAAGCCACTTCTTGAGGATCACCATATCGATTGACCATAATTTTTTCAACTTCTTCTTTTAAAAACTCTTCATCATATCCATCCAACTCATTTTCTGTTCCGATAAAACCTGGAGCAATACAATTGACATTGACATATGGAGCAAACTCAAAAGCAAGATTATGTGTCATTGAAATCAATGCTGCTTTAGAAGCATCATAATCTATACACATAGGGTAATAAGTATTGATACCATTGGTTGAAGAAATATTAATAATTCTGCCATATTCCTGATCTAACATATGTCGATAAACACGTTTACTGCAATTAAATGCACCCACAACATTGACATCTAAAGTCTTTCTAAATTCTTCAGCATTTTTCAAATGAAAAAGATTAGATAAATCAACAGCAGCATTATTAATTAAAATATCAACACCACCCAGTTCTAATTCAATAGAAGATATCATTTGATCAACTTCATCTTCCTTAGAAACATCACATTGGATAGCCATACATCGTACACCATAATTGTCTATAATCATATCTTTTAATGCATGAGCTTCTTTTTTGGATGTGAGATAATTAATCACAATATCATAACCTTGTTTTCCAAGTTCTAAAGCAATGGATTTTCCAATGCCTTGTGCTCCACCTGTAATTAATACAACTTTATTCATCTTTGAAAAAAAGAGCTTGATTAAGCTCTTCCTGCATACTTACCATCCGCTGTAAAGACAACAATTTTTTCTCCAGGTTCAATGAACTGAGGAACACGTAATGATAATCCTGTATCAGTCACAGCATCTTTTGTTTGATTAGATGGTGCTCCTTTAATAGCTGGATCAGTTTCTACAACTGTTAATTCTACTTTTTCTGGTACAGATACTGATAATAAATCACCTTCAAAGAACATTAATGAAACTTCTGAACCTTCAATAATATAATATTGAGTATCTCCAACTTGATCATTAGCTAATTCATATGTTTCATATGTTTCCATATCCATGAAATAGAATGTTGATCCATCTTTATATGAATATTGTGCTGTTTTTCTTGAAATATTAGCTTGATCAAATTTTGTATTTGCATTAAAGTTTCTTTCTTGAATTGCATTTGTTTTTAAGTTTCTCATTTTTGTTTTTAAGATAGCTGCACCTTTTCCTGGTTTTACATGTTGAAAGTCTAATACCTGGCAAGGATCACCATCAACAATTAAAGTTAATCCTGTTCTAAAATCTCCCGCTGATATAGCCATATTTTTCACTCCTTATATTTTTAAGATTTTCTTTCATGCTTATTTTATCAATTTTATAGCCAATCTACAAGACTCACACAGATATTTGAGTCTGTTTTTCTTGTGAACGTGACTGAATATACTTACTCCACTTGATATATCCATATGTTGTATTTGTAAAGTAACCTAATTTCAGAACTAATAAAACATATTGTCCAGAAATCACATTAATAACAGCTTCAAGGAATGCACAAATATACCATGCAATCCATTGTTCCCTTAATCTAAAGAAAATAAACAATCCATTTGCAATTCCTACAGCTGATGCACAGGCATCAATATATATAATGGCTGTTTCTAATAATTGGTTGTTGTAAAAATCAGTTGAGATATCTAAACCACTAATAAAATATCCCACAACAATTGTCCAAACTACAATACCTACAATGACTAAAGCTTCTTGGTATCCTTTGAGTTTTCTGACAACTGTCAATTCACTTTCTTCTTCATCTTTGTGTCTTGACCAGTTAATATAACTAATAATATCAATTGGTAACCAGAACAATAATGTTGTGACCATTGTTGCAAAACGATACATTAAGACAACACACATTGCAATTTCTACGATTTCTACGAATACAGAAACAAGGAAATTGTATCTTGATTGCTTAGAAATAAGTAATTCACAAAGAATATTCAAGAATGTATCTAGTAAATAAAGCAACATGATGATAATTCCATTGACACCATTTGCACTTTCTTCTGGAAAAATAACTGAAATAATCGTAGCCAATACCATGATTGATAAAAACCATGATTTTTCATATGTTGTAAACTGTTTTGCAAATAATGTCATAATCAAAACAGATATCATCAAAATAAATGAAGCAATTCCAAAGTTAAACACAGGTGTTAATTCATTGGCTTTGACTTGTCCATATGAATGTTGTATTTTCTGATCTGTTATATTTTGATGATCAAAATAGAGCTTTGTTCCATTATCAGTTTCATATTCATATGCTGTAATGCTATCACCTTCTAATTGAACATAATCTTCATATGAATAAGAAACAACTAATTGCTTATCCCCACTTATATATGTAACATCACAAACTGTATTATCCTCACTATAATCTTCTAGTTCCCTATCCCTAGTCATTTCTATACTTTGGATAAACTTTGTATCATTGACATTGGCATTAACTTGAAACATACCATATCCAATAGATACAATAGAAGCAACACATAATAAAATAGAAATAATAACTTCTGCAATACGTAACCCTTTTCTAGGTTCCATATTGGCTTTAAAAAACTTTATCATATCAAACCTTCTCCCCTATCATTTGCATTTTATAACATGCTTTCCTATTATAAACTATTTTGGTTGAATATGATATATTTTATTTTGAAATTTTACTGTTCAAATTTAGAATTTAAAATTAATTATTCATTAAAAATTTTAATAACTATTAAAATATTCTTTGTTAATCACATTTTAACTACTTTTTAAAATTATTTAGTTTCAATAAATAGAACCTTGCTTATTAACGATTTACTAATTTAATTTTTCATTTTTTTCAATTTAAAGGATTATTGCTATACCACCTTAGACACAGCTATTTTTAAATCTAGTCTCTTTACAATATTTAATAAACTCCTTGTTTATATCAACTTTTAATTTCACATTAAGAATACTTTTTTAGATTTAGTCATAATGTCACCTATAATTTATTACATATAAATAAAGACTTCACATAATTATATATTTTTATCTAAATGCATAAATTCATCAATAAATACTGTTGCTGAATGAAACACTTAGTAATTTTTTAGCTATTTTTTTACTTGATTATACTATTATTTAAATTACTTGTAAAAAAATTTTATTATTTTTTCTAACTTTTTCAAATTTAACCTTTCTCCTATTTTAAGTATTGATACTATATCACAATATTAAACCTTCAACATTTTTTAATTAATTCTTGATATCAAAAACAAATCCATACACATTTTCTAAGTTTCATAGATTGATAAAACTATAAATACAATATAAATTAGAATTACTATTTTTATATTTCTGAATTTATAGAATAATTCTCTCTTAAATCTAATATTGCATTAACTACATCTTCATAACTTGAGCATTCTTTAAAATAATTATCAATAATTTCTAAACCATACCTAGCATAACTTGTAACTTTTTTATCAATATTTTCTTTATTTTTTATTGAAAATGCTTCCTTGATAATTACATCTGGATTGTTAACATCACCTTCAGTTAAAAGCATAAATCTTACAATTCTTTCTAGATTTTGTCTGTTTTTTCCTAATACTTCAGTAAAGATTGTTGCTGTAGGTTCTTTCCCATTATCTTTTTCAACTTTGGATTTATGAATAATTCCTATCATTGCTGCGACCATATAAGCTTGTAACATAGTATCAAAGATATAAATACTATGTTCATTACCTTGATTATCAGTTACTTTAAATTCAAACTGTTCTTCTGCTTGTTTATTTTTAGAATATTTTTTTAATATTCTAGCATGATTTCCATATATTCTAATATTACCTTCAAACATGTTACTCCAACTCCTCTATTCTGTCGTCAGTCTCAGAAATTTTCTAAATTTGATAAATACTATCAATTCTAGAAGAAAGACTTTCTTTTGCAATTTCAAAATCTTTTTTCATAACGACTATAATTAATTGATTACAGTATTTTGGTAATGTAGCACATATATTTTGAATATGTCTTTCATCTGTATTAGAAAATGGGGCATCTATAACTAATGGATATGACTCATTTTGTATATCACTAGATTCATCTATACCAAACACTTGTTCTTTTAACGTTTTCATTAATGCAGTCACAAATGCGAAGTTTTTTACAGTTTCTATTCCTGTAGAATTATCAATTGTTTGATTATTAGATAAAGTTTGCATTTGGAATTTGTCATTGATTTTTATTTGTCTGTCACCATGATACATCATTTGAAAAATTTCATTTGTATTTTCTTCAAGAGAATCTTTTAATATTTTCTTTGAATGTTTAATTTTAGTATAAGTTCTTCTATAAATTGCTTCAGCATAAGCTATACACTTTTTAGTCAAACGATTTTCTTCATCATCTTCACAAGCCTCATCAATCAACTTATCAATTTTTTCTAACTCATCATTTATTTGTGGCAATTTCTCATTTTGAATAAAATCATTCTCATTACTCAAATGTCCAATCTGAATATGATAAGTATTAATTTGTCTTTGATATAACCCTATATCTGGACTACCTTCTATTTTTTGTTTTAAATGAGTTAATCTTTCTTTCTCACTCTCAATATTCTCTATATGATCTAAGAACTTATTACAAGATTCTTGAACGTTATAATTATCAAGTCTCACGTATTCAACGTTTACTTCTTCAGATGAACAGAAATCTGATAAATATTTACCAAAATCATATGGTTCCATATGATCTTTAGATTCTAATAAATGTTTTTTTGCTTCTGATTCATCAGTAATTTTTGTTCCACATAAACAATAACCTCTGTTAATAAGCTCATAGATAACTTCTACACTTATATGAGATAAAGAAGTATTAGAATTAAAAGAAGATTTTTCTTGTAAAGAAGACAAATTATTTTTTTCGTAACAATATGCAAACAAAGATTTTAATAAACTATCTGAACTTCCATTATTTGCATTAATTACTGACTTCAACATTTTATCAACTTCTTTTTGCTGATTAAGAATATTTTTTTCTAAACTTTTTTTCTCTCTTTGATCTTGATAAATATCCATATTAGCATCTAAAATATTCTCTTTTTCAGCTAATTGTTCTCGTAACCTATCAATCTCAGCTTCATTAGATATAATTTTATTCTCATAATCAGACTTTAAGTTTTCCTTTTCATCCTTTGTTTCTTTAAGTACATTAATCTTCAAAACATCTGTGCTTTTTAAAGAATCTCTTAATTTATAAATTACTGAATTTTTAGTACGTGCTTCAAATTGTGTTTGAAGATTCATTATTTTTTGAATCCCCATGAATTCATAAACCGCTGAGTCTATTTTTTTTACACTAGAAGAATTTTCAATTTTATTATTCTCTCCATCATAAAATAAAAATGAGGATAATTCTTTTCTTAATATTTTTTCGATTACATTTTTCACCTCTAAAGGAGGAACACTTTTCGTTTGATCTGATTTTGTAATATTTATTCTTGTACTCGCTTTTCTACTAATCGAAAGTACAGGATTGCCATCCTCGTCTTCTAAAGAATTACCAAATTTATCAAAATTTCTCTTATAAGATTCTTGAGTTATAATTGTATATATTGAATTATCACGTTCTAATTCAAGGGTAACTTTAACAGTTTTTTCATCTGTATGATTCATAGTCATAGCAACATCTTTATTTAATAATTTCTTATCTTTAAAACACGGATCTCTATATAAGCACCATAAAAATGATTTTACCAACGTTGTTTTACCATATCCATTATCACCTAATATAATTGTAACATTTTTTTGAGGATCATATGAAAATTCTAATGTAACATTTTTATATTGTCTAAAATTTATCAAACTAATTCTATTAATCTTCATCGTCTTTTAGCTCCTCTTTTAATTTCTCGATAATTTTATCAACAACTGTAGCATTTAGGCTTTTATATTTTTGTGCTTCCATATAAGAATATTTTAAAATTCTGTTCAACTTTTCTTTATCAATAATAATATTGTCACTCATAAATATTTACCTCCCCTTGAATAACATCTATATCAAATGCATCGTATATTGAATTAATTATTTCATTACTGTAAGATGGATTGCTAGATAAATTTGCAAAATCAATAACTCGTGCTAATTCTCTCCTTACTAAACCTAAATCATTATCCTTATCTATCATTCCAGTTCTTGCAGCTTCTAAACTTCTAGGTAAAGTAACAAAATCATATATTTCAGCAAAGATCTTCCCTTTTGATTTCCTTAAAACTCTACCTCTTCGCTGTATATATTCTTTTGGATTAGTACTACTAGCAAGAATAAATGCTGTTTTAATTGCAGGAACATTCATACCCTCATCTAAACATTTTATTGCAACTAAAGCTTGTATATCTTCGTTCTTATACATTTCGATTATTGCTCGTCTCTCTTCTGTAGATTCTTCTGCAGTAAATCTACTTACTTTCATTTTTAAATCTTGTGTCATCATTTCAGACACAATTTGGATTTGTTTCTTTTCATCTGAACATTCATTGTACCCATATTGTCCATATTTTACAGCTCCACAGTAAACCAATAAATTATTTTCATCTTTATAATTCATTAAAACATTTTTTAAAGCATTTACTTTATTTTCAGCTCCCGCCACTAGACGAGCTCTTTTAATAAGTAATTTTTTTACTTCTTCAGGTATATCATCAACATCTTCATCAAAATGTGTCATAATTTTTCTTATTTTATTAGTTAGATACTCATATGATTCTGATTCTTTTACATTAAGAGAAACTAATATAGGATAATACTTATATGGAGTAAGTTTTTGTTCCTGTATTGCTCTTTCCAAAGTATAAGTTATACATTTTTCTCCAAAAAAATCCAATAATCTTTGAGTTCCTTTTTCATCTCCGTATCTTTCTAAAGTCGCTGATAAGGCCAATCGATATGGGTAATTTAAATTCATACATTCACTTAAATGATATGCTCCAAAATTATGAGCTTCATCTACTAATAATAATGAATCTGACAAATTTTCTTTTACCATTGATTGAATAAAATCTTTTTTAAAGCTAGTATTCGTAATTATTACACAAATAAAATCAGCTCTTTTATGTTTAAACTTCATAACATACCTTTTAAGTTTATCTTTATATTTCTTTTCACTACCATAACATACTATAGGTTCAATATTAAATATTTTTACTTCTTCTGCCCATTGATCTACTAAGTGTGTAAATGGACAACAAATCCAAACAAATACTCTTTTTTTGTCTTCATATAATTTAGATATTGCGCCACAACCGGTAAAAGTCTTACCTGTCCCCGTCGCCATATCAAAAATTCCTTTATAATTACTTTTTTTCCAAGAATTAATTGCATCTTGTTGATAATCATAAAGATTAATATTTTTCGTTGACGGAAACCCTTTCATTGATATAGATTTTTTATATTTAGCAATAACTTCTTCATCTAGTTTAATCAACTCTTCCTTGCCAATAGAATATTTTAATAGTTTATCTTTAATAACTTCAGGGAAGTCAAAAACAATACATCCTTTCTCTTTTCCCTTCCACAGTTTATCAAATCTTATTTCTTTAGAAATACACCTACTTTCCGTATCTTCTGATACCCATGAACAAAAAACATCAATATTTTCATAATTAGATTTATACCCATTATAAGTTTCATTTGCAGAACCTGAGAATGCCACTATATTACCATCGTCATCATACATAATCCCTAACTTATCATGAAATATTGCTCTATCATTTTCTTCCTCTAAAACCACTACTTTTATATCTAATATACCTTCTTTTATAAGATACGATAACAAGCCAAATCTATCTTCTTTTTGCTCATACTCTATAAATTCATCGAAACTATCAATTATTTTATTTTCTGTATACGCTTTTATGGCATACCCTTTTTTTATCGCTTCATAATCTTCTTTAGATAATGTAGGAGCAATCAACAAATCTATCTTTCCTCCACGTAAAGCAATAGAAGCTAATCCTTTACTTATTTCCAATAAAATCGAAGATGAAAAATATCCTACAGCTCTTTTATAATGAGTAGCATGTTTTAAACAAGGTATATAAAAATTCGCAACAACTTCATCATTAAGAGTTTGATACTCCTGCTTTATATTTGGAACATCTTTAAAACTCATATATAATTTCCTCCAATGCACTAATTAATCTATCGCATTCTTTTATTGTATTAAAATAACTAAATGAAACTCTTACAGTTCCTAAGTAATCAATAGATTTAATATATTTATGTATAAATGGACTACAATGAAAATCACTACGAACTAATATATCAAAATCATTTTCTAATATCTTTGCAACTTCTGCACTTTTAAATCCTCTAACATTAAAAGAGACTATACCACAATAATCATCATTAGGAACTTCGTACACGATAATATCTTCTAATTCCTTAATACCATTAATAAAATAACTTGTCAATTTTTTTTCATGACTCAGTACATTTTTTTCAAACACCCATTTTGAACTAGCAAAAAGAGAACTAATAGCTACTACATTAGGACTAGATGGTTCATATTTAATTATATCATCATTTGGCATAAATGTATTTAATGAATCTGTTCCAGTTCCGCCAAACAAACTAGTTTTTAAAGAAATATTTGAATCTCTGAACAAAATACCAGCAATTCCAAAAGGTCCATATAAAGTTTTATGTCCAGCAAAAACAAACATGTCAATGTTATCCTTTATGAGATTTACTGGAATTAATCCAAAAGACTGTGCTCCATCAACAATAAATATAGCATGATTTTTTTTAGCTATTTCTCCCATTTCCTTAATAGGTAATACATATCCAGTGACGTTGCTTACATGTGTACAAAAAATTGCTTTTGGTTTATCCTTAATACAATCATAGTTAAATTTATCTAAATCAATTGATAAATCATCATTTAATGCTATTTCCTTAACTACAAAATTATTTATAAGTGATAATTCATATAATGTTCGTACAACAGCATTATGATCATAAGGAGAACAATATACTATATCATTTTCTAATAAGTCCAGTCCCCTTATAATCATATTTAAACTATGTGTTGCAGATGGTGTAAAAAGGCATGATTTTGCATTGCTTTTAGAGCATAAAAATTTTCTACATTTATCAATTTTTTCAGTCGCTTGTTTAGACAAGTTATAACTTCCACGTCCTGCATTAAATGCTAAATTTCTTTGTGCGTAATCATTAGTCGTATACATTTCTTCTGGTTTAGGATATGTAGTAGCTGCGTTATCTAAATAAATCATGCTGTTATTACCTCGATTCTTAAATATATTTTTCCATAATTTTAACTAATAATGCAATTTTTTGTTCAGTACTAATAGAATCACCTAAATCATCTATGGCATCTGTGATAATATTTTCAATCATTTCAGCTGAATCATCTAATTCTTCACTAAATGTTTTTATAATTTTTTTACCATTAATATTTAAAATAATTTCATTAGATTCATTATTATCTTCTGAAACAATATTTATTAATTCTTTTAATTGATTTTCAAACAATGCAATTGTTTGTGAAGACCAATCTTCTATAAATAAACCCGTCAAATAATATGATAATGTATTTATAATGTCATACTCAGTTAGTTCATTGTTTTGTGAAAACATATTTAGAAAAGATGTGTATGAGTGAGATAAGATTTTTTTATCTAAAATATTTTTATTTTCATTTATCCAAACAGTACAAACATTTTTTACATCGACATCCAGCCCATAACCTAAATATGAATTTATAATTTTTTTATTCTTATAGAATATAATTTAGTATAACTTTCTAACTGCTCTTTAACATTTCTTAGATCAGCAATAATATTATAATTTTCTGATTGAAAAATTCTAGGTATCATTTCTAAAATAAATTCACTAGCATTTATATCTACAGAAGAAAAAACCTTTTTTAATCTCTTATATTTTGTTTCTTTTAAAACATCATCTTTTCCAATCATGTGTTTAGTAAGTTTTGGTAAATTATGGTACCATGATTGAATATGAGATGATGCATAAGAATAATTATTAGCCTTAGATAAATCATATTCAAAAAGATTCGCTAATTCTTCTAAGTATATGGATTTTTCATTACTCTCTGTATCAATTTTATATGAATAACTGCTAGGATCATCATTGATTCTTTCTAGCAATTCTTCATCTATATCTACTTCTCTATCTTTATAATAAATTATTAATAATTGGTTTAATTTTCTGATTTTTAAAGCTAATAAAATGGGGATAATTCCTCTCCTAATACCATATGGTTCTCTTGTGAGTGTTGCATATAGATGCATAAAATTCCCATTATTATGACTAAAAAAATCATCAATTTCATTTAATGTATAGACAAAATTACTTTGGCGAATTTTATCTTCATTATATGGTTTTATACCTGTTTCCACAAGTAAGCAATTTATAATTGTATCCATTGGCGATGTCTTAGCTGATAAACAATCTTCATCATTTAAATATCCTTTAAGAATATTTGATACTAATTGCAATCTTGCTTTTCTATATGTAGACTTTACATTCTCTTTATTAAGTAACTCTAAATTAACTATAGGGGATCTATTAAATACATAAGATAATATATTCCCAAGTATTCTCTCTTTTGAAAGAGCTCTCACAACATTTTGGATAGAATTATTATCATATGAATTGTATATTAAGCAATCTCCATCATAAATAGAATAGTTTCTTTCTAATTTTTCATTTAAATCACTTTTTAGATCCTTTAATATTTGATCCAATTCAGTAATCATTAGTTTATCTTCTGATATATTATTTTCTAAAAGAAAAACCACGGACTTTATGTTCTGTATTAAATTATCATACTCATCTTTTTGATTTGGATAAACCACTAATAATCTAGGATTATTAATTAATTCTACATATTTTTGAATTCTATCTTGGTTGTTACCATTAGATCTAATAATATTCAAAATTAAACCATCATTATTTTCTTGAACAAACCATTCATTAAGGTTATCTAAAGCCAAAAAAGCATCTTCATCAATATATTCTACTTTAAAATATCTTGTTATTGCATTTTGTGTATTATACACTTTAGGATATACATATTTGTTGGCGTTTAATTTATTCAATTCTTCAGAAATTCTAATACGTGAAAATTTTGTATGAGAAAGATTATTTATTTCTAATTGTATATCTCTATTTATATTAACTTTAAATTCATAATTTCCATCTCTTCTTCTAACAAGCACATTTTTATTTATAAGCGATGCTATCACTTCTTTACATTTTATGGTGTTAATCAGTAATGAAGCTGAAATATTTTCATCATTTGATGCTAGCATGGTTTTTTCATTAATCATTAAAATAAGAGCTAATGACTTTATTAATTCTTTTTCAATATCATCATCTGCATAATCTAAAGCTGTAATAGCACTCATAGCAATTCTATGAATTTGAATATTATCTTCATCTTCAATTAAAACATTTTTAAAATAATCAAAAATTAATGATGGCATGATGTAATCATATTTATAATTTTGTTTAATAATTTTACTCAACGAGTTTTCAGATTCTTTTATTAAAAAAGTAAATAAAGTACGCTCATTTTGTGCTACTCTTTCACTAATTCTAATTAATAAATATAAAGTTATAGGATTTAATGGATAACAATTATTAACCAATTCATTTTCAATAAAATTCAAATCGAATTCTGTAGTAAATGCTGGTATTTTTTTTATGGAGTTTACTATCAATTGATTAATTTCCGCATTTTTCTTTGCAACATTTTTATATTTCTCATTTTTCTTTATTGCATTAAAAACTAATTCAAAAGAATTTTTTACTGTTGTTTTAAAATAATAAGATGAAACTCTTCCTTCAATACCTTTAAATGCATTTTTAATATCAATATTTAAACTCCTATATGCATTAATAGGCTTATGTAAAACCATCAAAAAATACATACTATTATCAGTAGAAGAATTACATAATTCCGCAATATCTTGAATAATTTTCATTTCATTACTGATATCTCTATCCCTAGATTCAATAAATTTACTAAACTCATCAAAAACTATGTATATTCCATCATATCCATAATCACTAACCAATTTATTCTTTATTGCTTGATAATAATCTACCACTTCTAATGAACTGATTGGAGTAAATTCAACTCCAGCTAAAATTGTTTTATGAATTTTACAAAACAAATTATAGCTTTCTTCATCATAATGAGATAATCGTTTGATAAAATTTGAATCTTTCAGTCTATTCTTCTTTAATTCATTAACATATTTAAGGTATACTTCCGGATAAAGTTTCTTCCAATTAAGTATTCTATCTATCGCTTGAGTATAATCCGTTTCCAATTTGATATTATTAAGCTCATTATTTATTAATGCTTTATTTAAAGAATTCATTAATGAGCTATTTAATGTTCCTCGTGTATGTGAGATAATCACTGGCAAATACTTTTTAGATTTTGTTCTTTCTATTCGATTGTATAATTCAATGTCATTTGATTTAATATTTTCAATAAAAGAAAAAATTTTTTCATAATTAGTATTTTGTAATAAATTTAGTAAAACTAATATAGCATGGGACTTTCCTTTTCCATAAGGTGCTATTAACATTGTGGATTTATCTCTATTAGGTAAAAGAACATCATCTATATAGGACTTTAGAAATTGATTCCCTGTTGTAGTTGGAATATATGTATTTATTTTCACATGATTTTTTAAATCCAAATTCAAATTTATAGAATTTTGAAATTGACTATTCAGTTCTATATAATCATTAAAAATCAAGATTATATCCTCCCTTCATAATAGATTCTTATCTCATCAATAATATTAATATCACTATTAAAATAAATCATATCTAATCCTGCTGTATTAATAATATTTATATATCTTGATTTTAAAACATCAATATATTCGTTCGCCATTATACGAGTTAGGTTTAAATAATGTTCTAATAATTCTTCTGCTTCAGATAATTTTATATAGCCCTTTTTATAATAAAATATACCATCTTCATCCTTCGAATTGCATAATATATATAAAACAATTAATTCATGTCCTTCTTGAAGAATTGTATACTCTTTTTCGTATTCATTCATTGATTGTGTAATTAAGTGTAATCTTGATAATGGACATACTGTATTTTCTTCAGGATCATCACTTAAATTTTTCGAATACATTTGTAACAAAACGGCTATGTCATTCTCCAAAGAATTTTCATTATAACTAATTTCCTCACTATCTAAATAATACTTTAGATAATTTTCAACATCTTTTATATCAAAAGTTTCTCCTTTAAAATAATTCCAAAATATATACCATGTTGTGGCCGATTGATAATTACTTGATATCGAATAATGGATCAACCACAAGGATAACTCATCTTCTAAATAAACATCATAATTAGCAATTAATCTACCTAATGCAGTTAATTCAAATTTTCTTGTTGCTTTATTATATTTAACGAGATTTGCTGTAGTAAGCCAATATTTAATTGATTTAACCATATTAGCACCTACTCCTAATTTAGCAATACCACTTTTAACATCAGATAATATAGTAGAATCATGATTATTATTTAATTCAAATAAAGCTTTAGAAATCCACCCTTCTCTAAAGTAAAAGGTTTCATGTCCCTTAAATCTTGTCTTATGCATATTAACATCCTTTCTAGTCTCGAGTAGCTAAAACCTTCTTTAAATAACATCCACTTGTGAAATGATTAATACATTCATAACAATGTACACACTTATTTTCGTTTATTCTATACTCCAACATTTCATCTTTTATTTTTATTTTTATAGCATCAAATCTACATACTGACATGCATGCAGAACAATTTAAACACATTTGAAATTTTGTTAATTGACATTCTATTTTTCTTCGTGCATCTTTTATATTTTTTGTCCCTGCTATAGGAAAATTAGTAATTGAAACTTTTAATTGATTTTGTCCTTTTTTCCCTTGTAACTTAATAATTATATTATTATTGTAGTCTAAAACAACAACTTCGCCTAACCTTTGATTTCCCAAATCAAAATTTAATCTACCAAAAGGTTTAAACAACTCATATAAATTATCATCTATTGGTTTATTTAGTTCATAATTGAAAGAACTATCATCTGTTGCACATGTTTCAAATGAAACAACTTGTTTTTTTGCATATTCTATTCCATCCCCTCCTTGTTTTGCTTTCCATGCTCCGGAATCCACATATTCATATGGGTCAGGCTTACCTATCATCTTAGCATTTCTAATTAATTGTTCTCTCCAAGGATAAAATTGTTCGGGATGAAAAATCTTTGATAAAAATTCAGACCACTGACTGTTGTTAGGACAACACCAACAACCCACACGAGAAAAACCATATCTATATGCCGAATTAAAATCAAGATTTCTTGTCAATATATATAACCATACATCGCAATCAAACCAATCAATAATAGGGGCAATAACTTTTTGCTTCGTTATCTTAGGGCTATTAGAAACTCTTTCATATTTTCTTCTACTCAAAGATTCAGCTCTTCTAATTCCATGAAATGAAATTACTTTTGTTTTGTTTTTATATAAAGAATCAATATATCTCGTAATTGCTCCCGTTTTAAAAACTGTACAGCACCATCTCATAACTCTCGATGGAGGACCAATTGTTTCTGACATTTCAAAAAAATTTTTTTCTCTATTTTTTGCAGTTATGATTGGAGTTAACCGATTATTACTTTTTAATCTCTTAACATATTCATATGTTTCAGGAAATTCAAGAGTAGTATCTCCAAAAATATGTGTTATCTTAGGTGTGCCTAATGCACGTACGACTAAATCTGATACAACCGTCGAATCTTTTCCTCCACTAAATGAAACAAACATATCAGATATTTTCTCATTTTCCAATTTTTCTTCTAAGAACTCTATAGCTTCAGAATTAATATAATCAAAACGTAATTTATTAATATCTACAAATTTTGCAATATATACATCAAAATATTCATATGAATTATTCATTTCATATTTTTTATACTTTTCACGTATAAAGTTATCATCAACATTTATTAAATCCTTAATTGTTATCTTGACTTTATTTCCATCCATTATATATATACCATTTGTTATTCTCCAACATGAAGATTTTAAATATTTCAATGGAGTATCTAATAAACATTCTATTAGTAATCGTTCTTCCGGAAAGACTGGTCTAATATCAGATGCTAAAGATATATAATCATCATTTTCTATTGAAAGAAAATCTATGACAGGTACATTTTTACTTTTAGACCAATATATATGCATTAAAGGAGTTGTTCTTGAATGACACTTTGGACATTCACTGGTAGATGTTTCAATTCCACACTTTTCACATTTATACAAACTCATAATTTACCTCCTAATAATATATGCATAGCATATTTAATTATATCTCATATCCTTTAAACTGTACAATACAATGATTTAATTTTTATCATTTAACCTAAATAAAAAAAGAGACAGTAATAATCAAATAAATCAACTTTTTAAGAAGTTGAGAAAAAGTGAACCAAATATCTGATTCACTTTTTTTGAATTCAGAAAATATATATTTTGGATAATGTCCTTTAATATGATGAACTAATCAATTTAACAACTATATATTCTTCTGGAGATATAAATCTTATATCTATTGAATAGATTCAATTATATATCTTTTTTCAACATCCTATTCATTTAAATAATATGAGTAGTATCTTTTTACTCTAATAATATTTTACGTAAAGAAATTTTTTCGATTACAGATTAGATATATATTCATTTCAATCTTTATTTATATCACATATCACAATGATTAAAAATAATTATTTTTCATACTATACTTCTATTTTTATTGTATGATAATATAATCATTTAAACTGCTAAATAATCACAAAATTCTTAACATTAAATATTATATCATAAATAATTATTTACCTTTTTCCTGTTTAACCCAATTAATTCTATTCTTTTTCAAATATTGCAATGCACTACTATCATCAATCAAAAGATTTTGTAAATCATTTCTAGCCTTTCTAAAACTACTAACCAATTTAGACATTTCTTTTTCATTTAATATTTGATCGTCATATATAAATAACACTAACATTTTTATTAAACTCTTATTTATGGATGAATTCATAGATTCAGAAGCTTCATTCCATAAAATATTTTTCCAAGGTTCATTTTGTACATTTTTTTTCTATTTTATTAAACTTTTCAAAAATGAAATTAAAATCATTGATATTAGGATAAATGTATAATGCTGCTTGTGTAATTGGAAGTAATCCAACAGGTCTAAAATACATTGATCCTCCATGCTTATTTCTAAATCTTATACTTTTTTCCTTCTCTAAATCTAAATATTCCCTTATTTCAAAAATATTATCTTTCATTGCATTCCAAAATGATAAAACAAATTGATAATATCTTTCTATCTCGTCATCAGGTTTTCTAAATCTCTTATATCTATCTAATTTATGTTTTCCTTGTTTTAAATATTTTCCATTTTCACCCTTTATTTTAAAATCTTTAATATAATAGTTTAACAATTCTGAGTTTATTTCATATAATTCTATTATTGATACAAAAGCATTCAAATCATTTGGACTTATACTCTTATTTTTAGAATCAGCCACTCTATCATCTTGAAATAAAGCATAATCTTCTATTAGTCTTCTTGTAATAATAGCAGCAGAATCATCTTCATCTAAAGCAATAATATCCCTTAAACTAACAGGTTTTGCATACCTATTAAGTGTACTAAAGAGCCTTCTTGTTCTAGACAATCCTTTACTATTATTCTGATGTCCAATAAAAATAACGGGCACTTCTTCGTCTTCTAATGCACTATTTTTTAATATGGCATCTTTTATCCCTTCAACTCTATGTTGACCATCTACTGGAAATATTTTTTCTTCACCACTAAAAGTCAAAACACCAGCCTCCAAAATTATATTTTCATCTTCTAAAGATATTCCCCTCCATGTTGGATTACCATCATATACAGCAAGCACCAAAGAATTAAACATACGTTCTTCTTGATTACATAAATAATCAGATATAGATTTATAATTTGAAGTTAATGATCTTTGAATTGATTCCCTAAGTAATTTAGAAGAATGTAAATTTTCATCTATCGAAGAAACATATTCATTTATCTCCCTAAATGTCAAATATGTAATATAATAACTCCATATTCCCATATGAGCTCTTATTGCTATTCTTTCCATATTATTCCTCCTAAAATGCAGCTGAAACAGCTCTATTCAATTTACCTGGTAATTCTTTATTACATGGTGGTAAAATTAAAGCAATTAAAATTTTTTCTAAATCATCTATAATTTTATTATTACCTAACTCGCAATAATAAATAGATAAATAAGGTGCATATACATGTAACATTTTATTGACTTTTGGTCTATTTGATATGGTAATTTCTCCCAATGAAGAATTTTTATATTTTAAATAATCATTATAATATTCTTTACATCTTTTTCTTAAATTTTGATTTTTAGTTATACGGGCTCTTCCTATATATAGAATATATTTATGAAGAAAATGAATATTTGGCTCACAAACAATCATATAAATTCCACCAGCTTTATTATTAATTTGTTCTATTTCGGTTTTATTTTCATTAACTATAAATTTAGCTTTTTTCCAATTTAAATTTCTCCAATCAATTCCATCACAATTAATATTTTCTGATTTGTCCCATCCTTCTTTCCACAAATTAAACATTATTTTTTCATTTATAATATTATCTGTAGAAATAACATCAATATATTCAGTTATCATTAATTGACTCCACCTCCCTATTTAAAATTATTTCATTTTTTATATTATACCCTAAATTTCCTTCTAATTATAGAATATCATTTTAAAATTATTAATATATTCAATGAATTATAGTCATTTGTAACAAAAAAACATTTTTATGTAACTATATTAATGATGATTACATCTTTCCTCTGATTATCTTTATTTATCCTTTCATTTCATTCTGTAAAATAATTTAATTCCTATATTATATAATCTTTTTATTTACCCATTTATAATGAAAGTAAATAAATATTTGAAAAATAATACGGCTCTTACAAAACAATAAAATCAAAAAAATCGTCATCTTTATCTTTTTAAATGCATATAATATTTGAATTAAACTTCTACAAATCATTTTTACTTATATCGTATTACATTCTATTATTAATTTTGCTTAATATCTACAGAATATATCAATTTATAAAATTTTCAATTATATTACGTACTCAAAATGTACTCAAATTAAACATATTATTTTGTTTTCAATATAAAAATGTTGAAACCAACTGTTACATAATTTGCAACAGTTGGTTTAATATCTTCTGCTGTATTTTTTACCTACGAATTCAGACACCTCAGCCATAACTTAAATAATTTCGTTTAGTCAATATAAGCCCAAATTACTATTTTGAATAATATATCTATAACAACAATCCTATATTGATGCCTGTTATCAATGTGGGATTCAATACTTTAGTGTGTGAAGTTTAACTTCAAATATTTCTTATTTATTTTATAACTGCATTATTAGTATCACTATACTATATAGGATGACAATAAGTGGGAATATCCAAATAGTAAAAGGTATTATCTATTACATCGCAACTATTGTTCTTGAACTTATGAAAATCAGAAGAACAGAAGTGGACAATTTTGAGCAAAGAATATATAATTTAAGGAGTAACAGCTATAGAAATATAAGTTAGTTTGAAAAAAAGATTTGCTGTTGAGTTTGAAAATTATCACAAAAAAGAAATGTTAATTCAAGATATATTCAGAAAAAACAATGTTTTGAATACAGAACCTTTGTGCTTGATATTGAATTAGTAGTACACCTTTTATCTTCTTTTAAAGGAAAACAAATTTACTTCAAAAGAAAATGTGTTGAATAACGCAACAGCCAACAAACAAGTCAATACAAATAGCGTAACAAAGTATCCTTTCCGGACGAAAGATGCTATTAAAAAAGCTAGAAAGAAAGCGACTATCAGATAGCAAACAAAAATTCATAGTTGAAGAATGCAGTTAGTATTTTTCTTATGATAGAGAAGATATGCCAGAAAAAACGGTAATTGAAAACGATATTTTTCAAGAAGATATAGTTGATAATTTGCCGTCAATGACATTCGATAATAGATCAGATTATGATTTTATGGAAAACTATATAAAAGCTTTATCATATGACAATAGAATGTGAGGTAAAAGTATGCAGAATAAAAATATGGACAGACATTTTACAGGAACGTTCAATATTGATGGAGAAAAGATATCTGGAGAACTAATCTACAATAAAGAAAATGGTGTTACTCTGCTCAATCTTGTAAAACAATTAACTGATGTCCCAGTAGGAAGAACCCTCTCTAATTTGGATGTAATTACAGGCGTACTCAATTCTGGAACAACTGTTACTCTCTTTCATAATCGTTGTACCAAAAATCATACGCAATTATTTCAAACACAGCAGCTTATTTTTGTTGCTGATTATTCAATATGGTCAAAAAATGATGTGACAAATAAAAAGTATAATAAATTAGAATGTATATTAGAAAATGCTCTGGAATGGAGCGAATTGTCCGTTATAGATACAAGTGATATTTCTGTAATTAAATTTAAAAGAAATGAAAACGAAAATATATATCATTGGTTTGGGGCTAAAATCACTTTTTCTACCTCACTGAAATGCGAATTATTCAATTTACCACATAAAGAAGAATCAACCGTTGTTGAACGCTTAGTTGTATATATCGAAGCAGATGAGAAAAAAGAGGCTTCTTATTTCATAGCTATACGAAACAAAGTAATATCTTTGATTTCCTTTGCAATAAAAGATAATGTAAACATAGAAGAACAATATTTATATGACTATGATGACAGTTATCAAATTGGTGAGTATACTAAATATTACAAGAACTATTTATATACATCAGAAAATCGCCTTTCTATTCATAATAGTAATCGATTTGAATATAATTTTACACTTGGACAATTATTACCAGAAAAAGATATACAAAAAGAGCTGACTTTGTTAGAACCAATCTTAAATC
>ERZ857801.1389-NODE-1389-length-25771-cov-6.315368_pt1 | contig 25771 bp, 28 predicted proteins | sample MGYA00519762_ERZ857801 | MGnify/ENA primary metagenome ERZ857801 (study PRJEB31778, sample SAMEA3449368) | human gut metagenome | biome: human gut; feature: human-associated habitat; material: faeces | place: United Kingdom | collected 2010/2012 ...
CATCGAAATCGCCAATAACCTCAAGAAGAACGGCGGCTTCATCCCCGGCTTCCGCGCCGGCAAGCCGACCAGCGAGTATATCAGGAAGGTGCTCAACAAGATCACCCTCATGGGCGCTCTGTACCTGAGCATCGTGGCCGTAGTGCCCATCCTGATCGGCTGCTTCACCACGGCTACCAGCCTTTCCGGCATATCCCTCGGCGGCACCTCCATAATCATAGTTGTGGGCGTTGCTATTGAGACCGTCCGTGCCGTTGAGGCTCAGATGCTCATGCGCAACTACAAGGGTTTCCTTGACTGATCGGAGGCATAACGTATGAAACTGATACTTTTGGGCGCGCCGGGCGCCGGGAAGGGTACCCAGGCAGAGATAATCAGCCGCAAGGTTGGCATCCCGACGATTTCCACCGGCAACATCCTCCGGGCCGCCATGAAGAATGGCACGCCCGTTGGCCTGAAGGCGAAGGAATACGTTGAAAGCGGCAGGCTCGTTCCCGACGATGTCATAATCGGCATCGTCGAGGAGCGGCTCGCTGAGCCCGACTGTGAGGGCGGCTACATCCTCGACGGCATGCCGAGGACCATACCCCAGGCGGAGGCCCTTGAGGCCAGGGGCATCGACATCGACTGCGCGCTGTCCATCGAGATAGCCGACGAGACGATAATCGAGCGCATGTCCGGCAGACGCACCTGCCCGGCCTGCGGCGCCACCTACCACATCGTTTCCGCTCCCCCCAAGACCGAGGGCCGCTGCGACAACTGCGGCGCGGAGCTCACCATCCGCAAGGATGACGCCCCCGAGACCGTCAAGGCTCGCCTCGAGGTCTATCACCGCGAGACCGAGCCGCTCAAGGCCTTCTACGCCGAGCGCGGCAAGCTCAAGTCGGTGAACAACCAAGCTACCATCGAGGCCACCACGGCCGAGATAGCCAAGACGCTGGGGATCGAACTATGATAATAGTCAAGTCCCCGCGTGAGATCGAATTCATGCGCGAAGCCTGCCGGATAACGGCGCTCGCGCGCACCGTGGCACGCCAGGCCATCGCGGCCGGCGTGACCACGCGTGAGATCGACAGGGAAGTCCACAAATTCATACTGCGCTCCGGAGCGGCCCCGTCCTTCCTGAACTACGGAGGATTCCCGGGCAGCGCCTGTGTCTCCGTGAACGAGGAGGTCGTACACGGCATCCCCGGCCCGCGGACGATCCGCAGCGGCGATATCGTGAGCGTGGACGTAGGAGCAAAGGTACACGGCTTCAACGGCGACTGCGCGGGGACCTATCCCTGCGGCGAGATAAGCGAGGAGGCAAAGCGGCTCATCGAGGTGACGCGGCAGAGCTTCTTCGAGGGTATCAAGTTCGCCAAGCCCGGCTACCGCATCTCCGACATCGGACACGCGATACAGGAATACGTCGAGAGCCACGGCTTTGCGGTCGTGCGCGAGTATGAGGGTCACGGTGTCGGCGCCAAGCTGCACGAGGACCCTGAGATACCGAATTTCGGTGAACCGGGCCACGGACCGAGGCTCGTGAAGGGCATGACCCTCGCGATAGAGCCGATGGTCACCGCCGGTGACTGGAAGGTCCGGGTGCTGGACAACGACTGGACGGCCGTTACGATCGACGGCAGCCTTGCCGCCCACTATGAGAACACGATACTCATCACGGACGGCGAGCCCGAGATCCTGACAGCGGCAGAGGATCTATGACGAGGAACCGCAAGGGAGGTTATTGAAACTTGGCAAAAGATGATGTGATCGAGCTTGAGGGCACGGTCGTTGAATCCCTGCCCAACACGATGTTCAGCGTGGACATCGGCGGCGGCCACACGATACTGGCCCACATATCCGGAAAACTGCGTATGAACTTTATACGTATTCTGCCCGGCGACAAGGTCACGGTACAGATGAGTCCTTACGATCTGACCCGCGGCCGCATCACCTGGCGATCCAAGTAATTACGAACTCCACCAGTGCGACACGAAGGAGGATAAACCATGAAAGTGCGTCCCAGTGTGAAGCCCATGTGCGAGAAGTGCAAGATCATCAAGCGCAAGGGCAAAGTCATGGTTATTTGCGAAAACCCCAAGCATAAGCAGAGACAAGGTTAATTGGAGGTGCTGTAAGAATGGCTCGTATTGCCGGTATTGACCTGCCGAGAGAGAAGCGAATTGAGATCGGCCTCACTTATATCTACGGCATTGGGCGCACCAGCGCCAACAAGATCCTGGCCCAGGCCGGAATCAACCCTGACACCCGCGTGAAGGATCTGTCCGAGGAGGACGAGACCAAGCTGCGTGAGATCATTGGCCACGAGTACACCGTGGAGGGCGACCTGCGCCGCAACGTGGCGATGGACATCAAGCGCCTGACCGAGATCGGCTGCTACCGCGGCGTCCGTCACCGCAAGGGGCTGCCCGTTCGCGGCCAGCGGACCAAGACCAACGCCCGTACCCGCAAGGGTCCCAAGCGTACCGTCGCCAACAAGAAGAAGTAAGGAGGGATAACACATGGCTGCGAATACCAAGGGTAAGAAAGTGGTGCGCAAGCGCCGCGAGCGTAAAAACGTAGAGAAGGGCCAGGTGCATATCCGCTCCTCCTTCAACAATACCATGGTGACTGTCACCGATCTTCAGGGCAACGCCCTGTCCTGGGCCTCCTCCGGCGGCCTGGGCTTCCGCGGTTCCCGTAAGTCCACCCCCTTCGCCGCGCAGACCGCCGCTGAGACGGCCGCCAAGGCCGCCATGGAGTACGGCCTGAAGACCGTTGAGGTCTACGTGAAGGGCCCCGGCGCCGGCCGTGAGGCCGCCATCCGCGCCCTGCAGGCCGTGGGCCTGGAGGTCACCCTGATCAAGGACGTGACCCCCGTTCCCCACAACGGCTGCCGGCCGCCCAAGCGCCGCCGCGTCTGATCTGGAAGAAGGAGGTTTTGACAGATGGCTAGAAATATGCAGCCCATTGCCAAGCGGTGCAAGGCCCTGAACCTGTCCCCCGCCGCTATGGGCTATGACAAGAAGACAACCAACCGCAACCCCAAGGGGCAGATGCGGAGAAAGCAGTCCGAGTACGCCATGCAGCTGACCGAGAAGCAGAAGGTCAAGTTTGTCTACGGCATCATGGAGAAGCAGTTCCATATGTACTATGAGAAGGCAAACCGGATGCAGGGCAAGACCGGTGAGAACCTGCTGACTCTCATTGAGCGCCGCCTGGACAACGTGGTGTACCGCCTGGGCTTCGCCAAGACCCGCCGTGAGGCCCGCCAGCTGACCACCCACGGTCACTTCACCGTCAACGGCCAGCGGGTGGACATCCCCTCCTACCTGGTGAAGGTGGGCGACGTTATCGAGGTTCGGGAGAAGAGCCGCTCCTCCGTGAAGTTCAAGGGCCTGGTGGGCGAGGACGCCCCCATGGTCACTGTCCCCAAGTGGCTGGAGCGCGCCAAGAATACCCTCCAGGGCAAGGTCGTTTCTCTCCCCGTCCGGGACGACATCGACTTCCCCGTGGAAGAGCACCTCATCGTCGAGCTGTACTCTAAGTAAGGAACCGAGCCTGTGGGCCTTCGGCCTGTCCGAAGGCCCAGGGGCGTCTTTTCTCCGCAGAGATTTTCCTGCGGCGGCGCCCTGTTGAAGTTAGACTTAGACAACCCTCAGATATTGGTGAGCTGAATCAGACGGCGGGATACGCCGTCGCGAAAAGGAGGGTATCATAGCATATGGTAGAAATCGAGAAGCCCCGCATTGAATGCGTGGAGAATCCCGGCGACAGCTCCTATGGCAAGTACGTGGTGGAGCCCCTGGAGCGCGGCTACGGCACCACTCTGGGCAACTCCCTGCGCCGTATCCTGCTGTCCTCTCTGCCGGGCACCGCGGTGACTTCTATCAAGATCGCCGGCGTCCAGCACGAGTTTTCCACCATCCCGGGCGTGAAGGAGGACGTGACCGAGATCGTCCTCAACATCAAGAGCATCATCGCCAAGCTCCACTGTGAGGAGACCAAGACCGTCCACATCGAGGCCTCCGGCGAGTGCGAGGTCACCGCCGGCGACATCAAGGCGGACGCGGATGTGGAGATCCTCAACCCGGAGCTGCACATCGCCACTCTGGGCGCGGACGCCACCCTGTCCATGGAGCTGACCCTGTCCCACGGCCGCGGCTATGTCCCCGCCGACCGGAACAAGCCCGCCCAGACCATCATCGGTCTGATCCCCGTGGATTCCATCTACACCCCCGTCCGCAAGGTCAACTACACTGTGGAGAACACCCGTGTGGGCGACGCCACGGACTATGACAAGCTGACCTTGGAGGTCTGGACCGACGGGACCATCGACGCCCGGGACGCGGTCTCTCTGGGAGCCCGCATTCTGTGCGACCACTTCACCCTGTTTACCGACCTGAGCGAGACCATGGGCAGCCGCTCCACTGTGGTGGAGAAGGCCGAGACCCAGCGGGACAAGGTGATGGAGATGACCATTGACGACATGGACCTGTCCGTGCGCTCCTACAACTGCCTGAAGCGGGCCAACATCAACACGGTGGAGGACCTGATCTCCAAGACCGAGGAAGAGATGATGAAGGTGCGCAACCTGGGCCGCAAGTCCCTGGAAGAGGTCATCAATAAGCTGGCTATGATGGGCCTGTCCCTGGCCAGCGACGACAACAACAACTAAGCGTATATTACGCAGGATACAGGCAGGCTGCTGGGAAGAGCTTCCCCTCTCCCCTCCCCTGCCGGGGGCAGCGAGGAAGGTATGTAACGTTCCGCTTCCCGTGCCGCCGCGAGGCGGTCCTTCACAGGTGTCCCGGGCCCTATGCGCCCAATGAACGAATTTTTTAAGAGTGATCTCGCAGCGCGAGGTCGAAGGAGTGTTTGTTATGTCTATGAAGCATCGCAAGCTGGGCCGCACCAGCGATCAGCGCCGGGCTATGCTCCGCGCCATGGTTACCTATCTGCTGGAGAACGGCCAGATCAAGACCACCGTCACCCGCGCCAAGGAAGTGGCTCCTGTGGCCGAGAAGATGATCACCCTGGCCAAGAAGAACGATCTGCCCGCCTACCGGCAGGCTCTGGGCTACATCACCAAGGAGGATGTGGCTAAGAAGCTGTTCCAGGAGATCGGCCCCAAGTACGCCGACCGCAACGGCGGCTACACCCGCGTGGTGAAGATTGGCCCCCGCCGCGGCGACGCCGCCGAGATGGCCATTGTTCAGCTGGTCTGATCCGGCCGCTGATACAGGAAAAACGCAAATCCCGCCCCTTTTGGGGCGGGATTCGCTGAATCCTTACCCAAAACGAAAATTTCCCCTTTACTTTTTGAAAAAACCTGCTATAATATCATAAGCAGGCTTTCGCCGGGAAAACAGCATATGGGCCTATAGCTCAGCTGGGAGAGCGTACGGTTCGCATCCGTAAGGTCGTCGGTTCGATCCCGATTAGGTCCACCACACTCGGGAGATCTCGTTTTGAGATCTCCCGAGTTTTTTCATGCTTTCAGGATGCACGATAGTACACACTCTTGTCCCCTTCCGGATGCAGGAAGTCGAAGAACTGTGTGACACTGATTTTGAATTCCACTTCGATTTCAAAGTTCCTCCCGATATTCACCCGCTCAATGAGCTGCCGCAGGATCATCTTCTTTCCCTCGATACTACTCCCCGCATACAGGTCGGCCCAGGACATAATCTTGTCATACTCCTTTTGGACGGCAACGGCAGAGCGCTTCAGATCAGCCGCTTTTTCCTTGGCCTGTTCCAATTCCTGTGCCAGCGCCGCCAGTTTGCTTCGGGTGTCCTCTATCATCTCGCCGAGGATGTCCGCTCCAAAACTGCCAGTCCCATTGATGGTTTTGATGATCTCTTTCTTGTAGCTCTCCAGCTCCCGTTCTGCGGCGGCATGGAGTTTCTCCAGATTCGCCACCGAACTGTTTGCCAGTTGGAGCTCTTTTTCCCGCTGCTTTTGAATGAGCTGGCTCCTGGGTGCAGTCTTCATCCGCTCAAAGAGTTGGATGACGATCTTATCAATAATGCCGTCCAGTTTCTCACCGGAGTATCCGGTCTGACCGTCACAGTCCTGAGGATGGCGAATCTTGTAATGGCAGGCGTAGCGGATATGGGTTTCCCGTTTGGGCTCACCCTTGGCTCGTCTGCCGCTGCTGGTGGTCAGCACCAGCTTAGAACCGCAGTGGGCGCAGTAGACCATCCCGGAGAGCAGCGCCTTCCCCTTGGAGTTAAAGGGCACTTCATTGTGGTGCATTGTCCTGGCCTCCATCAACTCCTGTGCCCGCTCATACAGATCCAGCGGAACAATTTGTAGCTCCGGAAAGATTTCTGAGCGTGTTTCCCCACTGCGCAGGATTCCCACATACATGATGTTCTTCAGCATTTTGATGATGGTGGTATTGGCGAAGTTGGTCCCCTTTCGATTGAGATAGCCGTTGTTATATAACCACCGGGACAACCGCTGTGCGCCGAACCCCTCATAGACATATTTTTCAAAGATGATGCGCACCACCGCAGCTTCATCCGGGTCAACCAGAATCTCGTTGACTTCGTGATTCTTTTTATTGAAGCGCCCCTGCTTTTCCAGGCGGTATCCATAGGGGACGATCCCGCCCCGGAACCTCCCCTCCTGCACGATTTGCGAAAGGCGTGTCTTTGTTCGGGCAGAGGTTTTGAGGCTCTCGCCGGAGGCCTGCCAGTAACGGATATAGTTCAGCAGTTTGTCGATATGATCATCCATCTTCTGCTGCCCTTCCATTGCGCTCCACACTTCGATTCCGTTGCGGATGAACCACTCTACTACGAAGGGTGTCTCATCGTCCCGCCGCCCCAGGCGGTCGAACATGAACACCAGCAGGATGTCAAACTTCCGTTCCTCAGCGTCCTGGCGGATCTCTTGAATCGCGTCGCGGTCAGCGGCAGCCACCTTGAAACCCGAGACACCTTTTTCCGCAAATTCTTTGATGATCGTCCATCCCTGGCTTTCCGCAAATTCACGGCAGTATTGTTTCTGCATCGGGATATCATCTTTTTCTACCTGTCCTTTGGTAGAGACTCGATAGAGGCAATATACTCTCTTGTTTTTTTCCATGATTGCACCTTGTCCTTTCTGGTGTAGGACTGCGGTGCATATGGTTTGCTGTTCATTCAGTTGTCAAGGTTCATATGCACACACAGTATCCCACACCACTGGTAAAAAGTCTACTGAATCAAGCGGGCTTGTTCAGATTTTCAAAGTCCTGCGCCATCAACAGCGTCTGCTCAATTGCAGATACTGTGTCAGGCTGTGTAACGGCGTTTTTGAAGCGTAGGGCAACAATCAGTCCGTCCACTTCCATCGTGATATATTCTGTCGGCTCAGAGTATCGGGGATGCTCCCGATCATACATTGCCTGCTGATAACTCATGTGATCATCCTCCTTTACATGGTCTGCTGCCAAGTTTGTTCTTCTTCGTGGTCGTCCTCGGCGTGGCCTTGGGCGATTTTCTTTTGCCGTTCCTTTCGAAGTGCCTTGCTGTCTGCGTGGTAGTGCGTGGTGGTGGCGTCCCTCACGGGAGCAGGCCCCTGGCTGCGCTCCAGAGCGTGGCCAAGCTGGACCATACCACCCACAGCACCAGCCCAGTCAGCGCCAGGGCTGCCAGACCCAACAGCAGACTGGCCCATGGAGTGTACGGCAGACTCAGTCTGGGCAGCCTGATGCTGGGCAGAGAAAAACGCTTCTCGCTCTGTTTCCCAGCCTGTTCGCTCATTTGCTCCAGATGCTTCACCGCTTTCAGCAGTTCGTCCATCTGCGTCCGGGTCGGAAGCTGCGCCAGCAGTTCGTTGACCTTCTTCAGATAACCAGTCTGTCTCTCGGTGTGGTACCCCAGTGTGTAGAGGTCGCTCTGCAGATCCTCCCATTCTGCTTTCGTAGGATGCACTTCGGGAGGCAGTGTCAGTTCCTGCGCCGGAGGCTGCAGCGTGGTCTGTACCATCTGCGCGGGACGGTTCTTTTTCAACAGCTCGTCCATAGATAATTTCTTCTCTGATCCTGAATTCATATTCCATATTCTCCTTCAGATATTTCTCCCCAAACAGCAGGCGGTCACGGCACTGCCAGCCGCTGGGTGTGGTGTAGGTGATGTTCCGCCGGGAGGTTTCCCAGCGTACCTTGTAGCCCTCGCTCTCCATCAGCGCAATAAACTCCTCACGGTTAGAGGCGTGGCGCATACAGTCGTTGATGATATTCATGAGCTGCAGTTTTTTGCTCTGGCCACGGACGGCGGTGTGATACTCGCCGATGGACATGGTCTTGGTCTTCTCTTTCCTGTTCGTGGGCTTGAACACAGGGAGCGAAAACTCCATGCAGACTTGATCATTGCGCTGCCGCAGCTCCTGGAGCTGCTCCTTTGCGATGTGCAGCTTCTTTCCCGTATCGAAGTTGACGGAGTTGATGAGGAAGTGGGAATGAATGTGTTCCCGGTCTGTGTGGGTGCAGACCAGGACTTCATATCCCTCATAGTACTCAGCCAGCTTCAATGCCGCCGCATGGGCGGCGACCGGGTCGACTGCTTCGCCTTTCGGGAAGCTCTGCACCATGTGATAGAACAGCACGCCGCCGGTTTTGTGATGCAGCCGCTTGGTAGTCATGAAGTCCGCGTAGACAGATTCCGGCTGGCAGTTGATGCCTGTGACCAACTGTTGACCGTCACACTCGGTTTTCTTGTTCTGCATGGTGTACCGCATCACGGCTCCCATGCATCCGGTGGTCTGTCCTCGCTTGTAGTTAGTGAAGCTGATGATCGCCATTTTTCACCACCGCTTTCGTTCCAGAATCAACCGGACAGTGGCGCAGAGTTCAGAGAATGCCTGGCGTACGCTGTCCAGATTGACTACCGTGACGCGTCCCATATGTGCCAGGGTGACGAGTTGATTCAGATTTCTGCCAATTGACTTCAGCTCCTTGAGCACTTCTTTCAGTCCATCGACGACCACAACCTGCTTTCCCAGACAGCAGGCCGTCACATAATCGCTCATGGACATCCCGGAGCGTTTCGCCAATTCCTTGATGGCCTCCCGGTCTGCGGATGCCATCCGGGTACTGAACTTGATATCTTTTTTCATATCGTTTCCTCCAGTCTTTCGTAAAAATGGGGTGTGGGGCAGCGCCCCGCAAACAAGCGGAAGGCGGGCGGCGGTTATGCCGGTGACCAGACAAACGCGATGCTGGCCACCTCCAAGGAGGTGATTCTCTCGCGCCGAACACCCGCGCTCCTCCTTGGGCCACAAACGGCCCAACACGGCGTTTCTTTTGCCTTGCGGGAGTTTACTTGCCGCACCCGGAAACCGCCCGCAAATCGCCGCACAGCGCCTCGACAGGGTCGATAGGGACGATTTCTTCGGCACCCTTCAAATCGACACTATCGGCACGACGCAGCTCAATCACTCGCTTGCCGTTGCTTCGGCGGATCACTGCAGCAATTCCGTTCTTCCTTAGGGCCTCAACGCTTTGCAGGATCATCCTTGAAATCTTTTTGGGCGTTACCCCTTCGCTTCTGTCAGGGTCGATCTTTTCGGAGAGTTCCGTGGGAGTGCCGATAAATATTGTTCTGGTGCTCATAAATGCAGAGAGGAGAACGACGATTTGCCCCTCCAATTGTTCTGGCTGTGTCCGGCTGTCCGAAACCAACTGCCACACATTGTCACCGCTGCGTTCCAACTCCAACTCCCGGTATTCGATGTCCCGGCCCACGCAGGTCAGTCTGGCCCTGCCGCTGCCTCGCTTTTCTTCCACCAGGGTAAAGCTGGAATCCACTGCGCCGCTGATGGCAGTGGTCCCGGAGATCCGGTGAAACACATCTTCCGCCTTTTCTTTCCGCAGATGATGGATGAGCAGGATGGCGATGCCGTGCTTGTCTGCCTGCCGCTTGAGCACAGACAGATCCCGGTAGTCATTGGCGTAGGTGGCGTCGTGTACCGGTCGGACCATCTGCAGGGTGTCGATAATGACCAGCACGGTGTCGGGGTGTGCGGCGACGAATGCGTCCACCTGTTCCTCCAGCCCCTGGCCGATGAGGGCGCACTCCGTGCAGAAGTGGACGCTGTCTGGTGCGTCCTCCGTGATTTCAAAGAGTCGATTCTGGATGCGGAGGACGGAATCTTCCAGACAGAGATAGAGGGTGGTACCCTGCTTGGTGGTCATGTTCCAGACCGGTTTTCCCTTGGCAACTGTCACCGCCAGCCACAGAGCAAGCCAGGACTTACCCACTTTCGGAGAGCCCGCCAGGATGTGCAGGCCTTGGGACAGTAGCGTGTCCACCACAAAGTTGGGTGGCTCCAGTGGGCGGTCCATCAGGGTCCTGCCGTCCACTGTGATTAAGGGGGGATTCATTTTGTTGTTCATGTTTAGTACCTCCATTTCAAGAATTTGAATACAAAAAGCTCCCACCTCAAAAGAAGTGGGAGTAGTATTCATTTTGATTTTGAAATGGTTTGTGGTAGAATAGAGCAAACGGAGGTGAGCCAATGGCGACCTATCAGATCTACGAACTCTCTGCCCGGGCGGTGATGAGTTATGCCGCAGAGCAAGACGGTGTTTACACCTTTGCTCTGAACCGCAGTGCTACCGAGCACTGCAGGGTACCGGGTGCCAAGCACGAGCAGGACAGCTGCGCCATGTTCCACCAGCTGATGTACCAAATCCACGGGGAGGGCTGGCGGGAGCGTAGCGATGAGAAGGTCACGGCGCTTTCCGATGTGCTGTTCTATATGGACTTCGTCGGCATCTTCGACCGGCGTGGAACCGGGAAGACGCAGCAGGCCCGCCGAGAGAAGGCCAGAGATATGTTTCGTCCAGAGGGGATCACTCTGGATTTTGGCAGCGGCCCACACCGCTATGTGGCCTTTGAGCGCTCTGCCAGCATGAGCCGCCAGGCCCGCCTCTCCTTTATTCGGGCGGAACTGTACGAGCCCATGCGCCAGCGGATCATGCTGAACATGGAGCTGAGTCGCTGCCAGCTCAGTAAACTCTACGCCTACAACGGTCTCATGTTTTCCAGCGGAACCCGGGTGGACGGCATCCGCATTGATAAAAATCACCGGGTCATTGTCATCGATAATCCAAACAAGAGAGTGGAGCGAGCCCCTGTCATCACCCTGCGGGAAGGCAGAGAGCCAGGAACCTTCTACCGGGCAGATACACTGGAAGATCTGGACATCACCTGCTTTGACGGCGTAGGTCTCATCTCCAAGGAGTACGCCCAGGTGGTGGACAAGGCTTGCTGCGGCAGCCACACCCACACCTCCTTCCAGATTCGGATGCCCTACATCAAGGGGATGCTCCATCAGGTGGATTTCAAAGACTTTTTGAAGCGCAGCGGCACCCAGACCATCGTGGACATCTGGGGCAAGGCGCACCCTGTCCGCAGTGTGGACATCATCCTCACCCGCAGTCAGTTCAAGGCATACGGCTGGCTGCGGGAGAACGGTATGACCTGGGAGGACTATTGGGACGCTTTTCGGGACTACAACCACGCCCTGTACATCACCAACCTGAGTAAGACCGAGCCAGAGAAGCTGGTAGAGCTCAACTATCAATTTCTCTCCACCCTCTCCATCCAGCCGGAGGAGTTTCGCCCCGCCGACCTGCCGGATGGCTGGGACCACAGTCCAGCAGGTGATCCACGGCAATGGCTGACCAAGGTTACCGAGACGGCCTACTATAACTTTCGTGCCAATGAAGCATATCAGCAGGAATACTTTCGCCGGGGCCTGGGCCAGCCCAAAGGTAGCCGGGCTAACATCATGGCCCGGGTGCTGGAGAAGAACCCGAAGTTTATTCGGGAATCTATCTATGCGGAACAGCTGGATGGGCAGGCCCGGAAGATCCTCCGAAGCTACGCCGTTGGGCGGTTGCTGGTGCCAGGGGACAACCGATTCCTCTCCGGTGATTTGCTGGAACTGCTGCGGCAGTTAATTGCGCCCCGTGTGTTCCAGTTGCCCGGTGAGCGGGACTTCTGCAATCAGGTGATGGGAGATTTCTTTGCGGAGGACAGCTTCTTTGCTCCTGGTGCAGCCTATGACCACGAGGACAGCTGCACCCTTCTCCGCAATCCCCACATCGCCCGGAACGAGGAATTGCAGCTGTCGGTGTATCCGGAGGGAGACGCACTGCGCCAGCATTACCTGGGCCACCTCACCGATGTGGTCATGGTGTCCGCTGACAGTTTGGCAGCGGAGCGGCTGGGCGGCGCCGACTACGACGGCGACCTCATCAAGACCATTGCCGATCCCATCCTGAACTGCTGCGTAAAGCGGAACTATGATTACGATGTCCATCAGCAGCTCTCCAACAACGCCAACCTGCCCTTGCTGAAAATTCCATCCTTATCCGCACCCAAGGCCGACGCCAGCGACTGGCAGGCCCGGTTTCAGACAGTGGAGAACACTTTTGCCGCCCGCATTGGACAGATCTGCAACGCCGCCCTGGACCGCAGCGTCATCGCCTACAACGACCACGCCGACCCAGAGGAGCGCAAGCGGTGCCGCCGGGACTTGGAAGCCCTGGCCATCTACAGCGGGTTGGAAATTGACGCGGCCAAGACCGGTGTGCGGCCCAACCTGGATGAATTTCTGGGCGGACGGAGGGTAAAGCGCACTCCTTTCCTCCAGTACAAATACTTGGTGGAGCGTGCGGAGGAGCGCCGCCGCACCTGGTATGAGCCCACCCACCGGGAGCGGCTGGAGACCTTCTTTGCTGGGATCGACTGGGACACGGTGGACTACCCGGTGGAGCGATTGCCCTGGCTGGCCCGCCAGCTGGAGCGCAACACGCCGAAGGTTCAGGAGAAACCGGCAAAGGACGGCGAGTTATTCACTTTCGCCCAGGAGCGAAACTGGAAGAGGCAGCTGGATGAGAAAACACTTTCTTCTGTTTCTGCCTTGCTGTGGGACTACGAGCACTGTCTCTCCCGCATCCGGGCCTGCCGCGCTCCCGCCAAGGGACAGCAGCGAAAAACGGACATCGACCGCATCCTCTACGCCAGAGGACAAGAGGAACTCTACGACAGCGACGAGCTGTACGCCTTCTTCCAGCAGCTTTCCCCGGAGCGTATCGCCGCTCTGCGAAAGGCCATCGTAGACCAGCAGTGGCACCTGATGACAGAAGCACAGAGAGAAACATTCCTGCGGGAGTGGCTGCCGGAGGGAGCCGACTACTACGATCTCCTGACCGACTTCCGCCACGGCGGATTCCGTATACTGGGGGATCTGGTCTGTGACATCGACGATCTGGAGACGGCCCGGGAACGAAAGCAGCTCCGCCGCCCGACGGATTCCCCGGCCTTCCAGAAGATGATGGAGGCCTATCTGTCCGCCCCCTTCAGCGGCAACGAGCGGGCCGTGGTGTCCAAGGTCTGCCGCAAGCTACTAAATAAGATTGTACGGCCCAGCCTGGCGGCGCCCTATGTGGTGGCCCTGGGTAAGCGGAACCTGCTGTGGGATCTGCTGCCGGATCATATTGAGGAACATGTGCTGGAGGTGGACCATGCTGAATGAGTGGAAGGAATTTCAGGACTACACCGGTGCGGTAAAGTACACCGCCCGGAACAAGCAGGACACCACCTACCTGGGCCGCTTTACCTTCGACACCATTTTGGATTTCGAGGGACTCAACCGGGTGCTGACCATCCTGGCAAGAGGGTTTCTGTTTCATAACGAGGATGGCAGCCCGGTCAAAGCGCCCCGGGAACGCATCAACTATGCCAAGCGGGGCCTGTGCGCCTGGTGCAGTGTGCCGGACAGCAAAAAATCCACGCCCCGGGAGGCGTGGCAGTTTGGCAGTGATTTTGGGGAACTCCACTCAGAATTTCCCGGCCTTGTGGAGGAAAACGGCAGCGGATGGTTTCATAGGCATGTGCATCGGGTGGCAGCCTTTGTGCGGGAAAACCCGGAGAGGGTGTCCAGCAGTGCCCAGAAGAAGTGTGCCGCCATTGAAAAGGGCTTTGATGAAGCCTTGCAGGACAAGGTGATCCAAATGCAGATCCCCCTGTTTGCTCCCACCACCAAGGGGCAGTGGGGCCTGCGGTTTGACAACTTTCTGGCTCAGGCTCTGGAGCTGGGGCCGCTCCGGGCTGAGGAGCCGGAACTGCCGCCCGCATTGATGGAGCGGCTCCACAGCCTCACGCCCAAGGGTATTCCTGTGGAAATGGTTGAGACGCTGGCAGCCTACTACCTTCTCAACAAACCGGAAGATTCAGACTGGGTGGTGCTGCCGGTGGCCAACTTTGATGCGTACTTCGGCACCACCAGCTTTGGCCGGAAGTATCTCAGGCAGATCCCGGAGGCCATTTTAGAGCGATCCGAAACAGGCTTTGGACTGTGCCGGTATCGGCTGGGCGGCACCCTTGTCATTCAGTAGGGATAGAATCAGGCATCCATCTCCGCTTCTTTCTCTGGAGATGGATGCCTGTTCGTTTCAAAATGATTCAGTTCGTTTGCCATTTCCCACGCCAGACGGAATCCGTAGATAAAGCTGTCCACGGAGCGTTGCTCTATCATCAGGTTCTGGGCGTCGATGATCTGCAGCACCAGTTTACGCTCCGGCTTGTCCAACCGCTCAATGAGCTGCCGGTGGCAGGTTTCAACTTCCTGTTCGGATTCCACCATAGGCAGAGGGGTGTAGAATTTGTCGTACAGCAATCTCAGAGTTTCGTTCATGTGCCCCGCCTCCTTGTAGCAAGACACAATAGCACAGGTTAAGGAAAATAGCCAGCTCTTTGCGGATATTTTACAACCAGAAAGTTGCGCTTTTATCCAGGGTCTCTTTCCTCTGTTTCCAGTCCGGCATCAGCATCGTTAAGAACGCATAGAACTGCTTCGAATGATTTGGGTGAACGAAGTGGCAGAACTCGTGCATCACGACATATTCGATACAGTTGCGTGGTGCTTCTAACAGCCTCTTATTCAGTGTAACAACTCCCTTTTTGGCCAAACAAGATCCCCATCGGGTCTCCATATTCCGAATCCGTAATTCTGGCATCGGCACCCCATATTTTTGAAATAAGGGGTAGGTCTCCAAAATAATTTCACCGAAAATGGATCGACACTGCTCATCCAGGTAACGGGTCACCATCTTTTGCTTTTTTGCAAAATCTTCCGTGTCTTTCACACAAAGGTGCAGATAAATCCCATCAGAGGAAATTGTGTCCCGCACATTTTTCTCCACTTTCAGGCGAACTCCTCTGCCCAGCAGATAGAAAGTCTCTCCACTGACATATTGCTTGGGTTGAGGGGTATACTGCGCCATCTCACGAAACTTTCTTTGTGCTGAGCGAATATAGGCCCCTTTGCTCACTACAAAATCGTCAACCTTTTCAGCTGGGACATCTGGATTAGCTGAAACATAAACCATGCAATCCTTATGAACCCGCAGATTGAGATTTTTTACCTGCTTCTGCTCCAGCAGATAGTGGATCTCGCTGTTTTCATATACGACGGTTCTTTCCTGCGCCATTGCTGTCAAAACCTCCGAAGTGCTACTGTTTTGACATTTTCGATAATCTTATCAATGGTGTCAAAAGACAGTTTTAATCCCCGTTCTTTCTCGTAGTCATAAAAAAGGTCATCAATATCCTGCGAGATTCGGTCGTGGATTGTTTTGTTGTTGGTCCAATCCACTTGACTGTGGTTGGCCACAATTTTTGTAATCTCTTCCGCAATCTCCGCAGCAAAATCAGGAGAAACTTCCGCTTCTTTTGCTTCGTCAAATACCGCGGAGAGAACACCGTAAAATGCCTGGGCATGGACATTATTTTTAATAGATTCCGGATAGGTAACGGTGCTTTTCCCAGTGTGATAGTCTTCCATGATGGTACGCATCTTTGCCAGATATTCAGCCTCAGAGATCACCTTTTCCTTGTACTGCTCCAATGCGTCCTTGATCCGCTTGGAGAAACTGTCGTAATAGGCAGGATTCTCCTGATACTTTTCGCTGATGCTGCGGGTCAACTTGCTGGTAATAGCATCTGCCTTTGCTCGAAGAGATCCCAACTCCTCCAATTCCCGCTCAAAGTCATCCTTGTTCAGAATATCGATGGGGCTGGTAATTTGCTTCAGGGCAGCTACCGAGAGGTGTGTATCCAGAAGATTTTGCATCAGCGGCTCATATTCCCGGTTATCAATGGCATCGCAGTAACGGATTTTCACGCTACGGCGTACCTTGGAGAAAAAGATAAAAGTGTTTTGATACTGCTTCAATTCATCTTTTGGAATGGCTGCATACGCCTGTTCCGCATTCAGCACTATATTTAGCGCCTTACCGAAAGCACAGAGGAGATTATAAAAGTTCTCTCGCTTCTTATCGTCAGCAAGAAGCACTTCCACTTCTTCGGTGTCGCGTGGATTTTTCAAGCCCGCAAACAATTCTGTCAACCGGGTATAGGCTTCCCGCAGGCCAGCCACAGACGACATGACATCCACCACGACACCCTTCAGGTCTCCGCCGTCAAAGTTCTCCAGCCCGGCGCCGCTGTACAGATCCATAGCGGTATCCAGCTTTTCAATCAGTCCACGGTAGTCCACAATGAGGCCGTAGTCCTTGCCTTCATACAGACGATTGGTGCGGGCAATGGCCTGGAGCAGGCCGTGTTCTTTCAACTCTTTGTCGATGTAGAGCACCTGGCAGATGGGGGCATCAAAACCGGTAAGCAGCTTACTGCACACGATAAGAATATCAATGTCCCCTGCGCAGAACTGGTTCTTCATTGCCTCTTCGTAGGCATCTGCGTCACCGTAGCGGTTCACCATTTTATTCCAGTAGGCAATGACCTTATCGTCGGCACCCTCGTCTATATCGTCTACACTTTCCCGCAGATCAGGCGGTGAAATCACCACGGCACAGTTCAAATCCCCAAATTGCTCAAAACACTCCAGATACCGAATCGCATCCCGCTTGTAGTTAGTGGCCAGCATAGCCTTAAAGCCGGTATCTTTGTACCCATCAATGAAGTGCTCATTGATGTCCAGAGCGATCCGCTTGATACGGGCATCGGTGGAGGTCAGGCGGCGAATACTGCTCCATTTCCGGGAAAGGTCATCCCGCTGCGCTTCCGTGAGCCGTTTGGTGGTCTGTTTGAACCAGAGGTCGATATTTGCCTCGTCCACATTCTGTTCCACAAAGCGGCCTTCGTAAATGAGCGGCACAATGGCTCCGTCATCCACACCGTCCTTGATGGTATATTTGTGGATCAGCTTACCGAACTTCGCCATGGTGTTCTTCTCTTTTTTCATCAAAGGAGTACCCGTAAAGCCAATGTAGCAGGCATTGGGGAACACCGCCCTCATTTTGGTGGCCAGCAGACCATAGTTGGAGCGGTGGCTTTCATCCACCAGCAGAAACACATCCCGCGAAAAATTCTTGTGCTCCATTTTTTCAGCGGTGTTGAACTTATTGATGATGGTAGTGACCACATCCGCCTTGCCGCTGCCCAGCAGCTCTACCAGATTCCGTCCACTGGTGGCTCTGGCCGGATTGAGACGGGTGTGAGCGAATGTGGCCGCGATCTGGCGATCCAGTTCCTTGCGGTCCGTGACAACGACTACTTTCGGGTTACAGTCGGACAGTTCCGTTAAAATATACTTTGCCAGCATAACCATGGTCAGGCTCTTGCCGCTGCCCTGGGTGTGCCAGATAACGCCACTTTGACGGTTGCCCTTTTCGTCCGACTGCTGAATGGTCTTGATAATCTCTTTGATGGCGAAATACTGCTGATACCGGCAAATCTTCTTTACATTGGCGTCAAAGAGGACAAAGTACCGGATCAGTTCCATGACCCGTTCTTTGCTGAACAGAGAAATCAAATTCCGATCCTGCTCAGTGGGAGTCCGGTCAGTCACATACTGGGCCAGTGCCTCTTCCTGAAAAGCGGCGTCTTGTTCCTTCCACACATTCCAGAATTTCTTGGGCGTGCCGGTGGTGGCATACTTCACAGCGTTTTTATTGGTCGCCATCACGATCTGAGCAAACTTGTAGAGCTGTGGGATATACTCCTTTTGCTGGTTGCGGATGTTCTGCTCCACGCCCTGTTCTACGCTGATCTGAGGCGTTTTACACTCAATGACGGCGAAGGGAATACCGTTGATAAACAGCACGATATCCGGCCGAGCGTTGTGGAGCTTGTCCCGACTGTCTACTGCAAACTCCTCGGTAACATGGAACAGGTTGTTCTCCGGATGTTCCCAGTCAATGTATTTCAGATTGAAACTGAGGGTTTTGCCCTCACCTACAGTCTCTGGATAGCTTTTGCCCAGCAACAGGGCATCATAGATTTTTTCACTGGAGCGGATCAGGCCGTCAGTTAAAGGCTCGTCCAGATCTTCCATAGCCCGCTCGATGTTGGCGGCGGAGAACTCGTTTTCCGCACCGGCGAAGGCATAGCGGTTGAGCCGCCGCAGCTGGCCTCGGAGAATGTCTTTCAGCAGCACATGGTATCGGCTGCCTCTCTGCGCCTCGCAGTCATCCGGTGATATGTAGGTATAGCCCATGGACCGCAGCAGATCAATGGCCGGCTGCTGGCTGATATTCTTTTCTAAGTACAGGGATTTGTCCATGGTTGCCTCCTTTCGGAAATATCAGTAAAAGCAGGAATAGCGGGGCGGGAAATCCCGCCTCGCTCTCCTGCCTCTGGATTTACTTTTCTTTGCGGACTCCCTTAAAAGGAGTGCCATCCTTTTTGACATCCATAAAACGACCGGTGTCACTGTCTCGCTTTACCCATTGTTTTGTAACAGGGTTGAAAGTCTGAGAACGGTCTTTTACCGCACCGTTTCTATGTCCGTCACCGCTGGGGGGATTGGTTGCCATTATGTATTCACCTCCTCTACTGGATTCTGTACAAAGTCTCTCCAAAGGGACCTAACAGTCAAAAATATGTTTCTTTTCGGCATATATACAGGGTATATTTCCTTTAATTTTTGAACAGAGGTATCGAAATCGGCATATTCGAATGCCCCCAAGCGAGCAATATATAGTAAGCCAATTGTTGGAGCCCGCGATTCACCCTGGTTGCAATGAATAAGGATTTTGTACCCCTGAAGTCTATACTCATCCAAAAATGAAAAAGCGGTATCAAACATATCTCGATTAAAGTCCAAATAATTTTCACTAAACCGATCCATGTCAACAAGATTAAGTGCCATTTCATTTTCAATGCGCTTTAATGCATAATTGGGATGGGTAGAAGGTAGCGTGCCACGATACCCTACAAATTGGCAATGAAATGGATGCTTACAGCAATGCAAGACTGCCCAGTTGCTCTCCCGCTGTATTAAATGGTAATCCTGCTCATTGCCAATAAAAATGTCATGATATATCTCTTTCATACTTTTACCCTCACAATGCCCGTCAGTAACAGCTGCATCAGGGCCTTTTTCTTTTGTTTTTCATGTTCAATGTCCTGCCACAGCAGGCCAATTTCACGGTCGGAAGCAGAAAGGACTTCAGCAATGGCGGTTTGTTCCTCCGGTGAAGGAAGCAGAATTTTCGAATTAAAAAAATCGTCAACTGCAATATTTAGTAAACCATGGTTTCGAGCCCCTTCCTGAGCAAATGCCTGTATCTCATGGTTCATAAGACCTGCTTCAAAATACTGCTCCAAATATTCTCCGGAAACACTTCCTTCTTTTATCCGAAAACAAATATAGAGCGGAGATACTATTCCCACTTCATACCGTGTTAACCGCTTAATAGCCCCGAAGGGATAGCCGTTAGAATAGCTCTTATTGTAGGCAAAGTCACCCTTTTCCAGAAGGAAATAGTTGCTCTTGTCATCGCTCGCAACCGCTTTGTTGAAAAATTCAGCCTGATTGATTAGCCCGTACTGTGCAGAAATAGTAAGCACATTGGTATTTCCTATGGTATTTCTTTTTGTGTGTCGCGTTGTAATGTTGCGGAGGCGATTTGCTTTCCACTCCCCACTAAACCGCGGCAGGCGCTTTTTCCCGGTCAATAACTGCTGCATGAGATACTTTTTCTGTCGCTGCTTCTGGGCAAGGCGCTTTTCTTTCAGCTCAATTACTTTGTCCTGGGTAGTGAGGATGGCGGCAATCTTGGTGCGCTCATTTATAGATGGCAACGGCAACATGAACTCTAAAAATTGAGAAAAATGAACACGCTGCTTCTCAACCAATGATCCCGTGGAGACCCTATTGTAGTAGGTGATCATAGGGCCACAGGTTAGAAAACTATCCATAAACGGCAAGTCGCTTTCATGTACCGTTGTAAAAATATCGTAGTACCCCGAAACGGCAACCGGCATATCCCCTTTATGTCTGGCAACCGCACCAAAACGAAGGTTCATGGGATTATAGGCATAATCATTCGGCCTTACAATCTTATAAGAATCCTCTTTTTTAACAAGATGGCTTCTTTTATATCGTTCTGTTTTCGGGGTAATGCCATCCTCTATTGTAAGACTATACAGAGGATACTTATCTAAATCGTCTGTATAATCACTGGTACTGGTAAAAAGAGTGGAAAATGAGGTCTCATTCCATTCTTCAGGTACAATTCCCAGCTTTTCTTTTTTATACCCCTCAGGAACTTCTCTCCGGCGGATTTGCTCAATTCGCTGTTTGATTGATGGTGTCATTTTCGCTGCTCCTCTTTATTCTCGGCGATTCCCACAATCTCACTCAATAAGGCCTCTTCTTCATGACGTGTAATGTACCATTTTTCAAGAAGCATCTCGATCAGCCGCAACAATTTCTTGGCTTCGTCTGGCTCAATGTCAATGATTAAATTGACATCTTTTTCCATGTGAGCGCCAATATTGCCGATTTTGCGCAATCCGTCAATAGCCTGCCACTGGATTAGACTTACCTTCCCTTTTAATTGTGTAACCTCAGCATTCAGATTTTTCTCTTTGATTCCCCAAAAATCATGAATCATCCCTTGCAAGCAACGCCTCAGCAGTGTAGCAGCCGCTTTCGGGCTTCGCTCAAGAATCAAATTTGCCTCTTCATAATCTCTGCGGATTTGCTCCGGGATGTAGTCAGGATAGTGTCTCATCGTAACTTGTGGTAGAACATCAAATTGTTCCTTAGTTTCCGCATTCAAAGATGTCACGCATATTTTTCCACAATCCTTATTTGCACATTGAAAACTATGAATTATGAAAGAACTATTTTTATATGCCTCATCTATATAATTTATAAGGCGAAAAGCAAAACCACAGTTCTTTACATCGTGCCTGCCTGAAAACGCCTGTGTATGCCCACAATATGGGCAAATATACGTTTCTGTTTCAAAATCTATCTTAATCATAAAATCCTCCATCACTGCTTCAGCCGCTTCACATCCGCGGTCAGCTCGTCCACATCATCCGCCGCTTCCAGCGCCCGGCGGTGGGCGTCGTACTGCTCATATTGCTCCAGCGCCAGTTTTTCCGCCACTTCCCGTTTGACCGTGCCGAAATTCTCCAAAACCTCCCGGCCATTGAAGCGCAAAAAATCACCCAGCTTGCTCTCCCAGTCCGCCATGTGCATGGGGTGGTGTCCCTTGGCCTGCAGCTCCGCATAGTCCAGATACATATTCACAATAAGATTCAGCGTGCTGATTTCATCATGTGTCATATAGTTTTTGGCCACCGTCACATCGCCCCGGCGCACCTTGGCTCCCTTGAAAGAAGTAAGACCCATGTTGTCCTTGGATGCGTCGGCCCGCTGGACAATGAGTTCCGGCGCGGTGTGGCCCGTGGCGGCATATTCCAGCTTGTTCTGCACCGACTTGAAGAAGTTCTGGGCAATCTGGCTTTTGCTGTCGTAGTCCACCGAGAGTGCGAAAATCTCCTTGACCTTCTGATACACCCGCTTCTCACTTGCACGGATATCCCGGATGCGCTCCAACAACTCATCAAAGTAGTCAGCGCCGAATTCACGGGGATTGCGCAGCCGCTCGTCATTGAGGGCAAAGCCCTTCTTCATGTACTCGGTCAGAATACTGCTGGCCCACCGACGGAAGTGTATGCCCACATTGCTCCGCACCCGATAACCAACGGCCAGAATCATGTCGAGATTGTAGTAGTCACGCTCTCTGGTCACCTGCCGGGTACCCTCAGTTTGAACTGTTCGGAATTTCCGAACAGTTGCTTCGGGTTCCAATTCTCCGTCTTTGAAAATATTGCTGATGTGCTCACTGACGGAAGACTTGGCTACCTGGTAAAGCTCACACATTGCTTTTTGAGTCATCCAGATGGTATCTTCCTCAAAATAGACATCGATTTTGGTATCGCCCTTTTCATTTTGGTAAATTAGGATTTTACCGGTATTCGCCAGTTCACCGCTCATAATCCCAGCTCCTCCAGATAGCTCTTCATCTGTGCCTGAACCTCAGCCAATTCTGCCTCAATATGGGCAATGTTCCTCTGTACCTCGTCGATATCCACCAGTTCTTCTTCCTCAAAGGTATCCACATACCGGGGGATATTTAGGTTGAAGTCGTTCTCCTTGATCTCGTCGAAGGAGGCCACATAGCTATACTTATCCTCGTTCTGTCGTGCTTGATAGGCGTTGACAATGCGGTTGATGTCGCTGTCCCGCAGAATGTTCTGGTTCTTACCCTTTTCGAAATTCCCGTCCCCAGAGGCATCGATGAACAATACATCCCGGCAGGTGCGGTTCTTCTTGAATACCAGGATACAAGCCGGAATACCGGTGCCGTAAAACAGGTTGGCAGGGAGGCCAATGACTGCATCCAGCAGGTTCATCTCCACCAACTGACGGCGGATTTTTCCCTCGCTGGCCCCTCGGAACAAGACACCATGGGGCAGCACCACTGCCATACGACCGGTCTCTGCATCCAAGCTGGAAAGCATATGCAGCACAAAAGCGTAGTCTCCCTTGGACGTGGGGGGCACGCCCCAATCGAAACGGTGATAGGGGTCCAGTTCAGCGGTCATTTTCTTCTTGCCCTTGCTGTCTGCTTCAGCCTCCGAAAGGAAGCCGCTGTCCCACTTGTCCAGACTAAACGGCGGATTTGCCACCACTACCTGGAACTTCATCAAATTATCATCCTCAACATTCTGAGGATTGGAGAGAGTATCGCCCTGCCAGATTCGGGCGTCATCCACACCGTGCAGGAACATATTCATAGTGCAGAGAGCCCAGGTCTGAGCGTTGAGCTCCTGCCCATAGATAGCCACCTTGCCACTGGCTACTTTTTTATAGGCTTTCAGCAACAAACCGCCGCTGCCACATGTAGGGTCGTAGATTCGGTCGTTCTCCTTGGGCTGCACCAGAGAGGCCACCAGTTCAGAGACCTGGCTTGGGGTAAAGAACTCTCCACCCTTTTTTCCGGCATCAGAGGCGAACATAGCAATCATGTACTCGTAGGCATCTCCGATGATATCGGCGGAACCCAGCTGACTGGGACGCAGATCCAGACCGTTGAAATCCTCCAGCAAGTTGCGCAGGGTAGCGTTCTTCTCTTTGGGTTCCCCAAAGTCTACCTGAGAGTTGAAGTCGATGGCCCGGAATACATTGCGCAGCTTTCCACTGTTGTGTTCCTCGATATGGTTCAATGCCACATTGATTTTCTGGCCTATTTCAGCATCGTTCCGGTTGGCATAGAGATAGTCGAAGGTGGACTGCTCGTCCATTGCAAAGCGTTCCCGGCTCATGGCCCGTTCCACCCGGCGCATATCCCCGTCATACTGTTTGATATACCCTTCGCGCCTCTCTTTGGAAACATCGCTGAGGTACTTTACGAACAGCATAGAGAGGATATAGTCTTTATATCGGGAACTGTCAATCTTGCCGCGGAAACTATCACAAGCTTTCCACAGGACCTGCTCAATATCTTTTCTGGTTGTCATCTTCATTTCCCTTTCTTTGCTCTTTTGTACGCCTGATTCAGTACACCAGCATAATACTTTTCTTTTTCATCTGCCAACATCCTAAGTAATTGGCGTTCTCTTTTGGCCAGCAGATTGAACTGGGAGATTTTACGCTGATTCTCCACGGAAAGAAGGGCCAATTCAAAGTCAGCTAAAAATCTTGCGTTAACTGCGCCAAGCATATTACTGGTTGCATTCTCATAAATTTTTCGTTTTATCTTTTCTGTATTCAGCAACCAAAAAAGATACTCCGGCAACAGGTTCTTATCTTCAACTCGAATCACTACAAAGTTTGAGGAAACCACCATTCCAGATGTAGTTTCATCAATCAGAACTGCTGTATAGGGAGCTGTAAGGCGGACAATGATATCTCCGCTTTGCGAGAGGTATTCTTCTTTCAGCGGTTCTTTTGCTTCATAAATATCGGCCTCTTTCAATTGAATTGTCCCTTCCTGCTGGATACACCGCAGATTAATCAAGGGATATCGATACTCACTTGGCTCTTTGGCCTGTTTTCTCGACAAGACCAGGCCGCTGCGAACACTCGCAAGGTCCTGCAATTTCATTCTTTCACCTCTTTTGTCACGGTTAATAAATAACAATAACTTTCCAAAAAAATTTTCCCTGATGAATTGTTCCCATTATACACCAGGCCATCTTTCCTCGTCAAGAGCAAATTTGTCATGGTAAAAAAATAACTTTCAATCTTTCCCGCATATAAGTTCGCTGTCCACTCCCGCCTTATTGAAAAACTGGGGGATAGTGTTTCTTGCAGTTGCTCCTCGTCCAGCATTTTCATCAAACCATACACCGCAGTCCGTGGGCAGAAAACTTACCACCTTGCGAGAGCGTTCGGTTCGCATTCATATGGACGCACATCCCACGGCTTTGGTCCCCTTCCAATCAGTAGTCCGATTTTTCGGACTATCCCCTGAAAATTGAATATCTTATAAATCCGTTTTTCATAACTTTTTTGATTGAAAAATGGCCAATAGGGGCCTGTGGCGCAGCTGGGAGCGCACTACATTCGCATTGTAGGGGTCGTCGGTTCGAATCCGATCAGGTCCACCAAAATGGAAATCGCCGTGGTTTATACCACGGCGATTTCTCGTTTGACCACAGAAATACCACAGACGGATTTCTGTTTTGACCACTTGAGGGGCACCACCTTTTCGGAAGGAGTGCCCTTTCTTGTTTACTGTCCCGCAAAATCTGAGGTGACATTTTTGCGTTTTACGTTTGCGGTACCAGACTTTCCTCGCCCATGAGTTCGGCCCGAATCTCATCATAGTATCTCTGCACCGTTGTGCGGTCCATGTTCAGGTCCCTTGCGATTTTGGCTTTATTGGTCACGCCGGGATTCTCCCGCAGGTAGGCGGCGATGGCTTTCTTCTTGGGGCTTACCCCGTCGGGATACTCCGTGCTGGCCTCGGAGCGCAGGGCGGCAATCTCCGCCTTCATCTGGAGGATCAGTTCCGCCAGCTTTTCCTCGCACTCCGCCTCTGTGTGACCGTAGACATTCCGGGAGTGCTTTTTCCCGTCCGGCCACACCGGGGAATAGCGCCCCTCCCAGAGATTCTCTTTGATCTGCTTGAGGTAGCTGGTTCCCGGCCTGCGGCGGGCGGGCTGGACGGGGGTGAACTCTGGCTCTGAACAGATGCTCTTTTCTTCTTCCCCGACCGTTACCACCTCTACGCCCGCGATCCCCTGGTCGATGTTCACCGCCGCCTTCCGCCGCATCTCGTCGGTGATGTGGGTGTAGGTGTTCAGGGTGGTGGCCGAGGAGACATGGCCGATGATCGTCGAGAGCGTCTTCACATCCATCCCATTCTCCAGGGACATGGTTGCAAAAGTATGCCGTTACGGTATAATAACGACAAACAGAAAAAGCCTTTATTTTCAAGGGGTTT
>ERZ857801.1393-NODE-1393-length-25678-cov-2.992546_pt1 | contig 25678 bp, 25 predicted proteins | sample MGYA00519762_ERZ857801 | MGnify/ENA primary metagenome ERZ857801 (study PRJEB31778, sample SAMEA3449368) | human gut metagenome | biome: human gut; feature: human-associated habitat; material: faeces | place: United Kingdom | collected 2010/2012 ...
CCTGCCGCATTGTTTAATGCTACGCTTCCATATATATGAAAGGGCGCCTCCCGGACTATATATTTCTGAATAATGTTTGCCGTTTCCGCCGATGGAATATGCTGATCTTTAATTACGATCGCTTTCTGTCCCGCAGCCATCGCTTCCTGTGCCGCCTCTACATGATCCAATGAACGGCTTATCAGTCCCGGGCCACTGTGGATATGCATGTCCACAGACCCCTCTAATAATGAATCTATCTGATCCATAGTTCATACCTCCTTTAAATAATTGCGCAATTTAAATAATATCATAATATTATAATACCTTTATATCAATTATGCATATCAAACAAAAATATGTCAACTGTCACATATTACTAGTTTTTTTTGCATTTTTTTGTACAAATTATTGCGTCGAAACATATTGACAGAATACCTTTCAAAAGGTATTATCATAGTATGTTTGATACACCATTGTGAAAATAGCACGTATTACTCAGCATCTATTTTCCGTTGTATCTACAAAAATAAAAATGAGAGAAAGGATGAATGGCATGAAAGATTATGAACCGAAAAAGATGAAGGCAATTACATTTACCGGAATCCGGCGCGTTCTTGAAAGAGCCGGGCAATTAGAAGCCGATGGAAAATCCGTAATCCATTTTGAAATCGGCCAGCCTGACTTTGTCACTCCAAAGTATATCCGCGAAGCAGCATGTGCTTCTCTTCAGGCAGGTAATACACGCTATACTTCTAATTACGGAACTATAGCACTGCGTAAAGCCATCGCGAAAAAATTGGAAAAAGAAAATCACATCCACGCGGATCCCAACAGTGAAATTATGGTTACCGTCGGCGGAGAAGAGGCAATGGCTGCCGCTGTCCTTGCACTGGTGGATGCCGGAGATGAGGTGATCTTATCCGATCCGGGATATTCCCCTTACGACAGCATTGTCAAAATCGCAAACGCTGTTCCCGTTTATGTACCTTTACGTGAAGCAGATAACTGGAATTTTGATTTGGAGATCCTTAAGCAGAGCATCACCTCTAAGACAAAGCTGATTATGCTTTGTACCCCTTCTAATCCGACCGGTACAATTATGGACAGGGAAAGCTTAGAAGAACTCAGCCAAATTTGTATCGACCATGATATTCTTGTGATCGCAGACGAGGCTTATGAGCGTATTCTATATGAAGACAATGTACATACGTCTATTGCTAGTCTGCCTGGAATGTGGGAAAGAACAATTACAATTCAGTCCTTTTCCAAAAGTCATTCCATGTGCGGTTTCCGGATAGGCTACATTGCTGCCTGCAAAAAATTAATGTCCATTTTAATCCGCGCACATCAAAAAATTGTACTCTGCGCAACTTCCTCCTCACAGGATGCTGCTCTTGCAGCGCTCACACAGGAGTCAGATGAAATTGCTTATATGATGGAACAATTTAATAAGAGACGCGAATTAATATATAGTACATTAAAAGAACTCGGACTGCCCTGTGCATATCCGCAGGCTGCATTTTATGTATTTCCAAATGTCTCTTCTCTAGGTATGGACGGCGATACCTTCTGCCAGCGTTTTCTTGAGGAATATGGAGTAGCCTGTGTTCCTGGTAGTGACTTTGGCCCTGGTTCTAAAAATAACCTCCGGCTCTCCTATGCTACTTCTTATGAAGACTGCGCCGAAGGAATGGAACGTTTAAAGAAATTTGTAGCAGATATCCGTTCCAAACAATAAAAATAAAACAATAAGAAATGGAGAATAAAAATTATGAAACTTTGTACTTTTAAAACAGGTCGTGAACAGCGCGTAGGCGTATTGATGGAAAATGGTAAAATTTTGGATGTAAACTATGGATATGCAGCAGCACTTAAAGCCGCAGGAAAGGCAAAACCTCAGGAACGTGCAGATGTTATGACACCTCCTTGCATGATCGGTGTTATCGAAAGTGGGGAGGAAGGCAAAGAATGTATCAGAGAGGCTATGGCTTATGCCTCTAAAAATCCAGATGCAGCCGGTCCAGAAGGGGAGCAGCTACTTTATGATACTGACAAAATCACCTATATGGCGCCAATCCCTGCTCCATCCAAGATTTTTTCTATAGCAATCAACAATAGACAGAAATATGAAATCGCAGATCTGCCAGATGGGCCAAAACATCCGTATTACTTTATCAAGGTTCCAACCTGTGTCGTAGGCCCTTATGACACACTCGAAATTCCAAAAGAAATCGGCAATGTCGGCTCTGAATCTGAAATGGCGTTTGTCATTGCTAAAAAAGGGCGTTTCATTGATGAAAAAGAGGCTGAAAGTTATGTTTACGGTTATACTGTACATAATGATCTTACTGCTCACTGGCTCCGCGATAACAGAGAATGGATTGTTTCCAAACGTTCTGCTGAAGAAGGCGGCGACAAACGACTGACGTATGCCGGCAGATATAAATGCTACGATTCTTTCGCTCCTATGGGGCCATATCTGGTTACCGCTGATGAAATCGAAGATGTAAATAACCTGGATATCGACGCATGGCTTGACGGAGAACACATTCAGACAGGTAATACCAGAGATATGTTTTTCAAAATTCCATATCTCATCAGCTACCTTTCTGGCGCGCACACTCTTTGTGCCGGTGATATTGTATCTTGGGGAACTGTACAGGGCGGAGACGAAAAGCATGCTGAAAAACGCAAAGATATCAAAGTGAAATTTCAGCATGTTGACCTTGGCAAAGGAAAAGTTCTCACAACAGAAGTAGAAGGTATCGGAAAAATAGCAAACCCGATCAAGGTGATTTCTGACGATATGATTAAATAATCCAGCAACCGAAGGCGGGATATACTCACAGCATATCCCGCTTCGTCTTTTCATTTCATATGTCAACTTAACAGGAGGTATCTATATGAAACTTAAGAAAAAAGTCCTTATCACTCAATTCATCCATCCAGACGGCATGAAAATACTTGAGGACGCAATAGAACAGGTTGTACTAGCACCAGATCCAAAACCGGAAACACTTCTTTCTATGATGGATGAATCCATAGATGGAATCATTGTCCGCCATAACCGTCTGACCTCTGAAATGATTCAAAAATGCCCGAATCTTCAGGTTATCGCACGTCACGGTATTGGTACTGAATTGATCGACCTTGAGGCCGCAACAAAGCAGGGCGTCATCGTGACAAATACTCCGCATGCCGCCACTGTATCCGTTGCAGAACACACCATGATGTACATCCTGATGCTTGGCCGCAAAATAATGACCGCAGACAAAGAACAAAAGAAAGGAAATTTTGCTATCAAAGTTACTTATAAACCCGATGATATAGAAGGAAAAACAGTTGGCATCATCGGTCTCGGACATATAGGCAGCATTGTTGCCAAATACTGCAATATATTCGACATGAATGTAATCGCGTATGATCCACGTCTGAGTCCGGAAGACGGCGCAAAATACGGAGCAAAAATGATGCCTGACATGGATAGTGTATTGAAGAATGCAGATTTCGTAACGCTCCATACGCCGCAGACAGAAGAAACTATCCATATGATGAGTAAGGAACAGTTTGCGAAAATGAAGCCTTCTGCTTATTTTATTAATTGTTCCCGTGGCCCTATCGTAGATGAAAAGGCACTTATAGAAGCGTTGGAAAACCAAACTATCGCAGGTGCTGCCCTAGATGTCTTTGAAACAGAACCAACGGATAAAGACGGAAAACTTCTGGATACTTACCAGAAATTGTTTTCTATGGAAAATCTTATTATCAGTCCTCATTCTTCTGCCCTTACTGTCAGTGGTTCCAGAAAAATGGCTGTTCAGTCAGCAGAACAGATGGTCAAAGTACTTAAGGGTGAGAAAGCAGATTGGATTGTAAACACTGCAGTACTTGAAAAGCTCTAACATAAATATCAAAAATGAGTTATGGTGAATGACGCACACCATCTTTATTATATTTGCGCCTCAAGCGTCAGTGGTGCAGAATGGAGATTAGAATGTGTACAACATCTGAAAAATACAATCCTTACGATAATGTAGTTTCAACTGTAAAGCATGCCGCTTCACTTCTGCAATATGATTCCAGCGATTACGAAGCTGTCCTGCATCCAGAACGAGAGTTAAAGGTTTCTGTTCCTGTGCGTATGGACGATGGAAGCGTCCGAGTCTTTGAAGGATACCGTGTGCAGCATTCCACTTCCAGGGGGCCTGCCAAAGGCGGTATCCGGTACCATCAAAACGTAAACCCAGATGAGGTAAAAGCGCTTGCAGCTTGGATGACTTTTAAATGCGCCGTTGTAAATATCCCTTATGGCGGAGGTAAAGGCGGAATTGTCTGCGATCCCTCCGAACTATCTGAAGCGGAAATCCGCCGTCTTACTCGTCGCTTTACAGCTATGATCGCCCCTATTATAGGACCTGAACAAGATATTCCTGCTCCTGATGTAGGCACAAATGCAAATGTCATGGGATGGATCATGGATACCTATAGCATGCTCAAAGGGCACTGTGTTCCAGGTGTCGTCACCGGTAAGCCCCTGGAATTAGGCGGGGCCCTGGGCAGAAGTGAGGCAACCGGACGGGGAGTTATGATTACTGCTCTTAATATTCTTCGCGCTTTACATCTGCCAATATCAGGAACAACCGTAGCTGTTCAAGGAATGGGGAATGTCGGAAGCGTTTCTGCAAAGCTTTTACATATGGCGGGCATGAAAGTAGTAGGAGTAAGTGACGTCTCCGGCGGACTTTACTGCGCCGACGGATTAGATATCCCGGATATTATTCAATATTTATCCGAAAAAAGAGGAAATCTCTTAAAAGATTATAAGAAGGAAAATGTCGTTCATATTACCAATGAAGAGCTTCTTGAACTGGATACTGTCCTTCTTGTCCCCGCGGCGCTGGAAAATCAGATCCACGCTGGAAATGCAGACAAGATTCAAGCCAAAGTCATTGTCGAAGGAGCCAACGGGCCAACCTCTGTGGAAGCCGACGAAATCCTAAAAAAGAAGGGCATCATACTGGTGCCTGATATTCTGGCAAATGCTGGAGGTGTCATTGTTTCTTATTTTGAGTGGGTACAGAACATTCAATCTGTAAACTGGAGTGAAGAACATGTAAATGAACAATTAAAAGAAATTATGGATCAAGCTTTCAAGTCCGTGTGGGATATTTCCCAAGAAAAAGGGACCACCTTACGGACAGGTGCTTATCTGATCGCTGTCAAACGCGTTATAGATGCTAAAAACCTGCGTGGAATCTGGCCTTAAGCAAACAGCTTCCTCCAGGTCATGTTTGGCAAGCAATTCTAATTTTGTTGATTTTCAAGGGAGTTGTATGGTATTATTATATGGAAAGATATAGGAAAGAAAGTAATGGTGAAATACTCATGCCAAATAATAATTCATTACACGTCAAACGTGTTACACTGGTAGACGCTGTCGTAGAACAGATGATAGAAGCAATTAAAAGCGGACGTTTTAAAGAAGGGAAAAAAATCCCGTCTGAAAAAATGTTAACTCAAGAATTTGGAGTCAGCAGAACAACGCTCCGTGAAGCATTTAAAAAGTTAGAGTATTTTGGAATACTCTCTATTAAACAGGGAAACGGAACTTATGTAGTAGATGCCAATACTGCGATGTCTATTCTTACTTCTGATGAAAAATCAGCAGAAGGCGAGGATTCTTCTGTAGAAGAATCCTCTCTTCCGCCTTTAGCAGATGATAACTCTAACGTAAGAGAGGCAATCCGTTCTCTATTTACAATCGGAAATTATCAGCTTTCTCATTATATTGAAGCCAGAAATTGTATTGAACGCGAAGCGTTTCGACTGGCTACAGAACGATTAGATGAAAAAGCTCTTGTTTTTATTGAAAAAAATCTTAAAAAACAGGAAAACTGTGAATCTCCAGAGGAATATGCAAAGCTAGATTATGATTTTCATTCCCAGTTGATTATGCTCTCTAAAAACGAGTTTTTGTTTCAGTTTTGGAGTGCCTTAAGTCCGTTTGTAAAAGAACAGCTCCAGCGCTCCAGCGCTGTGGAAGGTGTTATAAAGCATTCTTATTCTTATCATAAAAAAATATTGAATGCATTAAAAGATAGAAATTATAAAAAAGCATATAGTTTAAATACCGATCATCTGCGTATCATGCAAGGACGTATGTTAACCGAGGCTTCCAAGCAGACAAGTATTTCGCAGGAGAACTTTTTATAATATAGATTTATTCTTTGATAAACAGATATATATTTCTCAGCAAATATTCCCGACAGGCACTCCTGTCGGGAATATTTTTTTCTGTGTCATTCTTCTATTTCTCTGTATTTTCACTCTATTTCATACTCCCGATCTTTCTCTTCCAGCCCTTATATTTCGTATATCTTATTTCGTATTTTCTCTTGACTTCTAATAGATATAGAGGTATGATGAAATTATCATAAAGGTATTAACATAATATGTTAATATTTCTTAAATGTATAATAAAGGTATATACAAAAGGAGGAAAAACAATGTCGTATTTTAAAGAAGATGCATGGTGGGCTAGCCCATACAATGATCTAAATGAAGTAAAATCACTGATGACTGCAGGACAAAAAGTAGAAATCCATGACGCCACCCTAAGAGATGGAGAGCAGACTCCTGGTGTAGTATTCACTAAAGATGATAAAGTGCGCATCGCAGAAATGTTAGATCAGATCGGTGTAGAAAGAATTGAAGCAGGTATGCCGGCGGTCTCCAAAATGGACCAGGACGCCATCAGAGAAATCTCCAAGAAAAATCTTAAAGCGGAAATTTATACATTTGCTCGTGCAACACGCCAAGATATAGATATGGCTGTAGACTGCGGCGCAAATGGTGTTGTCATCGAAGTTCCAATCGGCTATCCAAAATTAAAATATCAATTTGATTGGACATGGGAAAAAGTATTTGAAAAAAGTGCTGACTGTATAAATTATGCGAAGAGCCAGGGCCTGAAAGCTGTTTACTTCCCGTACGACACAACACGTTCCAGAGTAGAAGATTTAGAAAATTTGATGGCTGCGATTATGAAAGAGGCAGCTCCAACTTCCGTTGGTGTAGTGGATACAATGGGTTGTGCAATGCCACAGACAATAGAATACCTTGTTAAAAAGATGAAAAAAATGACCAATGATCTCCCTGTAGAAGTACATACACATAACGACTTTGGCATGGCAGTTGCAACAGAATTAGCCGCTATAGCCGCAGGCGCTAGTTGTGTACATTCATGTATTAATGGGTTAGGTGAACGAACCGGAAATGCTTCTCTTGAAGAACTCATGATGTGCATGAAGATTATGATGGACATGCCTAATGATTATAAAATAGAAAAACTTCCGCAAATGTGCAAAGAAGTTGAAAAAATCTCTGGTGTAAAACTCGCAAATAACAAACCTGTAGCCGGTATTCGTAATTATACCCGTGAATCTGGAATTGGTATCGATCTTGTCGTAAAGCAACCACTTGCTATGTATGCTACAGATCCACGATATTTCGGCCGCGAAGGAGATATTGTACTTGGTAAAAAGAGTGGAAAAGCTTCTATTGAATATTTTCTTGACAAACTAAATCTCTCTGCAAATGCAGAACAAATCACTTCCATCTTAGCAAAAGTAAAAGAAAAAGGAATTGAAAAACGAGGCCTTCTAACAGAAGAAGAGTTCTTAGACATCTATCACGCAGAAGTATAATCCCTATTTCCTGCCCTGCTTCTTTTAGTAAAAAGACGCAGGGCAAAGCTACGCGTTAAAATACAATACTCTTTCTAAAAAACCTCTTTTGCGTCTTTGGGCAGTGTCTGCACATGCTTTAAAAATTTATAACCTGCCTCTGCTTCTTTTAAATTGTAAGTATGTCCCCAACGCCGTTCCAATTCACATGCAGTATCGTTGAACAATTCGCACATAACAAATACACTATGCCAAATGTTATCTATATTACCATTGGCATATGTGTCAAGAAATCGATTCCATATATCTCCATCTAAATATTTTTGCAAATATTTAGACGCCTTTCCTGTTGAAATCCGAAATTCTGTTTCATAGCCTATTTTCCAATTCAACAATTTTACTAATTCCAGATGGCTTCCGTCATAAAGCATTTTATGCACATATGGAATTTCTTCACGCCACAATCCCTTTGCAACGTTATTCAGACACCACCAAAACTCATTACAGCAGGCCTCGAATTCTTTTTGTGTGGGCTTTTTTATCCAGTAATCCTCATCCGTAGGCTCTGATACTGTTGGCAGAATTCCATCTTTATCTAATAGAATTACACATAATTTATCATCTAGCACCTTTACTTCTGCTTCCGGTATCACATGCAGATCAAGCCGATTTCCGTCTTTAAACTGTATCAGCCAGCCATAGCATTTATCAAAATCAACATGAAATCCATTACAGCGGTCTATCTCATCAGGACACTGCATATATAGCCTTTCTCCAAAAATATCGATCCAAGCTGTTTCTTCATAAAAAGGCTTGTTTTTCCTGACTACATAAACAATATCATAGTCTTGAAATATATCCTTTTTCACCTTCTTATTCGTTCTGGAGCCGTTCATATAAACAGCGCGTATTCTGTCATCCTTCTGAGCAGTACTTATAATTAAATCAAACATTTCTTCTTCACTACGCATTTTCCATTTCCCTTACAAGCATACATTTTTAGAGAAAGCTATAGCACATCTCTTTATATGCCTTTTTCTATAAAATGTCTTTCATAGAGATTCCAATATTTTTTATATACTCTGTCTTCTTGTCCGTCCAAATTTAATTGATACATTCTAAATGTAACCAAAAAATTTTTAGGCTGCCATAGCTCTTCATACGAATAGCAATATTTCATTCCTATCCTCTGCATTACTCCACCGCTTCGCGGGTTATTTCTGTCGTGTGTCGCTGTAATATAGGGAATTCCATCCTTTCGCAGCTGTTCCACGAGTATCTTGCTTGCTTCAGTTACTATCCCCTTGTGCCAAAATTCTTTGCGAAGTGCATATCCAAAATCATAACTATCATCTGTATCGGCCTTTACATAACCAATCGGTTCATCTTCTTCTCTTAGACAGATTGCATAATAATATGTTTTACCCCTAACCTGTTTTTCATAAAAATCTCTTGTCTCTTCCATATTTTTTACAGGTAGCCACGGTAAGAACGTATTCACTGTTTCGTCTTTCAAAAGTAAATACAACGCTCCCATATCTTTTTCTTCAAATCTTCTTACTATTAATCTTTCTGTCTCAATTCTTATATTAGACATTGCATTTCCTCCATAGCTTCCTGCTTATAAGGATACTTTTATTCCAGGGAAAAACTGTTGGGAAGAAGTTCATTAAGCGAAGTCTCTTTCCATTCCCCATTTCCTTTTACCAGCAATACCAGCAGTGCATCCTCCCCACAAAATTCATGCAACACTTGTCTACACACCCCCGCAAGGCGTTATGTAGTCTTTTGGTATTTCTTCTAATGATTGTATGCACTTATTTTCAAGCATGATAATCTATTATATTTTCCCCAAAAGAAATAATCATGTCAGGATTATAATAAAACATTTCTCGTGCCACTTTTCGATTTCCATCTTTATCTTCTACAAACACAAAATGTCTGTAAAACACCTAAACTTCTATAAGTCTTTCTTTTGCAACATTACTACCGTCTCCACATGCACCGTATAAAGAATATGCCTTGTACTATTTAATATAGTTTAACATATAATCTCTGAAAACGCAGTAAAACAAGGCTTTTTTCAGTTTCCTTTATTCGCTCAATCACTCATTTCCGCAACCAATAATCATACATAATCTGTACATGGTAGGCAAAATGTAGGCAATGTCTACTACGAATTTTCCTTGAATATTTACGGCCAATATGCTATATTATGAATAGAAAAGGGAAACCAAAAGCGGCTTACCCTCAATACCAACTAAGCTACACCGCTACAAGCGGCAAGCCGTCACTATTGCAGTAGTGGCGGCTATTTCTTTCCCTTGAAAATCTGATAACACAGACCAACAAGGGCAACAACAAATATACAAAATTGGATTAAATCCGAATATGTAATATTCATTGGCAACCCTCCTTTCTTTCGTCTGGAGGGTTTGCCCCTCCGAAAAATTCAGAGGGTAAGCCGCCCGGCTTTGGTTTCCCTGTTCATATATTACCATAAGCGCAAACAGCGCACAACATCTATTTCAGTATCACTGGAAAGCCTGGCATCTCTCCGATCAGGTACGTCAAAGGTCGCGTTTCGCTACCTCTGTATCTTCCCTTATGACGAGCCGTCCGCCTGATTGCCTTTCCTGCTGTCGGATCGTGATACCCTTCATGGTTCTTCATCAAATATATTCCAATTCCTTTTCTGCCCATCTCAACGCCTCTCTTTCTACTTCACTTGTCCATGTCCTCTGGAAGCTCTCAATGCCTATATGATGGATTGGAGCAGCTGCAAGATATTCTTCATAATATCGGCGGTATGTATATTTATGCGCCTGCTGTCTAAGTGTTCTCATGGCTTTATTCTGAAGATTTCTCACGCTTTCTGCCCCTATTCCAAGATGTTCACCCGTTTCTTTTGCCGTCAATCCTTCTCGGTATCTTAACCGGATAAGAGCAGGCTGCTCCCCTGGTAAGTCATCTACCGCAAGCCACAATTCACGCTTCATGTTCTCTGTATCTAACGCCTTTATAACATCCGCTTCCATATCCTTATCAGTTGATATAGTATCCCCTATATTTATACTTTCGTCCATCTTCTGTATTGGTTCGTCAAGGCTTCGTATTTGCCCCATTTGAACCGCTTCTTTTATCTGGTCAAGTTTATCCTGGCTAATATACAAAAAAGCCATCATCTCCCTGTCAGACGGTTCACAGCCATAATGCTTGTTATATTCTCCGGCTATTTTCTTATATTGCCGTACTTCATCCACAATATGTGATGGAATACGCACAACCCGGCTGCAATTATCTATATAACGGCGCATACGCTGCTTTATCCAAAACGCGGCATAATTGATAAACAATACCCCTTTTTCCGGCTTATAATGCCGCACAGCCTCACATAGGGCAATATACCCTTCTTGTTTCAAGTCCTCTGTCTCTGCATAAGCCGCATACTTTCCCGCCAGCATTTCAATAAATTTTTGGTTTTGCTTCCAAAGTTGCAGCATATTTTCTGCTTCCTGTATTCCTGCTTTTATCCTGACAACTAGCTGTTCATTGTCCACCATATACGCCACCTTTCAAAAACACCCCAGGCGCAAGGAGAAAACGCCCAGGGTGCTTTTATCAATATTAAGTTATTGCCTTACGCTGACGCCTTATTTTCCTGATAATAGATTGCCTTTTTCTTGTTGTCCAGTACGAAAGCGTCATACACAATACGCCCCTCTACCAGTGCGCCACTGATTCCCGGTGGATTATCATGCGTTTTGTAACTCTCCAGTTTCGTCGGTGCCACTGTTGCGCATGGATGGACTACCAAAAATCCAAAATTTTCCGGTAATCTTGACGCGGGCATACGGATTACCGTTAACCCGTCCAGATTTCCGATCACGCCCCGCAGTCTCATATCTTCCCCTATGTCGGTTTCTAAGACTATATCCGGGGACTTTTTCATCAACAAATAAATATCCGGCGTTACTACAAGAACTCTGTTTGTCTCCGGGGCTTCCGCATTATCCAGCTCTTTACTTGCCTTTATGATTTCATCATAAATATTATCGGCCGTCAGTGTAATCGCTGTTGGTTTTGTTCCTGCGCCTTTACAGATTTTGTCAAATACATATGTGTCTACTTCCGGTATAACAACCTGTCTTACCTGTCTGGCCAAAGCGGACGCTGCTTCAAGCTGCCCTTCTGTTTCGTCCTCGTCCAATGCGTCAATAGCAAAGGTAAAGGAACGGTCTTTTGAAAGTGTCATGGTCTCTGTCGTTGCGTCCAAAGATTGTACTTTACCGTATCTCGACCAGTTTTCACCCGTTGGGCCAGTGCGACCGTAGTCGTTCATAGTCCCGGTTGAAATCTTATAAACTTTTACCGTATGCGCCCCAGCAAAAGCAAAGTCTTGATTTGTTACTAATTGCTTTTTACTTTCAGTTGTAAACTGTTCGTCTACATACGGCAAATATTTGGTTACTAATTCTATTGCCATTTTACATTATCCTTTCAGTCCCATAGCTGCACGTATTTCAGCGTCCCCTGCATTTCCATGCCCATTCCCTGACCCTGTAGAGGCGCCTCCGGTTGATACCCGATAAGTTCCCCCTGTAGCAGGACGCTCTTTTAAATGCGCGCTTATGAGTTTTATACTATTTTCCATCTCTTCCTTACTGCTGCAATTTACAAGAGGTAAAAGTTCTTTTGATATTCCTGCATCTGCCAGTTTCTCCCTGGCATCTAACCGCAGTTCCCTTGCATTGAGAGCCTGCTCACGTTCCGTATAATCTGCCCCCGGCGTGCTCTTTGCCCTTGCAAGCCTTTCACCTATAATCCTATTCACTTCATCCTGTGTGAACAGTTTTTCTGACTGCTGGTAAGGCTGTTGATTAGCTTTTGTTCCTTCCTGCTGTCCTTCTTGCGCCATTGTCTGACTTTCCATGTTTTGATTTTCCATGTGTATAATTCCTTTCCCCGCTTAACGCCCGGTCGGCTATTGGTAATTAATGAAAAACGAATGTAGAACAAACAAAAAGGCACAGGAATAACTTTTAGATATTTCTATCTGTAAGTCATTCCCACGCCTTATATATCAGCTTCCAACAACGAAGGTAGGTAGTTGCTGGGGTACTTATATATTCTATTTGTTCTGTATCAATTATATCAAAATATTCTACGCGTAACAAGCATTTTAAACAACAAAATGATAGCATAACAACTCATTAAAACGTTGCAAACGTTCGGATACTTAAAGCGAACAAAACATTAAAATATATCAATCTGTCTCCCCATTTTTGTTTGTTTTGATATTCTGCCCCCTATGCGTTGCGTTTCCCGTAGTTCCTCCGTTGTTCGTTAAAATGTACGCCCTCTTATACCGTCCCTTCTGTGGCTGTATCTTGTATGTTTTTACCACTGGAGAAAGTAACCGGAGAATTTCCGGCAGCTCTTTATCCTCTGTGTAAGACACCTTTATTCTTACGCTCATGCCTTTCCTCCTTTCTTCCTGCCGCCTGCTTCCAGTATTGGCGTACCATCCGCAGGAGGGCAGTCTTTTTATTCCTAAATGCTCCGGCAGTATTACCAGCAAACCGGAGCTCCGTTCACTTCTCTGTTTTAATCCTCTGCCGCCCTGGTTTTGCTGTTGCCGCAGCTCACTGGGAAGGGTATGGGCTTTTTATTATGCTGTTTTCCTTTTCTCAATCATCTTGATAAAATCATTAATTTGTTCGCTATCCCAGGTTACAGCAGTTTTCATAAATGTGAGGAGATACGGCTTTTCTCTTAATTCTCTTTCTATCTCTCTTACCTGCCTGCTGCGTTCAATATCTTTTTTTACCTCTTCTTTTCTATCAAGCCACCGCCAATGCGCCGCTGTTTCTCCACAAACAACTTTCAATTCATGACTAAAAAGATATTCTGCTGAAACACCAAATAAATTAGCAAGCCCGAACGCCTCACCGCACAATATTTCTGTCTTTCCTGTCAGTTTGTCCCATGTTTCCGGGTCATTCCACTCCCGATATGGTTTCGGAAGCCCCATGTGCTCCGCTATGGTACATATAGAATAAGTTGTTTCTTTTACCTCTGCCATAAGATTAGGATATGTAAAAAGCTTTAAATCTTCGATCGTCAATTCTGCAACCCGTTTTTCCATCTTTCCCTTTTCCTTTCTTTAAAACTCTGTTATCATGTACTTGTATCCTTTCAACAGCCCGCCAGCGTTTTAAGGATATATTGCCCCGTAGAGAGTACTGCCCTATGGGGCTATTTTCTTTATACTCCGGTGTCTATACTGCCGCCAATATGCAGGAAACGGCACGCTTTTCCCTTTGTATATGGTGTAGGTATTGTACCTACGCACTCGCCCAGGGCCTCAATATCTCCGCCCATGCTGATAAGGGCGCCGTTTATATCCTCCAGCACGTCTGCTATTCGTTTTAGCTGTTCTATTTTCATCACCTCCAACGCAAAAGAATCATTATCACCTGCTACTTCACAAAATTCATCTATAATTTCTCTATATTTTTTTGTCATTTTTCTTTCTCCTTTCTCTATCAGTGCAGAAAGAGCACATTTTTTTAACTCTATCTATATATAGGTGTAAAGCAACTATATAATTTCTTTTTACCCTCTTATACTTGAAATTAAAATTTCCTGCTCTTTCTGCTCTATTTCGGATTATTTTCAGCAAATACGGTATTTTCTTCAAGTGTAGCTTGTCTGAAATCTGCCCTTTCCTGCTCTGTAAGTGCTCTTTGAGAGCACATATCTCCAAAGTATCTGCTCCCGCTTGACATGTAATCTCGGTACCCCTTACCTCTAAGGTTCTTGTAAAAGCTCCTGCTGCTCAATGGCGTCCACTGATTGAAATAACAATAGTTCTCGTAGAGTTTAAATAACTCTGTCCGTTCTATCCGTTCGCCCGGCTTCCACTCGATCCGATCATCAAGAAACGCCTGTACATTGTCTGATTCCCTGTGATACTCATGCACCAGCCTTTTACTGTTCGGGCTGTCTATCTCCCGTCTTGTGGTGTATAGCCTTGTCAGAGCCGCCATACACTCCCGGATAAATCCCGGCATACTGTAAGCAAGCCCCTCTTTCAGATCGGGAATATCTTCCCCCTTCTGCATAACCTCAATAGAGAGCATACGTCTATAAAAAGCATCTGACTTTTCGTCAAGATTGACAGGCATTTCATTAGCTGAAAAGATCAGTTTTGCATAACTGCGGAACGCAAACACCTTACCGCCTTTATACTCTCCCTTTACTAAATCTTCCCCAGTAATCCGCTTGATCGCGTCCACCTGCTCCAGTGCTTTCTTTGGTAAATCAGCGCAGGCATTGAGCAGCTTACCTAATAACTCCGTTGGGGTGAAACGCTCATTCAAATCCTGTAAAGTAATGCAGCTCACATTTTCAGCGCCTACTGCGTCAATCAAAAGATTAATAGCCGTTGACTTTCCCGATCCCGGAACACCGATAATAATTAAAAACTTCTGTAGGCTTGTATCTGCTGTCATGCAGTACCCGCAAAACGTAAGAAACATTTCGCGGTCTTGCCTGTCCGGGAATATTCCTTCAAGGAATTTCTCTACAACAGTTCCGCTGTATTCTGCGTTTGAATCATATTTATGCGGAACTTGATTGATAGAACAGTATTCCGGCTTGTGTGGATGCATGATTTCTAATACCGGGTCATACATCCCATTTTTAAAGTTGACCCAGTGCGCTGGGTATTGGTTAATCTCTTCATTTTTCTTTGTCAGTCTGTAATCTGCCAGAATCAAGTTATATACTCGGTTTATTCTTCCGATTGTGATCAGTTCCGGCCAGATTAATTTCTTTATATGTGCCTTAAGTATTTTCCCGTCATCATCTCGCAGATAATACCCGCGCCTATATATGTACGGAATGCCGTTTAAAATGAACACTTTTAACTGTTTTCGCGTTATGTATTCCGCAATTTTATCATCAAGTATGTCATAAGGTTCATCACTCTTCTTACCAATCTTCTGGAAATCCTTCAAATTTATATTCTGACTTTCTTCGGTCTCCAATTCTTTCCCTCACCGCCTTTCTTTTCATACTTTCCCATTCATTTTCACACTGTCCTTTATACCAATGCGCCACGCTCTTCATCTGTGCGTCATGTTCCTGCTGCCATTCCGCTTTTACAGTCTCATAATACTCCCGCGCCCTGCTGCACCCTAACCATTCAAGCCGTGTAAGCGCGTCCTCTGCGAATCCTGGCGTTGTGATGTCATAGCCTAAGATTCTCTTAAACGTGCTTTTATACAGCTTCATATCCGCGCTGAATGAATGCATAAAGTCTGTTCTTGTAAATTGGTGCGTAGGTTTTGCAGGGTTGTTATTGAATAACTGTTCAAATTCCCCGGACTGCTCCATTGATTCCATTTCCGCGCAAATTTGAGCAAAAACATCATTAGGCACTTGCTCTAGTATTTTCATCTCGCGTCACTTGCTCTACCGGATACCTTTCAATAAAACGTTCCAGGTCGCTTCCCTTAATCTTCTTTGAACCTAGTACCAGGTAAGGAAGTGCCCCGCTGTTCATAAGCTGGTACACTGTGTTAATACTGACCTGCAACAGCTTTGACACTTCTTTCGCTGTATAAATCGGCTTATACTCCTGTACTGCCATTTGCTTTCCTCTCCTTTCGTTTGTTTTGTCCGTTCCATTCCCTAACCACAGCCCGCCATAGTAGTTAGTCGTCTGTTTCAATGATGTCTGTTACGTCTACGCCTACGCCTTTGGCAATCCTTCCGACAGCCTGCGGCATAGCGTTCTTCTGATTCAAAATCATAGCATAGCGCTGTCTGCTGATTCCTGCTCGCTCTGCCGCCTGTCCAATAGTCAAACCACTGTTGGCAAGAGCGATTTCAAACTTTGCGTCATTGATTTTCATATTTGCGTACCTCCTTATATCATTTTGCAATATTTCTTTTTGCAATATTACTATAATATCATTTTGTAATATTGTCAAGATGATATTGAAAGTATTATTTCAATTTGTTATTATCCTTAATAAGGAGGTTTTTTGATATGAGTGATAGAGATATAGAAGTTGGCAGCAGAATCAAAAAGATTCGGCAACACAAAAAAATAACACAACAAGAATTATCGGCAAAAATGGGGGTATCTCAAACAGCTATAGCACTATGGGAAAATGGCAGTAGAAGCATATCACTTGAGGCAATAGATGAAATTGCCTTTTATCTTAACGTTTCTGCTAGTTATCTATTATTCGGGGAAAAAGATTTTAAAGACAATATCCCTAAAGATAACCACGATGACGGCCTTAAAAATATAGACACTATCGCCGCACATTTTGACGGTGATGAATACACAGAGGAAGAACTAGAACAAATTAGGAAGTTTGCCGAATTTATTAAAAGCCAGAGAAAAGACACCGAATAGCCCAGTCCAAAATTGGACACACAACGCAAAATTGCGTTCTGTAAATAGCGTGGAGTTTTCCGCTGTACATTGACAATAATATACTTACTAAGGGAACCGTTGAGGTGCTACGCCAACCGCTGGACGAACAGAAAGGGGGTTGGTGCTTATGGTTACATACTCTGACTTGTTCACATTTGTAATTATGCTTTGCGCTGTTATAACCCTTGTTGTAACATTTAAACGCAAAAAATAGCGCCCCTCGTCTGGTAAACTAAGGCGCTATTTTTAGAACTTTATTTTGCCAGCGGTCAGGTGTACTCTGACCAACGGCTCCCTTGTTAAGTATATTATAGTCAATCTTCTGGAATATGTCAAATATCATTCTTTAACCACAGCCCGCCAGCTATGAAAGGAGAATGGTATACATGGGAGAATTACGAACAAGAAAACGCGGCAAGAATTGGGAATGGTCTTTTGAGGGTGCCCGGATAGGCGGTAAAAGACAGCCGATTTCAAAAGGTGGATACCGCACCAAAGCGGAAGCTATAACCGCAGGCACGCAAGCAAAGGCAGAATATGAGAACGCCGGGAGAATTTTCAAGCCATCTGAAATCAGCGTAGCGGATTTCCTTGACTACTGGTATGAAAATTACGTCATGCGAAACCTGTCATATAATACGCAGAGGGATTATAAGAATAAAATCGACCTGCATATCAAGCCGCATTTGGGGAAGTACCGCCTTATCTCTTTAGAATCGGACATAGTACAGAAATGGATCGACCAAAAGAAAGATGAAGGCTACTCGCAAAGCATGGTCAAGAATATGCTCTGCTGCCTGTCCGGTGCGCTGAATTACGCAGTACAGCCCTGCCGGTACATTAAGGGAAACCCCTGTATTTATGTAAAAACGCCTAGAATCGCTGTCAAAGCAGAGCGAAAAGCACATACGGAATATATCTGTACAAAAGAAGATTACGCGGTTATTCTGGCACGCTTTCCGGCTGGGAATATTTTTCACCTCCCAATTTTAACCGGCTATCACTGCGGTACACGAATCGGCGAGACTTACGGTATTGATTTGCTTCAGGATATTGATTTTAAGACGAATACACTGCATATAAGGCACCAACTGGCCAAAGAAGGGAAGGGCTGGTATTACCGGCCGCCAAAATATAACTCTGTGCGTGATATTCGTATAGACCCAGTATATGCGGACGCTCTAAAGGCTGAAATCCATACCCGGAAATTAAATCAAATGAAATATGGCCAATACTTTACCAAGTCCTATGTAAAGCCAGACGGCAGCATAATACAGGCACCTGCGGACGTCTCTGCCCCGTACCTTGAAATCATGCCGCTGTCCGTCCGGGAAAACGGGCTGCTGCTTACTCCCGAATCATTCAAGTATTGCGCCCGCGTTGTCCATAATGAACTGAATAACCCATTTTTTCACAGTCATTGTCTGCGGCATACACATGGAACCATACTGGCCGAAAACGGCGCGCAGCCAAAAACCGTTATGGAACGCCTGGGGCATAGGGACTTGAAAACCACGCTAGAGCGTTATATATTTAATACAGACAAAATGAAAGATGACGCTGTCAAGCTGTTCATACAAGCCACATCATAAAAAGAAAACCTGCCTACCGTTTAGATTTTGGTAGGCAGGAGGTAGGCAAAACGTCATTTATAGGCTCTATGCTTTCTGATTTTCCTTGATTTTACGGGATAATTTTATAATTGTTTCTACGTGCACCGTATGTGGAAACATATCCACCGCCCTCCCCTTCTTCAGTTCATACCCCCGCCCGCACAGGTACTTCAAATCCCGTGCCAGCGTCGCGGAGTCACAGCTTACATACACAATCTTTTCTGGCTGCATTTTTGCAATCGTCTCAAGCAGCGCCACGTCGCATCCCTTTCGGGGCGGATCTACAACAATCACATCCGCGTGCGCACTTTCTCTCGGATGTGTTTCTGCGTACTGTTCATAATATCTGGGCAGGACTTCTTCTGCCTTCCCCACATAAAACTGCGTATTTTCGATACCATTGCACTTGGCATTTCTTCTGGCATTCTCTATTGCCTGGGGGACAATCTCTACACCGTATACCTGTTTTGCCCCCTGCGCGAGGAAAAGAGAAATCGTCCCAATTCCACAGTACAAGTCCCACACAGTTTCCGTCCCTTTTAGTCCCGCATATGCCAGCGCCAGTCCATACAGCTTTTCGGTCTGTACGGGATTGACCTGGTAGAAAGAAAGCGGCGAAATCTCGTATTTTATATTCCCTATATAATCCGTTATATGGTCCTGTCCCCAGAGAACCTCAAAGGTATCTCCCATAATTACATTTGTCTGCTTCATATTAGTGCTTATCGTAATACTCGTCATTTTTTCTACGGTATTTAGCATCTCTATCAAAATATCTGCATGAGGAATCCTTCTGCCATTTATTACAAGGCAGACCATCAATTCCCCTGTCTTAAAGCCATATCGAATCAGCACATGACGAATCAGTCCTGTTCCTATTCTTTCGTCATAGGAAGAAATCTTATATTTTTTCATAAAAGAAAGGATCGTTTCCAAAATCTCTTGATTTTGCGGCACGCCCAGCGCACAGTCCGTATTTGCGATAATCGTATGTGTTCTTCCGGCGTAAAATCCAGTAATTGGATTTCCTTCCTTATCCGTCCCAAATGGAAACTGCGCCTTGTTCCTGTATCCGAACACAATGTCAGATGCACTTTTAGCTCCAGGCGTCAAGTTTTCTTCTACGGTTGGCTGCTGCACTGCTGATGTTCCCATTCCTACGATTGGTTCCATCACCTTTTCAATCGTCTCTTTGGCAAATCCCCCTATCCGTTCCAGATTCTCCTTTACTTTCCGTTCTTTATACAACAGCTGCTTCTTATACGCCATTTCCTGAATCTGGCAGCCGCCGCATTTCCTGGCAAATGCACAGCGCGCAGGCACTCGGTCATTCGAAGGCTGTATAATTTTAAGAAGCCTCGCGTAACCATAGGACTTCTTTGCCTTCATCACTTTTGCCTCAACCTTGTCGCCGATCACCGTATCCTTAATAAATAAGGTATAGCCATTTACTCTGCCTATACCTTCTCCATTCATTCCAATATCTTCAATTGTGACTCTCACAATTTCATTTTTCTGCATGTTTTTTCTCCAAAATTATATCGATGTCTTTCTTAAATTTGACTCAAACAAACGGTTGTAGCCCAGCCAGTCTGTTCCTGTTTTACCTTTAAAAATCTCTGTCAGCGTCTGCATTTTCGCGTCCGCATTGTCGGCGAGATTTAAGGCAAGCGCTTCTGCAAGCGCCGGCTTTTTCGGAGAACCATACTCCAGTTCTCCATGATGAGCAATGACACAATGTTTCAGCTCATTGGCAAGCTTCTCCGGGAAATCCGGAATGGAACGGATAGCGTCATTGAGCATTTCAATCCCAATGACAATATGTCCAATCAGCTGTCCCTCGTCGGTATAATCATTATCAGGAAAAGCAGACAGCTCTTTCGTCTTTCCTATGTCATGGCAAATCGCCGCTGTATACAGCAGATCCCTGTTTAAAATAGAATACGCTCCCGCGAAATATTCACAGAGATGGAGCACACTTAGCGTATGTTCCAAAAGTCCTCCGGCAAATCCATGATGTACCGTCTTTGCCGCAGAATGTTCTTTGAACGACTTGATAAATTCTGTATCGTTGACAAAATAATATTCCAGCACTTGTTTTAGATAAGAATTCGAAATCTGACGAATATAGGCAAGCAGTTCCTCATACATCCTGTCCACACTCTTTTCTGTAGTAGGCATGTAATCCGCCGGATTATATTCTCCTTCCTGTGCTTTTCTTATTTGTTTAATGTTCATCTGAAGATTGCCATTATACTGAATAATCTCTCCGTATACCTCAATGAAATCTTTTTCATCATAATCCGCAATCCCCTGTGAATTCGGATCCCATACTTTTCCGTCCAGAGTTCCTGTCTTATCCTGAAGCAGCAGATTGTCATATGGTTTCCCATTTCTCGTCTCAGCAGAACGTTTTCCTTTGCACAAATAAATGTTCCTGATTGTTTCACCCTCATGTAGTCCGTCAATATATCTCATACGCTTTTCATGTCCTCTTTCTATCTATACTGTCAATTTTTTAATTGTTTTACTGCGCATACTTCTATTTCTTACAGCATTCTATTCCTGGCTTCCCACCGTCACAGTAAACTCAATATCCACATATCCGTCAGCTCCCAGGCGGCTCCCTTTCAGCTTTACATTCTCTCCGGTCTTACACTCCAGCACAGCCTTCTCGTATGTGGAAGTGTTCATCACTTCCGTACCGGAAATTTCCTGTATCACATCTCCACTTTGAATTCCTGCTGCCATCGCCGGTGAATCTGCGTCCACCTGCACCACATACATGCCCGACGGCATTGACTGCTGCTGCGCAATCTCATTTGTCACTGCCGTTCCGGAAATTCCAATATAAGGGACACTCTCCCCATTTACTAACAATTCAATCGCCGCCTTTAGGTCAGAAATTGCAAATGCATTTGCCGTAGCGCCTTCTTTCTCTTCCCAGATATTTGGAGAAATCAGTCCGATTACCTGCCCTTCCTGATTAAAAAGAATACCCGTTCCGTCCTCCGAAGCCGCAATATCTGTCGCGAGCACTTGACACTCTCCGTCAGAAAATATTTCTTTATAAGAATTAGAACTGATGATGCCGTATCCGGTTCCGTCCGCATAGCCAAATGTATTTCCAAGCGCAATCACCACGTCACCTGGCTTAGAAAGATTTGAATTTCCCAGCTCCGCCACTTTCACCGCATTCCATGTCGTATCTGTTATATTGTCCCTCACCACACCAAATACAGCAAGACCGCTGTTTTTATCCTGCTTTTTCAAGGAAGCGCTGTATCTGTTTCCATCCGCAAAGACAACATACCACCCCTGTGCCTCTGCACAGATCGAATTATCTGCAAGTATCAGAAGCTCCTGCCCATTGTCCGCCACTATCACACCGGTTACGCTTGTCCTAAGTCCTGTTGCTGTACTCTCCCAGTCTTCCGTATTGGAAGAAGCCGTCACAGAAACAACCCCTTTATATGCCTCTGAAGCCGTCTCATACATACTTTCCATCATTTCTTCATAACTGAGCGCACTAAGTCCCGTCGCATTTACCTGCTCTTCGTTTGCTTCTGCCTCTTCATTCTCTTTGGCTTCCTCATCCTCCGGTATGGTAACGGTCTTTGGATCTCCCTGAAAGTGTTTTCCTATCCATGGTTTAAGCGCAAAAAAACCAAAGCAGGCAAAAACTCCAAAAATCAGCCCGTATATAGCAATGCGGGCTAACTGGCTCAAAATTTTTTCCCTGCTAAGAGGCTTCGGCTTGATTGTTTCCTGCAAAAAAGAAAAAGGTTCTTCTTCCTTTTTCCCAGAGCCCTCCTTCGGACTCTGTTTCGGGTCTTCATCGTACGGCATAGGCTCTAATCTCCTTCAGTCAATAGTATAACCGATTCACTCTGATTGTTCAACTTCATTTCACTCTGTCACAAAAAACCTTTTCTTTGCTTTCATTATAAGGTAAAATGAAGAGTAGATTTAAAGCTATGAAATGAAAAGGTGTAAAATATGAACCAGAAAACATTAAATAAACTGGAATACGATAAAATCACATTGCTGCTCGAAGAACAAGCTTCTTCTTTTCGCGGGAAACAGCTCTGCCGCCGTTTAAAGCCAATGACGGATATAGATAAAATCAACACATACCAGGAACAAACCGCCGCTGCATTTACACGCATCATCAAAAAGGGCCGTCCTTCCTTCGGAGACGCCTCCCCCGTAGAGGAATCCATGAAGCGTCTGGAAATCGGTGGTGCATTGGGAAGCGGGGAACTCCTGCGCATCTGCCGTTTGCTGCAGGGTGCCGCACGTGTGAAATCTTACGGCAGGCACGACACACAGGAGGAGTCATCAGACTGCCTGGACAATTATTTTGATGGTCTGGAGCCTCTCACCCTGCTTTCCGGTGAAATTGAACGCTGTATTCTCTCCGAGGAGGAAATCAGCGATGACGCCAGCAGCACATTAAGAAGTATCCGGCGGAGTATGGAATCCATCAACGGCAAAATACACGCTACGTTAAATAATCTGGTAAATGGTTCTCTCCGCACGTATCTGCAGGATCCTATCATTACCATGCGTGGTGATCGCTATTGCCTTCCCGTAAAAGCGGAATACAGAGGACAGGTACATGGGCTTATACACGATCAGTCCTCCACCGGTTCCACCTTATTTATCGAGCCAATGGCGGTTGTAAAATTAAATAATGACTTAAAAGAGCTCTATGCAAAAGAGCAGGAGGAAATACAGGTTATCTTATCCCGTCTAAGTGAAGAAGCGGCTTCTTATATAGAAGAAATCCGTACAGACTACAGAATTCTTACGGACTTAGATTTCATCTTCGCAAGGGGTTCCTTAGCTTTATCCATGAACGCAAGCCGTCCACTTTTAAATACAGAAGGCAGAATTCATATACGGGAAGGGCGCCATCCACTTTTGCATACGCAGAAGGTGGTTCCCATCACCGTTTCTCTGGGAGAAGATTTTTCCCTGCTTATCATCACCGGTCCAAATACCGGCGGAAAAACGGTATCTTTAAAAACGGTCGGGCTTTTTACATTGATGGGACAGGCAGGTCTTCACATTCCCGCCTCCGACAGAAGTGAGCTTGCCGTTTTCCACCAGGTTTACGCGGATATAGGAGATGAACAGAGCATTGAACAGAGTCTGAGTACTTTTTCGTCCCATATGACAAACATTGTATCCTTCTTAAAGAAGGTAGACAGCCATTCGCTCGTATTGTTCGACGAATTGGGAGCAGGTACTGATCCTACGGAGGGAGCAGCCCTGGCAATCGCGATCCTCTCTCATCTTCACAAACGCCAAATCCGTACCATGGCAACCACACATTACAGCGAATTGAAGGTATACGCGCTCTCTACAGACGGCGTAGAAAATGCCTGCTGTGAATTCGACGTGGAAAGTCTGCGCCCGACTTACCGTCTCTTAATCGGAATTCCAGGGAAAAGTAATGCATTTGCAATTTCAGGAAAGCTGGGACTTCCGGACTATATCATTGAGGATGCAAAAAAAAGATTAAGTGAGCAGGATGTTTCCTTCGAAGATCTCTTATCTGATCTAGAAGCAAGCAGACATACGATAGAAAAAGAACGGGAAGAAATCGCGGCCTACAAACGGGAGATTGAGGCGCTGAAAACAAAGACTCTCCAAAAACAAGAGAAATTAGAGGATCAAAAAAATCGAATTATTCGTGAAGCAAATGAGAAAGCCGCCGCTATCCTGCGTGATGCGAAAGAGGTTGCAGACGAGACTATAAAAAATTTCCGTAAATTCGGGAAGGAAAATATCTCAGCAGCGGAAATGGAAAAGGAACGTGAACGGCTGCGCCAGAAAATAAAAGCTACTGCCTCTTCCTCCTCCATACAGATACAAAAGCCACAGAAAATATACAAGCCTTCCGACTTCAAGCTTGGAGAATCTGTAAAGGTATTGAGTATGAATCTGACAGGAACCATTTGTTCTCTCCCCGATTCCCGTCAAACTGTAACCGTACAGATGGGCATTCTACGTTCTCAGGTTCCCCTCTCTGACTTAGAGATCATCGAAGAGCCTGTATCCTATACGGCTAAAAATATGAAGCGGACAAATAAAGGAAAACTCAAAATGAGCAAATCTCTGTCCGTGAGCCCTGAAATCAATCTGCTTGGAAAGACTGTAGACGAAGCAGTTTCTGAGCTGGACAAATATCTGGATGATGCTCTGCTGTCCCATTTAAGCACAGTGCGGGTAGTACACGGAAAAGGAACCGGAGCACTCCGAAAAGGAATTCACGAATTCCTGCGCCGTCAGAAGCATGTCAAGTCCTACCGTCTCGGGGAATTCGGGGAAGGAGACGCCGGCGTCACGATCGTGGAGTTAAAATAAACGGGGTTATAAGAGAGGAGTATTTATGATTGCAAAACAGAAAATTTTAATTGTGGACGATGATGAGAATATCGCAGAACTGATCTCACTCTATCTGATGAAAGAGTGCTTTGATACGAAGATTGTGTCAAACGGGGAGGATGCGCTGTCTGCCTTTGAGACATATCAGCCAAACCTTGTTCTTCTGGATCTGATGCTTCCGGGAATCGACGGCTATCAAGTCTGCCGGGAACTGCGCGCCAAATCACAGGTACCGATCATCATGCTCTCTGCAAAAGGAGAAGTATTTGACAAAGTACTGGGACTGGAGCTGGGGGCAGATGACTATATCATGAAGCCGTTTGACTCCAAAGAGATGGTAGCACGAGTGCGTGCTGTCCTGCGCCGTTATCAGCCGGTCAAGCCGGAAGCACCTGCCGCAGAAAAGGTAAAATGTGTCGAGTACGACGGACTTACCATCAATCTTACAAACTATTCCGTACTGTGCGACGGCGAGAACGTTGACATGCCTCCAAAAGAACTGGAGCTTTTATACTGTCTCGCCTCATCTCCGAATCAGGTATTTA
>ERZ857801.1398-NODE-1398-length-25609-cov-5.386632_pt1 | contig 25609 bp, 25 predicted proteins | sample MGYA00519762_ERZ857801 | MGnify/ENA primary metagenome ERZ857801 (study PRJEB31778, sample SAMEA3449368) | human gut metagenome | biome: human gut; feature: human-associated habitat; material: faeces | place: United Kingdom | collected 2010/2012 ...
AAGAAGTACGGTCTCAAAGCAGCTCGTCGTGCTCCACAGTTCTCAAAGAGATAATATTTACAATCCAAAGCGTCTTATGGCGTTTAAGAAAAGTATATTACACCTCGGAATTTCGGTTCCGGGGTGTTTTTTAGTTTGTGAACTGTGGTATTATTATAATATAATGAAAAATATAATTTTGGATAGATGTTTATATGACAACTGTAATCACAAAGAGTGATAGAATTATAAAGGTTGTATCCAGAGAAGAATGGAAAAGTACAATAACAACTTTTTTTGATAAAGTTGGCAGATATGATTGGAGAGCCATATATGATTAAAATAGCATTTTTTGATATAGATGGAACATTGTTGAAAATGGGATGTAAAGAACCGACAGATAAAACAGTTAAAGCGTTAAATTCTCTTCACCAGAATGGAATATTGCTTTGTATGGCAACTGGCAGAGGCTATCTTTCAATCCCTAAATTCAAAGATATTACATTTGATGTGCTGCTTACATTTAATGGTTCATATGTAATGGCTGGAGAAAAGATTATTTTCAGAAATCCCCTGAATAATAATGATAAACATCAAATAATTCAAAATCTTAATAAAATGAACAGAGCAGCTGCAATCAGCAATGAGCATTTTATTGTTACTAATGGCACAGATGAGCATCTGGAAGAGTACTTTAAATTTGGAAATGAAACATTGACAATTGCAGATAATTTTGATGAGTTATGTAAAGAAGATATTTATCAGATTATGTGTGCGTGCAGAAAAGAAGAATATGCCCAGATACTGCAAGGAACTGAAAATACTCAGATAACTGCATGGTGGGATAAAGCAGCAGATATAATTCCATTGAATTGTGGTAAGGGAAATGCTGTAAATGCAGTGCTTAATTATTATGGATTATCGAAAGATGAGGCGATTGCTTTTGGTGATGGTAGAAATGATATTGAAATGCTAGAAGCTGTTGGTACAGGAGTGGCCATGGGGAATGCCATTGATGAAGTCAAAGCAAGAGCAGATGTCGTATGTAAATCCGTTGAAGAAGACGGAGTGTATCATTACTGTCTGGAGAAAAAACTCATTAAATGCTGATGGACTTATTATACAGCAGGGTTGCAGAGTGTTATATACTCTGCAACCCTGTTAGTCATTTATAGTCTTAATTTTACCACCATTTCTCACGGTAAGAGTATTCACCGCGGTAATTAGAAGCATTATAATCAGGATACTTGAAAGGTGCATATACATCATCCTTAGGTGCATCATCCTGTGTATATATGTACATAGAATCATAATCCCATGTGACAATCTCATCACGGGCATCGCCGTAGAGGTTTACAGCTTCAGCACACATGGTAGGATGACCATCGTCAGGGAATTTAACAACCTGGATACCATTGCCGTCAATCATTCCGCCGCGCTCTATATCAGCATTAAGAAGGATGAAGTCCTGACCGTCACCAGTCCAGTTTACAGGAGTTAAGAGATTACCATTAAGCTCGTTCTCCATTTCCCATAACTGATTACCCTCGCTGTCATAGAAATATATAATTCCCTGGTGTCCCCAGAAATTAACAACAACCATTTCATAGCCCGGGCGGTTAGGAAGATAATTAGCAAGACTTACACGCTGTGCATGACCTATGCCGTCCTTCTTAAGAAGCTTTCCGTTAAAATCAGATATCAGGAAGCCTTCCTTTCCGGCAACACAGGCAAAGAATTTAGTACCTTTGTGTGGTCCTGACTCAAATCTGCCTGGAACAATCTCATCAATATGGTCTTCATTAACAGGCATAGTCCACATTTTATTACCGTGGCAGTCAAGCATGTTATAACCAACTAAAAGTTCATCATGTCCATCTCCGTTAATATCAATTGCAAAAGGAAAATGTCCGGTATTCTTATCACTTTGGAAATGCCACATAACCTCAAGGTCATCGTTAAGTGCATATACTCTGCAATAACGGTCTTTAATGAGAATATCGCGTGGCTTGTCAAGACCACGGAAATTACATATACGCATACCATCAGGATTAATTCTGTCAAATGCGTAGATTTTATCAGGAACACCGATAATAGTTCCGTCCTCTTCTGGTGTAGAGAAAGGTGTTTTGGCACGTTTCTTCACTTCACCTGTTTTGCCATCAAGAATCAGCACTTCAAAATTCTTGGCTGTAATAACCTCATCAAAGCCATCACCGTCAATATCATATATCTGCATAGGCATATCTGCTGATATAGTTCCAATGTCGTGATTATCAGTAGGTTCACCATGCTGCCATAATATATTGCCATCAAGGTCAAATGCGGTGAGACAGCTGATTGTTCCATAAGCATCACGGTTTACTCTTTTCTGGCACTGAGCCATAACCATCTGATACTCGCCATTGCCAAGAAGATGACCGAAACGAAGCTGTCTTCCGGTGCCGCAGCCTTTAAGGTCAATTTTCTTAAGAAGCTTCATCTTAGGATAATGTGCCTGTGCATCTTCACATTCAGCTTTATAAGCATTTCTTGCAGCATCAATAGAAGCAGCAGTACTTTCAGAAGTAGTAACATTTACAAAACCAAACTGTGTAGGGATAGTTGCAGTAATGGCAACCTTGCCACCCTGCCTTGCATATTCAGTGTCAAGGTCAAAATAAACCTTATCATCAACACTGCATATAACATGGCTGCCTTTAATCTCAGCCTTAAGTACATAAGTATCATCACAGTTGTAATCAAAAGGTACAGAATCGAGTACAGTAACCTCCTCCTTATGACGATACTCAAGTCTTAACTCATGCTCTTCAAAAACAAGGACAAGAAGATTAGCAGAGTTCTGACAACAAAAACCAATGCCGGCATTGCCCCATTTGGTAGTAAACATACGCACACTTGCAGTTATAGTATAATCGCGCCAGAATCTGTCACCGCTTGTGAGCATAGGAAATGTGCGGTGTGGCTTGTCATTGCGGATACGCATCTGCTCCATAAAATGTTTTCCATTATATTCAGAAATAATCCAGGAAGCCCCCTGACCATTATAAGTGTGGTTGCATACCGGGTCATACCATTTACCATAATATCCAGGATAATGGATAAAATGATACTCACCCATTGCCGAATGATTCTTATCATAAGGAAATTCACCAATAGGAAAATCAGAGAAATCTTCATCAAGTAAAATAAAATCTGCCATAATAACCTCCATTCCAAAATAAAAAATATAATTAATGGCTCTTTCTGTAGCTTCCGGGCGCTTCGCCCATGATTTTTTTAAATGTGCCGCCCATAGTATTACTGTCGGCGAAACCACATTTGTCAGCAATCTCAGTAATAGAGAGGCTGGTGTTGACTAAAAGGTCTGCTGCTGCGTGCGTTCTTACATAAATAAGATACTCTCTGAATCTGAAGCCTGTAAAAGCCTTAAATTTCTTGGAAAGGCTCGATTCACTCATATTAAAAAGTTCTGCAGTAGCAGCCATAGTTATGTCATTGTGATAATTCTCGATAATATATTCAATAACCTTCTGGATAAGTTCATTACCTGTATCCATTTTCGTAATAACATTATCTTCGTACATCTGACAGCGCAGAATAAAAAGTATAAGTTCATGAAAATAAGAATGTACGAAAGATAAAGACAGACTATCTACACCATTGTGTTCATAAGAAATCTTCTGGATAATTGATGATATATAATCAAGTCGTCTTTCTGGTATATGGATAACAGGATGTTTATGGAAAATGCTTTCTATATCCTGAGAGGAATCATCAGCAATCCACTTTAATTCATCATTATTAAAATATAACACATATCTTGTATGGTCACTTCCGGCGAGGTAAGTAGTCATGTGCGCCATGTCTGGTGGGATAAGAGCAAGTCCGCCAGAATTTAACATATATATTTCATCACCTACATAAAGTGTGCAGGAACCAGAATATATAAACATCAGCTCCCATCTGTTATGTTCATGAAAATGTTTCATCTTATAAGATGGAGGCACAGTAGCAATATCCGTGTGGAAATTGTCATTAATAAAATGGTACATTGCCGTCTCCTTGGTATATGAATAATATCTTACGAAGCAAAATCATATACTGATTATAGGTCGTTTATAGAGAAAATGTTACTGATTTTTTACATATTTTTTTGATTTTGGAAGATTTCGTGCTGTTTTTTTGTATCAATAAAAATACAATGTGAATATAATGAAAGCATCTTAAGAAGCAGAAACAATTTAATATAAGGAGGAATAATATGATACGAAGAAACAAAATTATTGCTTCTGTTGCTGTCAGTGTCATGGCTGGTGTTCTTGTTGCGGGCAACTTAGCTCCATTACAGGGATACTATGCATTTGCACAGGAAACAGGAGTAAAAGCTGGAAGGTATTCAGCAGTAAAAGACATTAACAAAACATTAGAAGGTTACACACCAATGGACAGTTCTGATCCGGTTGAATTCGGTGGAACTTACATTAAGTATCAGGGCGAGACAATCCAGTTGTCGGAGACAGCCATATATGTTGATGGTTCGTTATCAGACGAGCTTGCTGCCCAGTACCCATATGTATATAACGACATTACTAAGGCGTTGTCAGCAGATGCATTAAAGAATGGAACAGCAGACAAACCAATGACAGTATATGTTGCACCATATGTGTATTGGATTGATGATCCGGCAGCAACAGATACAGTACAGAAGACCGAGGGATATTCAGTACCTTATGGAATGGTTGTTAATTCAGATTATCTTACTATCAAAGGTCTTACAGGAAATCCTGATAATGTTGTATTAGCTGGAAACAGAGGACAGTCACATGCCTCTAACGGTAACTATACCATGTTCAGATTCAACTGCAGTGGCGCACTCACAGTTAAGAATATAACAATAGGTAACTATTGCAGCGTTGACCTAGATTATCCGCTTATGAGTGAGCTTAATCAGGCAAAGAGAACAGAGACAATCACACAGGCACAGCTTGCTGATGTTTCTGGAGAAAAGATGTTTGCAGATAACTGTAACTTTATAAGCAGACTTAATCTTGACCCAATAAATGGAGCATCAAGAAGTCTTTATAACAACTGTCATTTTGAAAGTACAGATGATGCCCTTAATGCAAATGCTGTATATGTAGGATGCGATTTTGATTTCTACGGAAACAGACCATTATATTCATCATATGGTACAGGTTCAACATTTTTAGGTTGTACATTTAATTGTAAGATATTAAATGTTGAAGCCGAACCTACACAGTTCTTTACAAAAGAGGGCGGCACAATTACCGCAGTAGACTGTGTATATAACAGTAATTTAAGTGTACCTATATCAATTGGATGGACTAAAACACCATCAACTTCATTAAAATGTTATCAGAGCAACATAATTCATAATGGACAGAGCATTACAATCGGTGGCGAGGGTGCTAAAGAAACCGTTGATATGACAGGCAAGTCAGTACTTGATGCCTACAAGGTTGTGTCAGGTGGTAAGACATATTACAACACATACAATCTTTTAAAGGGCAGTGACGACTGGGATCCATTAGGAGTTAAGGATGTAATTGAAGCAGCCGGACAGGACGCAGTAGCAACACAGCTTTCAATAACATCAGATGTCACAGAGATTGAATCTGGAAAGGAAACAGCTTCAATAGGAGGAACAGTTAACTATTTCTATGGAACTAATGATACAACACAGAAGATAACATACAGCGTATCAGACGAAGATAAGGCATATGTGAAGTTAACAGATAATGGTGACGGAACATGCAAAGTAGAAGGTACTAATAATGATGATGCAGCTAGGAAGGTCATTATAAATGCATCTACAGAGTCAGGTCTTGAAGCAGCAGTTGGAATTACTGTAAAGCCAAGCAAGATTGAAGCACCAGCATTTACAAAGGCACCAGTTATTACTAATGACGGACAGGGCAGTCTTAAAGTAGATTACTCACTTGATTTAGGAAGCAGAGAAGATATGTCTGCAATCTCATGGTACAGATGTACAGATGCAGAGGGCAGCAATCCTATACTTGTAGCAGTAACAAGAAATGATTCACCAGAGTATACATATAAGTTAACAGCAGGTGATGTTGGATATTACATCATGGCTAAGGTAGAATCTAAGAACATCAGAAGTGATTATGGAACACCGGTAAATACAGTATATGACAAGGCAATCGGAGTGAAAGATGTAAGAAGCAAGAACTTTGCTACAGATTTCTCTAACTTCCCTAATGTAAAGCAGTCAGAAATCAAAGCTGGCTTCTGGACAGTAGATTATAACCGTCCGGCAGATACAGAAAGTTTTGGAAGCTGGCAGGGAGCTGATACAGAAGAACCTTGGAAATATGGAACAACAGGTAACGGCTGTGTAGGCGCTGGATTATATGAAGGTACACAGGGCGCAAGACTTATGTATACACCAGTAGAAGGAACATATGGTGATATGTCACTTAAGCTTGTAGTTGACCCAGCCAAGACAGCAGGTCAGGGATTTGGTAGTGCAGGACAGTATATGGATGTACTTCTTAAGTTCGATACATCTACACTTACAGGATACGGATTAAGAATAGTAAGAACAAAGGCTTCATCTAATGCCGTAACATTTGTACTTGTAAAATACGACAACGGAACAGTAAAAGAGATTTCTGATGAAGTTATCGCAAGCTGCTATGCAACAGGCTGTACAATCAGCTTAAAGGTTGAAGGCAATAAGCTCACAGCACATGTTGAGACACCAACAGAACAGCTTGCAGACCAGGCAGCTAAGGGATATCCACATGTGGTTGACCTTACAGCAGATATTGAAGCTAACAGCTTTGGCGGAGTTGCAATCCAGCATACAGGAACACTTGGCGCAGGCGGATGGCAGAATACAACAATGCTTCATAACTTAAATGTTACATGGGAAGGTGAGAATAACCAGAACCCAGAATATGTTGAAGGAAATCCATCAGATAACGAGAATCCTGCCGAGACACCAGATGATTCAACAGGAACTTCAACAGGAGCAGATACAACAGTCAAGACTGGTGATATGAGTCATACAGGAATGTATGCAGCATTAATGGCAGCAGGACTTAGTGGCTTACTTGGAATGGCAGCAGTATACATGAGAAGAAGAAAAGATATCTAATTTCATAAGAATTTTCTTTACAGGAGCACCCGCAATTATATTGCGGGTGTTTTTGCGTGGTGAATGTGTGACCGTATGTGATTGACATTTTAATTATTATGCTATAAAGTTTTATAGAACTAACCAGTATAAGATGGAGGATAAAACTTAAAAGCATGAAATATAATATCAGAAAATATATATTGGCAGGAATTACAGCAATTCTTGCAGCGGCTGTTTTGACGGCATGTGGTGGCAGCAAGCCAGAGAAGGATGATACAGTCCAGAGTACACAGGAAATATTTGCAATGGATACATATATGTCGCTTACTGCATATGGCAGCAATTCAGAGGAAGCAGTAAGTAAAGCAGTTCAGGAGATTAACCGGCTTGATGCAATGTTTTCGGTAGGAAATGAGGACAGTGATGTTACTAAGATAAATGAAAATGGAAGCGGAGAAGTATCGGAAGAAACTGCATTTATAATGAACAGGGCAATGCAGGTATCTAAAGAAACTAAAGGTGCTTTCGATATTACGATATACCCGGTTATGGAGCTGTGGGGATTTACCACCAAGAATTACAGAGTGCCTGAAAGCAGCGAGATTGCGGATGTACTTAAGCATGTTTCTTATACAAATGTGGAGGTTAACGGGCAGCAGGTGACATTGTCAGATGGTGCAAGCATTGACCTTGGTGGAATTGCCAAAGGTTATACTTCTTTGCGGGTGATTCAGATTATGAAGGACTGTGGCATAGAGCACGCAATCATTAATCTTGGAGGCAATGTGCAGGTGCTTGGAACTAAGACTGATGGCTCAGACTGGAGGGTTGCCATACAGAATCCTGACAGTGAAAGCAGTTATCTTGGTGTATTAAGCACTGCTGATAAGGCAGTTATAACATCAGGTGGATATGAGAGATATTTTGAGCAGGACGGACATGTATACCATCATATTATAGATCCGCAGACAGGTTATCCATCAGAGAGCGACCTGACTTCTGTTACAATTGTGTGTTCAGATGGAACTACAGCAGATGCATTGTCAACGGCGCTTTTTGTAATGGGGTTTGATGGTGCGAAAGAGTTGTATAGAAGTGGCTCGCTTGATTTTGAGATGATACTTTATGATGGAATCAAAGTATATGTGTCAGAGGGAATAGCTGACAGTTTTTCAACAAATATGAACACGGAAATAATTACCAGACAGCCTTAATGAGAATTATTATTAACAGTCTGTATTGACAAATGCAGGGACTAAAATATATTCTATAGAACAGTTAGAAAAAACTAATTAAAGATAGATGAAATTACTTTTGTTTATGAAAACTAACTGTTGATATAAAGACTAGAAGGAGCAGACATGTTATTAATAATATCACTTATAATCGTAGCTTTATTCATATATTTTCTTAAAGGTTCACTAAAAAAACACGCGGGTATCTACTATATAGGGGCAGCGGTAATCTCTATTGCAGTATTTCTGATTGGATTTCTGCCAATGCCTTTATTCTTAAAGAATAATATATTGGGGATATTTGCAAAGGGTTCGCTTGGAACGGCAATGTTCGTTGCAGTAATGTACGCAGGTGCACTGCCTAAGGGCAGCAAGCTGATTGCACCGCTTATGAAGATAAGAGGTGAATTGTCAATTACAGCGGCAATACTTGTCCTGTGTCATAATTTCACATACGGAATAACATATTTTAGAATGCTTTTTATTAAGCCGGAGGCATTGTCAGCAACACAGCTTACAGCAGCAATAATAAGCCTTGTGCTTATCATAATAATGATTGTGCTTACAGTAACTTCATTTCAGGCTGTAAGAAAGAAGATGAAGGCTAAGAAGTGGAAACAGTTACAGCGCACAGCATACGTATTCTACGGTCTTATGTATGTACATATAATGCTTATCAATATTCCATATGCAAGACTTGGACTTGGTACTTATATTGCAAATGTAGTTATCTACAGCATAGTTTTCTTAGGCTATGCAGCTATGAGAATAGCAAAGGCTTTATCAGTAAAGGCAGCAAGAGCTGGAAAGACATACGGTAAGAAACCAGAGACGGTTCTGTATGGACTGGCATTGGTTATATGTGCAGTGATGACGGTGTCGTGCTTTGCAGGAAGACAGACAGTGTCGGCATCGGAAGACAATGAGGAATGGAACGATTTCTTTAACGAAGAGACAGTTGCAGCAATGGTCAAAGAGATTGAGAGCAGTACGGCTAAGACAGATGCCGAAGGAACAACACAAGAGAGTCTGGAAGAATCAGTTTCATCAGATGGACAGTCAGACTCACAGGCTGGTGGTGTAGGAAATGAAGTGTCGGGAAATAGCAATAATTCCGGTTCGGATAATGTTTCTGGTAATTCATCAGGTAATAGTTCTGACAGTGGTAATCAGTCAGCCAAGCCGGATAATGGTTCTGACAATAGTGGAGAGCTGAGCGGCGGTTCAGGCAGTGATACACCGGCTAATACAAAATTTAAAGCAGATGGAACTTATACAGGTTCCGCTGTGTGTGAGACTTATAACTACAATGTAACGGTTACAATAGTCATATCGGGAGATACGATTACATCGGTTACTGCTGAATCGGAAGCGGGTGCGCAGGATGTGCAGTATTTTAATATGGCAAATGCAAAGGTTCCTGCACAGCTTCTTGCAAATCAGAGTACATCAGGCGTTGACAGTGTTTCTGGGGCTACTAAATCAAGCAATGCCATAAAGAGGGCATTTTACTATGCTTATAAATCGGCTAAGAAGTAGAGCAGATTTGTAATAGAAAAAATTATAAGGAGGCAAAATTCCTCTCCTCACCAATGGGTTCGGATTTTGCTTCGCAAAACAAGGAGGATTTATGAGGAAGAACATTTTTACTAAGATTGCTGCTGTTGCAGCCGCTACTGTTCTTGCAGTTACAGCACTTCCAGCTCTTGTGTCTGATACACATGCAGCAGATGATGATTATTCATATGTATATGCTGGACTTACATGGCAGGAATACTGGGCTAATGAGGGCGTATATAACGCAGGAGATGTAACAACATCTAATGAGAAGGATACAAAAGGTGAGTATGATAAGGGAGCTTTTGATACAGTAACAAGAGCTACAACTAACCATGGTCTTCACAGAGGAAGCTACCAGTGCATGGCAACAATTGATACAGAAGATGGTAAGAAGTATGAGCTTGCCGGCTGGACTGGTGATGCAAAGAATCAGATAATGATTCTTACAGATGGTACACAGCTTTCATATAGTAAGGGAGTAATTACTAATACAGATGGTACAACATCTAAGCTTTCTTCTTATGAAGTAACTGGTATTAAGTATGTTCCGGTTAAGGTTAAGACATCTGATCTTGCTGATTTTGAGCAGCATTACAGAGTTGTCAAGAATGGAGAAAAGTTATACGGTGGATTTGGTGAGAACAAGCTTAGCTCATATGAATATACAGCTGCAGTTAATGCAGATACTAACGGACTTAAGACAGCAGTTAAGAATGCAGACGGAACATATTCATTCTCTGCAAGACAGACTGGATATGGCAAATCATTTGCAGAGCAGGATATCAGCGAAGCTGCTAACATTACATCTACAGTAAAAGATGCTACAGGTTCATACGGTGAATTTTTAAGAGTTGATATTAATGGTGATGGTTATGGTGCATTGGGTGCTATGATGCAGGCTGTTAAGTGGACATACTATGGAAATGATGCAACAAGAACAAATGTAGTTGCTACATATGGTACTAAATTCGCAGCAGATAACTGGATGCACAAATCAATGGGAATTCAGCTTGGACTTACTGATTCAGCACGCTGCCAGTTACCAGCAGGATATGATGGAACAGGTTACTGGTCACTTACTGTATATGCATTAGGATATACTGATACTACAATTGATTTTGAAGCAACTGATGCTAATATCGTTAAGGTTAAAGCACCTGTAAGTGATACATCAAAGCTTTCAGCAGCTATTGCAGCAGCAGATGCACTTAACGAAGCTGATTACACAGCCGAGTCTTGGGCAGCTATGAAGCTTGAGTATGAGGAAGCAGTCGATGCACTTGCAGTTGCAGAATATCAGGCAGATGTTGATGAGGCAACAGAGCATCTTACAGCAGCAATCAATGCATTAGTAAAGGTTGATGCAGGTACACCTTCTGGTTCAGAAGAGTCTGATAACACAACAGAAGCAGGTACTTCAGATACATCTGTATCAGATGTTAAGACTGGTGATGCAGACAACATGGCAGTATATTCATTAGCTGCATTACTTTCCCTGGCAGCAGGTGTAGCAGTTGTATCAAGACGCAGAATTAAAGACGTCAGATAATTGATATGCTTACAATCATAATAAAACTATAAACAAGCCAAAGAACCGGGTCGGAGAGAATCCTTTGAGGGATTTTCTTGCGATCCGGTTCTTTATTAATTGTGAGTGAATTAATTTCTGTACTTATCAAGTGAACATTTTGTAGCATTAATAATGTCTCTTAAAATATAAAAATCCTGTGTTGAACACGAATCCAAAACATTTAGTATTTCTGCTTTGGTAGATAGATTAATACTTGGTGTGTCGTAAAGCAGCTCATCAGTCTGTACAGATAAAGCTTCTGCAATATCAACAAATACCGGTAAGCTGAGCTTAGTGTTTCCTGTTTCGATATGGCTCAAATGTGTTGTAGAGATTCCTACTTTTTCAGCCAGTTGTTCCTGTGATAATCCACATCCTTTTCTAAATTTTCTGATTTTTTGCCCAATCATATAATAATCCATAATATACCTGCCTATAGAATATAATTATACTTGAATTGTATGGTCGGAAATGGTAATTTTACATAAACTATATAGGCTATTTTATGCTTACATAGTTAAAATATTCTGATGTGAGATGGAAACAGAATAGAATATATAAACTGTGCATACAGTTAAAAATAACTTGAATTATATAGTCTAAAATGCTAAAATTTCATTAACTAAATAGGCAGTCTGTGTTTATACAGTTAATAAAATTGCAAAGGAGAATTGTTTATGAAAAAGAAAGTGGTTTTAGTGTTGACTTTAATGATGCTGGTAGCTCTTGTTGCTTGTGGAGGAAAATCTGGGACACAACAGACAGCGCAACAAAATGCAATATTAGGAAGATGGGAAATAAAGGAAGGAAAGGATAGTTCATGGTTTTATGAAAGATTTGAATTGTTTAGTGATGGAACTAGTGTAACAAGTGCAGGATATCAAGAGAAATGGATTTCTGAAAATGGAAGATTGAAAATAGGTGATGATGTTTGGAGTTACACTTTATCAGATAATAAATTAACATTAACAGCTAAAAATGGTTCCGTTGGAATTTATGAAAGAGTACAGCAATAAATTAACACACAAGGAGAATTGTTTATGAAAAAGAAAATAGTTTTAATGTTGACAGTTATTATGTTAATAGGACTTGCTGGGTGTGGAAAAAATCAGATAAACATAAAGGAAACTGGCACATCTGATAATAATGAACAAATGGTACAAAACATATATGAAAACAAGAGGACAGAAGTAAAGCAAAAAATATCAGAAATAAAGGAAAGATTGCCAGAAACTTCTGCAGAAGATAAAGGAACTTGTGGGAGTAAGGCAAAATGGTACTACAAAGATAATACATTAATTATTTACGGAGAAGGGGTGATAACAGAAGATACATGGCATAAGTCAAATATAGTTATAAATACAGTTGTTATTGATAGCGGAATTACTAAATTAGGAAACAATATGTTCAGTGGGTTAGGGTCTGAGGTTGGAAAAAATATAGAAAATTTCTATATTGCAGATGGTCTGGAAGAAATAGGATCGAGTACTTTTGTAAATTGTGACTGCTTAAGTGAAATAGTGTTGCCTCCTAGTCTGTATTTTATAGATGGATATACATTTGCTAGCTGTGATTCTTTAAAAAAAATATATATGACAGATGGAGTTGAAAAAATAGGTGACAGTGCTTTTACTGGTTGTAAATCACTTGAAAGTATCTTTATACCGAAAACGGTACGGGCAATAGGAAATGGTGTATTTACCGGATGCAATAATTTATCAGATATTCAGATTTCAAAAGATAATAGAATATTCAGTGAAAAGAATAATTGCATTATTAACAATGATACAAAAACATTAATTTATGCTATAAATAAGGATTTTTCAATTCCAGATGATATTTTATGTATTGCTGAGGATGCTTTTTATGGGTGTGAAATTGATAGTTTGGTTATACCTGAAGGAGTTAAGGAAATAGAAGAAAGAGCATTTACTTATAGCAAATTTGCTGAAATTAAATTACCTGATACATTAAAGATAATTGGAAATTATGCTTTTGAAAATTGTAGTAAATTAAAAAGTGTTTATATACCCAAGAGCGTAAACTATATCGGAAACAATATTTTTCATGGTTGCAGTGTTTTAGAACACATAGAAGTTGATAATGATAATACTGTATATGATAGTAGAAAGTCATGTAATGCAATAATTGAAACATCTAGGGACAAAATGATTGCAGCATGTACAAACACATTAATTACAGACGATGTAGTAGATATAGCAAATGGTATATTTGCTGGATTCAGTGTTTTTACAGATATATATAATAAGGCAAATCAGATTAATCCGGATAGTTTTAAATATTATTAGATAATAAGGAGAAAAAATATGGAAGAGAAAAAATTTTGTCAGTACTGCGGTTCACCTATTGATAGTGAAGCAAAATTTTGTACCAAATGTGGAAAGAGCATTAATAGCGAGCAGAATGCTTCCGTTCAGAAGAAGGTTTATCAGCAGACTAACTTTGTGATGGATATGTTAAGAAACTTTGGTAAACCCAATTCAGTAATAAGAATTATAAGCATTTTTAGTGCTATATTTCTGGCAATAGTACAGTTTTTCGGAATGGGATATAAGCTGAATATAGACGCATGGATTGTAAGTAAAACAGAAAAAATTAGTGCAATTAAATTCTTGTATAGATTGGTTTTCAAATCAGGAGATATGTCGGAATATGGTGTGAAATTAAATTTTTTAATAGTTATCTGTTGTCTGGCATTTATAATTGGATATGTTGTTCTTTTGATTGTAGATGCATTACTGATTAAATACATAATATCAGATTATCATATAGACACAATTGTCGATGTAGATAATGGAATGTCTATATGTGGAATGGTTATGTTTGGAGTAACAATAATAATTGGGATGTATATTAGAAGCAAACTTGGAGAGTATGGAATGGAGGATATGTTTAGTATAAATGCTATGTGTTACATAGGCTTTGTGTACTCTCTTGTGTTACAGATATTCTCAAGATTAATTATTAAATCACAGTTAGAAGATGAGTAAGATTAGAAAAAGGCTGATTTATAACAAATGTTAAGCTTTGACTTATTTAGGAAATATCAATATTCTGGTATCAAGAAAGGGTGTACAAAGATATTAATGAGTATTTGGAAAGACCCGTGGAGGTGCTCAGTATGTTTTCAGAGGCGTTGAGAATATTGGACAGGAATACGGCAGAGTTGATGGTTGACAGGATGAAAGATGAGATGGAGGTTTTGAAGGCACAGAATGAAGAACTAAAGTCATCATCAGAAGAAAAAGATGCAGAGATAGCAAGATTAAAGAAGTTATTAGAAGAACAGAATAAGTAGTAAAAAGCAGCAGCTACCACAACCATAAGTGGTAACTGCTGTTTTCAGATTTATTACCTGTTAATCTTAATATCACCCATATTAACATCAGCATTTATACTTTTACCGCTGCCGGCATTATTAGTATAGCTGTGAGAATAAGTAGAATCATTAACCTTGATGTCACCTAAGTCTACAGAGAGATTAGCGCTGTATTTATCAATATCCATACCGCTTATTTTCAGAGAACCCATATCGACAGAAAGGTTAAGGACATCACTGCCGCAATTGGTAAGCTTAATATCGCCCATATTGTTGTCAGCAGTTATATTCTTAATGGATGAATCAGCAATCTTAAGAGAACCCATATCAACAGAGAAATCAGCAGAAGAAGCATGTATATTGTTAACATCCATATCACCCATATTAAGGTCAGCCTGAATAGAATTAAGACTGATATTGTCAGGAATAGTAATTGTAAGTGTGCAGTCTGAGTTTTTGATATTAGTCATAAGATGTACTTTTACATGCTGTTCAATATTTAATGAAGTTCCAGAAACAGATACAGTAGGCTTAAACTTTTCAGCACCTGTATAGATAACTTCAAGCTTGCTGCCTTTCTTAATCTCAACACTGCCAAGATTCATATCAACAGATATGTCTGACACATTATCATAAATAGAAGAATTTTCAATATATTTGCCACTGGATGCCATAGTCATGCGTGTAAAAGGAGAAATGTTAAATACATTACCAAGAACGCCAATAATTATGCATATAAGTGTAATAAAATATATAATTGACAGATAAATTCGTTTCTTCATAATTACACCTCCCTGGAATCGTCTTTAAGTATACTCTTAAATATAGCATGTATTACAGCAGCAACAGGCCATATAACCCATGTTAAAGCCCATGCAAATGTGATGAAACTGGCTGACAGATATATACATGTAACGGTAGGCCAGAAAACAGACATAATAGTTGTTGCAGTATTGTTAATATATCTGACTTCTTTATTCTCCTTCTTAACATAGCTGCCGGCTACATTGTCACCATTAAGAGCAAGTAAAGTCTTACATGAAGTCTCAGCCATTGAACCGAAAACAATAAGGAATACGCCGACACTTACTATACAAATCATTGCTGCGCCGCCGATATCGTCAAGTCCCTGTATTGGGATTGCGTCAAAAACGGCAGCAGGGACAAAGCTTATGATACACATAATAATTCCCAGAGTGCAGCACACAATAGAAATGTTGCGAAGTTGTTCCTTCTTATCCTGCACATATCCGACAGTGGCATAATCGATGATACATTCGTGTTTCTTAATATAGTCATATTTACTCATTAAAGAATTCGTTATTATAAATATGCCGACACCGAATGCAGCTATAATAAACAGAGCAACAGTGCCCATTGTCTCAATAAAATTATTATGAATTGCACTGCAGGCTGCCACTGGAACTACTGAGAAAATACATAAGAAAACTCCTAATGCAGTCAGAAATGCATGTCGGCTGCCGGCACTTACAAAGCTTCTGGCTTCATCCTGTGTTAAAGTGCGTCTGTTATCAACAGGAGCAGAAGACTGTCTGTTAAGTCCGAGAGTTTCTGCGAGTTCGTCAAGATTGCCGAATTCTGAGATAACAGTGCCTACAGCCTCATTCTCGCTTTTACCTTCATTGATAAGTTCATTATATTTGTCCTCCATCATGCCCCACAATTCGTCTTTAGCCTTTAAAACCTCAGTAGTTGCGGGGAGATTGGCAAACATAGTTTCAAGATAACTTTTAATAGTATCCATACATTAATTCTCCTTCACAATAAATTTTTCAATAACTTCTTTAGTAAGAGCCCACTCTTTACATTTTGACTGATAATACAGCCGTCCTTCGTCAGTAATCTGATAATAGGTGCGCTTTTTTCCGCCATTATCGCCTACACCGGGGAAAGAAGTGATATATCCGTTCTTTTCCATTCGTGTAAATGCTGAGTAAAGAGTAGTTTCTTTAACGATATATTTCTCATTGGTCATGGCCTTAATCTGCTTAGAAATCTCATAACCATAAGATGGCTTATCAAGCAGAAGATACAGGATAATTGTATCGTTGTAGCCTCGTATAATGTCGCTGCTGATGCCAGCCATGCATATTCCTCCCTTCGAATTAATTGAAGGTGATGATTCACCTGATAATAAATATTAAATAAATGATAATTACTACGACAGGCGATACTACGACAGCCGTAGTACATCTGTCGTAGTATATATAACATGATATGCATAATATGTCAACAGGAGAATATAAAAAACCCTCAAAAGCAGGTAAACAGTGCTTTTGAGGGATATATTAAAAATGAGGATTATTTAAAATATACTTTAGCTGCAGTAGCAGACATGATATTTTCCTTGTCGGGTGTTGATATTTCATTGCTTAAGACAATGTAATCAATAAGGTGTCTGTAGCTGTCTTTGCACAGATTCATAGGCAGGTCGCTTCCCCACATAAGCCGGTCGCTTCCGACAAGTTCTATGGCGCGTTTAATATAATGGATTGCGTCAGAATAAGGGTATATGGCGTCTTTACCCTGATTAGAAGGAAGGCTTGCAAGGTCGAATACAACATTGTCAAGCGTGAGTGCCTCCATTCCTTTAAGCCAGACATTTTCCTGAACAAGACCTCTTGGGGCAAGCAGATGGCACACAACAAACTGCGTGTCAGGGTGTCTCTTAATTGCGCGGGCGAGGGCTTCCGGCTGCCAGCACTCGGCAGGGTAGCGTCCAATATCGAACACAACAGTATTATTATGCATTTCAACATATGACAGCATTTCCTCAATAACATCACCATCAAGGGGAATAGTAGGATGATAACTCATAAGACCGCTTCCGGTACTTACCTCGAATTTTACAATCTTAATTCCGAGGTCTTCAAACAAATGCTTTCTTATAGAATCAACATTTCTGCAGAATGGGTCGTAAGTAGCTGATGCAGCAAGACGGTCAGGATATTTCTTCGCAGCCTCATAAGTGTAGAGATTCTGCGGTCCTAAGAAATTGCCCTGAAGCATAACAGCCTTGGAAACACCAGCCTCGTCCATAACCTTAAGAACCGCTTCCGGAGTTACATCATATTCACCGAGACACTCTGGTATCATCTGGAATATAGTTCCATCAGCGTAGCTTGCGTAACCTCCGCCTATAGCCTGCATTTCTCCGCTGTTTCCAAATCCATTGATGCAGCGGCATATATGAATGTGTGAGTCAATTATGTTCATAGTTAAGCCTCCTTGTTGCTAGATGTAGAAAGAATATTGAGATTATGTCCATACAGAAATTCATTAATAATTCCAATGTCATATTCACATTTGTTAATCATAATTATAATTGCAGCATCGCGGCTGACCTTGGAATACAAAGGGCTTAAGCCTGCAGTTTTTAACGCACGGTTGGTATCAGTAAGATTCATATGGCATGCGATGCAGAGTGCAATTACTCTGTCACGGCTTGGATTGGTACGATTGCCATTAAGTATTCCGTATGCATAATTAGCTGGAATATCACTTTGTCGTATAACATCACTTAATTGAAGTCCGTAGCTTCCTATATACCGGTTAAAGAATTCGCTGACAGACATCTGTGAGTCAGTATCCTCTTCATTACGGTATCTGTTAAAATGTTCAGGCTCAACTGAACTTAAGATTTTATCAAGTTCATAAGTCGGTTTTTCGTTCATTATTAATTCCGCCTTTCACAATAGAGTACACATTTTCTATTGATATAGTGTATAATAATAAACACTAAATTACAATAAGGATAAAAATATGACTTTAGAAGAAGAGAGCAGGCTGTCATTTTACAGGGAACTGACAGTACTTGATGAAAAAAAGAATATAGTGCTGGTGCAGGATATAAGGAACAGTGAGCTTTGCGTTAAAAAGACACTTGATATATATTCGCATGATGTATATGAGCAGCTTGCCTCTGTAAGAATTGAGGGAGTTCCTGCGGTAAAGGAATGTGTTGCTGATGATGGAAAGCTTATAGTAGTTGAGGAGTATGTGCAGGGCAGGAGCCTTAAGCAGGTATTAGATGAGCAGGGACTATTAAACGAGGAACAGGCATATGATATTGCAGTACAGCTTGCGGACATTCTTGTGCGACTGCATCAGTTAGAGCCGGCAATTGTCCACAGAGACATTAAACCATCTAATATAATTATTGAAAAAAACGGACATGTGAATCTTATAGATTTTAATGCGGCAAGACATGTTAATGCAGATAAGAATGAAGATACCAGAATGCTGGGAACAGTGTATTTTGCTGCACCAGAGCAGTTTGGATTCGGGCAGTCTGATGAGCGTACGGATATATATGGTCTGGGAGCAACAATTAATTATATTATGACAGGTGACAAGCCGGGAGCAGGAATTGCAGAGTGCAGATTTTCAGATATTCTTAAGAAATGCCTTATGGTAGATGCAAAGGATCGATATCAATCGGCTGAAGAGCTTCGTGGCGTGCTGGATATGTTAAATTATAGTATAGTACAGGATAATAGGAAAAAAGCTGAAACAGCATTTGGTAAGGATAATACCATTTCGGTTGTGAGAACCTATCGTAATATAAGAGATATAATTGTTAAAATGTACAGGAAATATCAGAAAAGGAATTACGATATTGATACTTCATGGCGCAGATATCTGCTGCCGGGATTCAGACGGCTGAATGTCGTGTATTGTCTGATTGCGCTAGTATGGTATGCGGTTATTGTATGGATGACAATAACTTTTGCAGTTACGGACAGTAAAACGGGAATACCGGTAACGGGCGGAGAACTTACGATGTATAAGATAGCTGTATTTGTACTCCTTTTTGGAATGACAATGTGGTTTGGCAACTATCTTAATATAAGGAGAAAGCTTCCGGGAATGAAGAAGATAAATGTATTAAGCACTATTCTGACATTTGGGTATGCATTTACGATTAGCTTTATATTTTTAGCTTTTTTTGCAATATTTATGGCAATTATAGGATATTTGTAATTATAAAAAGACAGGATATATGTTGAGACTATTCAATATTATATCCTGTTTTTTTGTGCTGTCAGCACACAGATTGCAAGCTTCACTGTGATAACATTCAGAATGTAAAAATAATTACATATCACAATGAAAATTAAATATTGTATTCATATCGCAGTTAAGGATACGGCAGCATGCATAGAGAAAAGAAACAGTAGGATTCTGAGATCCCTTTTCTATTCTGTTGTATGAGTAAATTGAAATATCAATGCCATCTGTTTGAAGCCTCGCAATCATATCAGTCTGTTTAATGTTCAGCGATTTACGCAGAGCGGCTATATTATTACCAATATTAGTATCATTAACCTGAATTATGCGGTCAATACTGTTTTTATTTTTCATAAAATTGCACCTCTATGCAATAATATATGTTGATTTGTAAAAAAATAATTGCACGAGAACGCAATAAATGATATTATGTAGAAAAGTTAATTATGTAAATTCAGAAATAAAGGTATATGCATGAAAAAATATATCGTATACGCAAATATCTCAATTCCAATACTGGCAGGCAGTCTGCTATACTATGTGACTTCACCACAAGTCATTTTTGCACAGAATATTGACAGGCTGCTTGGAGTCAGTCTGCATGTTGGAACGGAGAACACATTTGTAGTAAATTTGCGTAGTTATATGCCAGATATGCTGTGGGCGTATGCACTGGTATTTTCATTAATGCTGGTTACAGGTAATAAAACAGCTTATGTATGGAAAATGTTTGTGATAGCAGGCATGTTTTCGACAATTATGGAAGTCCTTCAGGTTACCGGATGTGTAAAGGGAACATTTGATGTGATGGATATTATTGTTGAGATAATTGCAGAACTGATGGCTGTTTTTATTATAAAAAGACATGATATGAGGAGGAAATCATATGAAAAGAATCAGGAAGTACATAGGGGTACTGCTGTGTCTGATAGTATTTGCTGCAATGGCGATGGGAAGTGGATCTGACACAAGCGTAGATAACAGTAATGCGAGTGGGGCTTCGGATAAGACAGGCACAGAAAGTGATAATGTTGTCATGGTAGGTGGAAGCTTTGAGAAAGATGGATTAAAGGGTACCGTTAATGATGCAGATACAGATTTTACCGATTACGATGATCCATATGGATTTTACAAGCCGGGTGATGGGAAAAAATATGTCAAAGCAGATTTTTCATTTGAAAATAACGGTAAATCTGATGCTTATGTAAGTAGTGCAGATTTTAGCTGTTATGCAGATAATGAGAGCTGTGACCAAAGTTTTATCGCATCTGTAAATGAGTTCTCAGGAGATACATTATCAACTGGTCGTAAAATAAGCTTCAGTGTAGTATTTGAAGTTCCAGTTGATGCAGAATCTATCGAACTGGAATACACAGCCAATATATGGTCAAGTGAAAAAGTAATAATAAAGCTTCAGTAGGAGGAGTAGAAGATGAGAGTTTGGAAACTGGTATCAGGAATATTATCAATTATATTATTTGCAGTAGTTATGTTTCAGTCATGCGCCGCAGGAGTAGTTAATGCACTTGAGGACAATGGTGGCATATCAGGAAGTGTCGGCGTAATAGTTGGAATACTTATGCTTGCTGGTGGAATTGTTTCGATAGCTACAAGAAATAAGACTGGCAAGGGACATGATATAGCGTTGATTGTACTTTTCGGACTTGCCGCTGTATTCGGATTTGCAGGATACGGCAATTACAGTGACTTAGTAATCTGGTCAGTATGGTGTCTTATAAATGCTGTTCTAGCAGTTGTAAGCATAATTAAGAATAGATAAAGAAACCCATAATTATTAAAAATGTCTGGTGTGCCGCAGTAGTGCAGCATACCAGACATTTTTTCATTAGTCATATTAATAAGTAATATCCCTGCCTTCTTTTCTCCACTGTCTGAATTCAGCAGAAGCAGAAAGTAAAAGGTCAGATGATGAGTTAAGTGCAGTTTCCACAGAATCCTGAATAACACCGATGATGAAGCCAATTCCGACAACCTGCATTGCAACATCATTAGGAATACCAAATAATGAGCATGCCATAGGTATAAGCAGGAGTGAACCACCGGCAACACCAGAAGCACCGCATGCAGAAAGCGCTGCAAGAATACTTAAAAGAATTGCACTTGGGATATCAACAGTAATACCTAAAGTATTGGCTGCGGCAAGTGTCATAACAGTAATCGTAATAGCGGCACCGTCCATGTTAATAGTTGCGCCGAGCGGAATAGTTACAGAGTAAGTATCCCTGTCGAGTCCCATATCCTCACATTCCTTCATATTAATAGGAATATTGGCAGCGGAGCTTCTTGTGAAAAATGCAGTGAGTGCGCTCTTTTTTAAACATCTGAATACAAGTGGGTAGGGATTCTTGTGTGTACACCAGAAAACAAGAATCGGGTTGGTAACGAAATAAATAAAAAGCATAGTACCAACGAGAAGCATAAGAAGCTTTCCATATTCCTTAAATACTGACATACCATTGTTTGACACAGTATCAAATACAAGTCCCATAATACCAAATGGAGCAAAATTAATAATCCAGGTAACAACCTTGGAAAGACCATTAGAAATATCTACAAGCATATCTTTAGTAGATTCCTTGGCATGTCTACATGCAATACCGATAACAACAGCCCATGCAAGAATACCTACATAGTTAGCTTTAGTAAGAGAAGTAATAGGATTCTCAACAATATTCATCAACAAAGAGTTAAATACATCACCAATACTTCCAGGTGATGACATTTCTTCAATGCCCTCTGTCAGAGTGAGCGTAACCGGAAATAATTTGCTTGTAAATACTGCGATTACAGAGGCAAGAATGGTACTGAACATGTACAGAATAATTACGGTTTTAATAACGCCGCCATGACTTTTTCCTGAATGACATAAAGAACTTATGACAAGCACGAAAACAAGAAGCGGTGCGATAGCCTTAAGTGCGCCAACGAAAACGCTTCCGAAAAGAGCAATGCCGGAAGCCTTTGGAACGAGCAGGCCAAGAATAATACCAAGTGCCAGTCCTCCAATAATTCTTTTAATGAGACTAATACTAATCCATTTGTCTAATAATTTCTTCATAATTTAACAGATTCTCCTATGCAAAACTTTTTCTATTATAAACTTACAGAATTTATTTGACAACTAATACTGTAAAGGATAAAAAATATATTGTAAAATATGAGATAATAATTACATAAGAGAGCAGACAGATATGAAAAGAATTATATATTATTTTAAAAAGGATATAGTGCTGACGGTAAGCTGGGTGCTTGCGGCTGCTTCAGCATTTTTAGTAAGACCGGATAAAGGATATGTAGGTTATATTGACTGGCGTTCACTTGGAATATTGTGGAGTCTGATGATAATAACAAAAGGTTACATGAATAACGGCATCTTTGAAAAAATCGGACATGCACTTCTTGTGAGAACACGGAAAATGTGGCAGCTTGTGAGCGTACTTGTTGCACTGTGTTTCTTTAGCAGCATGCTGATTACCAATGATGTTTCACTGATAACATTTGTTCCGTTTGCGATAATGATGCTTAAGCAGTGCGACAGACAGGAACTTATGATACCGGTTGTAGTATTACAGACAATAGCCGCGAATCTTGGAAGCATGCTTACACCGATTGGCAATCCGCAGAATCTGTATCTATACGGACTTGCGGGGGTGGGAGCAGGTCAGTTCATAATGTGGCTTCTGCCATATACAATTGTTTCGGCAACGCTTCTTATTATTTCAATAATGCTTTTAAAGAATAAAAATGCTGATGTGAGCATGAAGGATACAGACGATAATTCAGGTCAGAAAGCTACACCTGTAAATGTGTTGTTATATACAATTCTTTTTGTTGTAGCATTACTTGTTGTTGCAAGAGTATTTCCGTGGTATGTACTTACAGTACTAGTGTTTGTTACCACATTTATAATAGAAAGAAATGTGCTTTTGAAAGCAGACTATGCGTTGTTATTAACATTCGTCGGATTCTTTATATTTACAGGCAATATGGGAAGGATAGAGCCGGTTGCATTATTCTTATCAGGTATTGCTGATGGCAGGGAAATAGGCGTTGGAATCATTACAAGCCAGTGTATAAGCAATGTTCCGGCGGCACTTCTGCTGTCAGGATTTACGCATAATATAAAGAACCTTGCACTTGGAGTTAATATTGGCGGTCTTGGCACACTGATAGCTTCAATGGCTAGCCTTATATCATATAAGCAGTATGTCAATGAAGTGCCAGATGGAAAAGGAAAATATTTTGTTACATTTACAGTGTATAATGTGATATTTCTGATTGTGTTATATACGTGTACAAAGTTCATATGAGAGGAGATATGATGGATTCGATTAATTTATGTTATGAAATGTGCGATTACATCGAACAGAATGGTGTTGTAAAACTGGTTGGAAATGTGAAGCTTCGCGACAATCTTAAGAAAGAGCTGTTACATTTTCTTATATACATATCAATGACAGATGGAAGATATGGTGAGGAAGAGAAAGCATTTATAAAGAAAAAACTGGGATTCGATGTGAGTGCGTCAATGGCGGCTGATATCAAGAACCGCAACATGCTTGGTGCAGGATATATCACAAGAGTGCCGGAGACATTTAAGTATTTCATATTAGCCAATGCCGGTCACAAGATTAAGAACGATCGATACGACAATAAAGAGGCACGTACGCTGGCAGAAACCTACCGCAAGCTTGGGCAGGAATATCTGGCTGCGAATACTGGAAGTACCGAGGTTGAGATAAATGTTTTATCATCATACTGTGTAATGTTAGATGAGAATCTTAAATCATATGGTCTTCTGCGTCCTGATTACAAGAGCGCGGCAATACAGGCAGAGACAGCGGATGACGAAGAGCCGGACGCATATGAACTAATTGCAGAACTTAATTCACTGACAGGACTTACTGCAGTAAAAGAAGATGTCAATGCACTTATTAATCTTCTTAAAGTCCAGAAAATGCGTGAGCAGATGGGAATGAAGCAGACAAGCGTCAACAAACACCTTGTATTCATGGGAAATCCTGGAACAGGAAAGACGACAGTTGCAAGACTGCTTGCCAGAATATATAAGGCAATAGGGGCAATATCCAAAGGTCATCTTGTAGAAGTAGACAGGTCAGGGCTGGTATGTGGATATATAGGACAGACTGCATCCAAGACTGCGGAAGTAATAGAGTCTGCGCTTGGTGGAGTTCTTTTTATAGATGAAGCATACACACTTACTAATGGCAAAGGGCAGGGAGACTTCGGGCAGGAAGCTGTAGATACATTATTAAAAGGAATGGAAGACCACAGAGATGATTTAGTTGTGATAGTAGCAGGCTATACAGAACTTATGGAGGAATTCTTAGATTCCAATCCGGGACTGCGTTCAAGATTCAATAAATTCATCAATTTTGAGGATTACACAGCTGAGGAAGAAGTAGAGATACTTATAAATAATTGCAAGAAGCAGGAATACATGTTATCAAGGGATGCACTCGAAGAAGCCAGAAGATTTTTCACAGAGCGTGTCGCCAACAAACCAGAAGGTTATGCCAATGCAAGAGATGTAAGAAATTATCTTGAGAAAGCAATATCTAATCAGGCTAGCAGGATAGTGGGGCTTAAGGATGTTGATAAGAATATACTGGCGATGCTCGAGAAGGAGGATTTGGTGGGGATTGAGTTGTGACATACGGGAGGTTGTGGCAGACGAACGCTGTGGGCGGGGGATAGTGTCATTTTCAGACACGCTCCCGCTC
>ERZ857801.1401-NODE-1401-length-25529-cov-3.234592_pt1 | contig 25529 bp, 26 predicted proteins | sample MGYA00519762_ERZ857801 | MGnify/ENA primary metagenome ERZ857801 (study PRJEB31778, sample SAMEA3449368) | human gut metagenome | biome: human gut; feature: human-associated habitat; material: faeces | place: United Kingdom | collected 2010/2012 ...
CCTGACGGATATTTGCATCCTCTCCCTCTGTCGCTTTATAACTTTCAGTAACTAGTTTTCCCCTTTCTTTAATATAAAGCTGCTGTTTTGAATCCAAAACCCGTTCTCTCAATTTGCTCAATCGTTCTGTTTTCTGCATTTTTTTAATCTTTTCAATAATTGTATTATCCGGCTCCCAATTTCTTGCTCCTATCGGGTCTGGCAATTCTTCCATACATCTCTCAAGATTTTCATATTCTTCCTTTGTCACTGTTTTCATACTAATATTTTTCATTTTCTCCTCCTTATTGTTTTATAATATCAACCATTGTATTATAATAACAACCATTGTATTTATATATTAACTTTCTATATATTTACTGTCAATAAAAATTATGTACAAAATAATTTATATATTTTTAGATACTTTCCACAAATAATCAACTTAAAATATTTTTGCTTGCTTTTCCATAATTTTTAAGATAACGTATTAGGGAGAAGGAGAAACCAGATATGAAAACAATACAAGAGAACGATAAAAAATCAAAGATAACCATTCAATCTGTTGACCGGGCACTTAGAATTGTTGCGTTTATTGCCGAAAATAATGGCACCTGTGGTTTATCAGAAATCTCCAGAGGAATGAATCTAAATAAAGCGACTACTTATGGACTTTTATCGACCCTGGAACAGCATAGATATGTGGAATTAAATCCTGATACAAAAAAATATCATCTGGGATTATTTCTTGCTGAGCTTGCAATGAAAGCAGAAGATTTTTTAGATATCCGTATTATAACTAAGCCCTATATGGAGGAACTAGCGGCAAAGTATACAGCTAGTATTCATTTGGGAATTGAGTCGGAAGAAGAAGTCCTTTATATAGAAGTTAGCAAATATAATTTTGTTCTTCCTATCGTATGCCAGGTCAATTCCCGGCTTCCCTTCTATTGTACAGGCGTGGGAAAGGCGATCCATGCTTTTTGGTCAGAAGAACGTATTCACGCATATATCTCCAAACACAAACTAATTGCAAAAACTCCAAATACAATTACTTCTGCTAAAAAATTAGAACAAGAATTAGCGCTTATTAGAAAACAGGGATACGCTATAGAAAATGAAGAAAATCAAATAGGTGTAATCTCTATTTCTGCACCTATTTTTTCCCTAAATGGAATTGTTATTGCTGGTATTAGTATTGGATTAATTAAGGCAATGTTAACAGAAGAAATGAAAAAAAGCGTCATTGCTGATTTATTAGAATATTCTCAAAAAATTTCTCAGAAAATGGGGTATAATCCAAACAATTTATTGTAAAAAGAAAAGGGGCTGCAAAGTCCTTGGATAGGAATTGCCAACTCCGTCAAATGCTGGTACTGGCTGTCGTAAAGGAGTTTCCATCCATCAGGCAGCGGTTATGCTGAGCAAATCAAACTCAACGGTATCTGAGTAGATATAATCCTTAAAGTCATGACCTTTCCGCAAGACTGTACCATATCGAGCTCATTGGCCGTGTCAAGTTCACTGTAAAATCTTCTTTGACATGAGAATTTCTGATTTTATCCACGCCCAATTAAGGAGTTCCGTTCCGAACTTTAGATGGGATAGGAAATATAAGCCCACCTCCACACCACGGGCAAGGACAAAAAAATCGCCACCTGCAATTAAGTGACGATTTTCGCTCTAATATTCTATTGTTACTTGATAAGCCAACTATAATCCCGCCGCCTCCTTGATTACACTACACATCTTCTCCCTACGGTTATATGATTCAATATCCATAATGACTAAATTTCCCTCTTCATCCTTGGTGAGGGAAACCGATTCTGCGGTCTTTCTGCACATTTCAGCAGTCTCATTGTATAAGATATCCCCTAAAAGATATACATTGCGATTTCATCAATCTCTCTATTTGTAGAAATCAGCACTTCCTTACCGTCTCTTTCATATTTCCATACATTCGCCGGACCACAATCTCTGTCTAGAACCGTTACTTTATATTGCTTTTCCTTTTCATCATATGTAAATGCCAGGAGATTTCTTTCTCCTTTCCTGTGCCCTATGATAACGGCAGGCTCCCCAAGTAAAGTCCCTCCATAAATTGCGTGAGCAAATTCTGCAGTATCATATGTGTAGACTTTTTTGTATTCCCCGTCTATTTTCTTGAGGATATATATATTTTGCCCATGGAAAGGAGAAATCATAATCAACTCCGGTTCTCCGTCTCTGTCTAAATCAACAAGAACCGCGTCGCTTCCCGGGGTTTGCGTCAACCTCTCAATTTCCCAATTTTCTCCTATCTCTGCCGGAGGAATAAATTTATAGACTCCCTCGTCACAAGAAATCAGGCATATCTCCATCTCGTTTTCTTGCATTTTATAGTAACCATGATTCTTCAGCATATTATCTTTGATAACTGTCAGCTCCAGTTGATGTTCCTTATCAAAGCCGCTTAAGTCCTCCGGAAGCACTGCCGCGTATGTCTTGCCCGGCATCGACCAGTCATCCTTATATGCATGTCCCGATTTGAGTGCACATGCAATCAAGTAATTTATACCATTGCGCGTGACTATATCAAAACGGTGTACATGAGGAAGCTCCACAAGGGTACGGATCTTCCATCCTTCTTTTTCTGACGGTGACACAATCACAATTTCCGCTTCCTTTGAGTCGTTTGGAGAATAAAATTTATGTGTTGCCAGAAATACCCCATTGCTTCCTGGCACCTGTACCATACTCATAACCCCGCCTGGTTCTTCCCATACTGTGTCTACCTTGTTTCCTTCTTCATCAAACAGATAACACGGGTCATGCTTTTCTGCTGCCACCAGAATATGCTGTTTTCCATTGTACATAAGCGGCGCGATAGAATAACATTTTGTAAGATTTCCCAACACCTTTTTATTTATTTTCAAAGCTTACGCCTCCTGCTTCTTCCTCTCTCCTAACCTGATGAATCTGCACGCCCCGTTCTTTCAGTTGTTTCAGAACATCCTCCGGCGCTTTTTCATCCGTAATCAAATGCCCGATATGTTCAACCGGAGCACTTGTAAAACTGCTGTTTTTTCCTACCTTTGTATGGTCTGCGAGTACATATACATCTTTTGTCGCATTCTGTATCATTAATTCATTCATTTTTACTTCTGCCGCAATCTCTGTTGTCATCCCAGATACCGGAGAAATGCCTGAACAGCCAACGAATGCTTTTTTCGGAAATACTGTCTGCAAATTGCGGATAGCAAAATCTCCTACCATTGCGTCCTTTGGATGGCGTAGCTCCCCTCCAGTCATCAGCACGCTGATGCCTTCTGGATAATCTGTCTGAATCGCCTTCCCATTATTAGTAATGACCGTCACATTGTCGCATTTAATATACTTTAATATTTGTAGTGCATTTCTGCTGGAATTGATAAACAGGGAATCTCCAGATTCTACAAGCGTCGCTGCATACTCGGCGATAAGTCTCCTATACATGGACACCTCTTCATCCTCTTTTTGCTCTGTCTTTGCAGAGACAGCTCCTCCGTAAAATCTGACAAGAAGATTTTTGTCCTCCAGATATTGCAAATCCCTGCGGATCGTAATCAGCGACACCTGAAATTTTTCTGCCAGCTCGTCTACCCGTACTGCCGGATTCTCTTTCATAAGAGCAAGTATCTGCCTTCTTCTTCCTTCTACATATGCCCGTTCTCTTTTCATTACTGTACACCCCGTCCATACATTATCTTAATCATCATACCATCTTTTTCTCTATCTGTCCCTCTTTATTTATAACATCTCTAAAGGAGAGGACTCCTTCTCTATGAAAAGTGGTCTCTGATTTACAAAAGAGAACGGAACGGTATATTCTGAGGAGCCTCAAAGCAGTCCTCGAATCCTCTCCTATGATGATATGCCAGTTTATCCTTGTCTGCAGGATATACATATTTTCCTCCTACTTCCCAGAAGAACGGATGGAATTCATAACCCAGACGATCTTTTTTCATATCATACAGTACCTTAATTTCATTGACATCTGCCATAAAGTTTGTCCATACATCATAGTGAATGGGAATCACTACCTTGCATCTTAATGCCTCCGCCATACGGAGAATATCTACAGAGGTCATCTTATCTTGCATACCAACCGGATTTTCCCCATAAGAACCAAATGCAACATCAATATCATAATCCTTGCCATGCTTTGCAAAATAAATAGAATAGTGCGAATCCCCACTGTGATAAATAGTCCCACCTGGTGTTTTAATCAGGTAATTTACCGCTTTGTCATCCATATCTATCGGGCATTTTCCTTCCAAATCTTCTCTATCGGGGCCCTGGGAATCTGTAGTTACGATACAGGTTCTGTCAAAAGAATCCAGTGCGATTATTTCTATATCTTTGATTTTAATAGAATCCCCTGGTTTTACCGTTATACATCTCTCTGCCGGTACTCCCCATTTTTGCCACAATTCTACCGACTTTTTCGGTCCGATAAATGGAACAGGAATTTCTTTTCCGTTTTCATCCACTGTCATCATACCACTTTTTATTACATGGGAAGCATATTCTGCACTCATATGATCTTGATGGTAGTGCGTAGCAAGAACCGCATCTACTTGTTTGATTGCAAAAGGATCAATGACAAACGGAACTGCTCTTAAATTCGGCTGCATCGCTCTCGCCCCGCACATATTTGCCATCTGGTGTCCAACTTTCATCTTTCCGTCTCCGTGCGTTCTCTTTCCATTTCCGCACCACAGATCCACTGTAATATTACAACCTCCCGGCGTCTTAAACCACATTCCGGTGCAGCCAAGCCACCACATCGCTACTGTTCCTGGTTTGACTTCTTCATTTTCAATTTCTTCATTCAGCCATGTTCCCCATTCTGGGAATGTACTCATAATCCAGCTTTCACGAGTTATCTCATCAATTTTACTCATCAAATTTCCTCCTTCTGATTAACACGGATATGTTTTATTAATTGCATAATATCATATATTATGTTCTTTTTCAATCATATTTTACGATTGTTTTATATCATAAACTATATTTATATACCATTTTATTTTGTACGAAAAAATCTTCTAAATTTTAATTTTTTACTATAATTCTGTTATTTTTACTGTTCTTCCCCTTTGCACATAACAAAGTATACGATAAAATTATAAATAATCCCTTATCGGGCAGAATTCACCAGCCTAAATAGGCATGAATTACGTATGCCCTTTAGGGTATACCTTACCGGACAAAGTCCGCCAGCCTGAACAGGCATACATTGCGGTGTGCTCTTTAAAGTATATATACTTAGGAGGAATTTTCATGCGGATTGCTATTGTAGATGATTCTTTATCTGATATACAGTACTTATATGAAAATATACGGAAATACTGCCAGGAACATCAGGTTCATATGACGATTGAACCCTTCCATGATGAGTCTCGTTTTCTTTCCTCACTGAAAGAACATTCTTATGATCTTGTCATCCTGGATATTTATATGAAGCAGATAAACGGAGATCATATCGCCTCTCTTATCCGCAGGCATTACCCAAATTGCCAGATTATTTTCACCACTGCAAGTAAAGAGCATGCTGTCAAGGCATTCCGCCTTCATGCTCTGGATTACTTAGTGAAGCCTTACAGTTATGCCGATTTGTCCGAAGCTTTAGATCATTTTGAAAAAATATTTCAGAGCTTTATACATTATATTGAACTGAAAGAGGCGCGTCAGTATACCAGAATTCTTATCAACGATATTGTTTTCACAGACTATCATAACCACTATATACAGGTGCACACTACTTCAAACGTTGTTCGGTCTTATATGTCCTTTGATGCCTTTTCTCCTATGCTGAAGCCCTATCCCCAGTTTCTTTGGTGTTACAGAAACTGCATGGTAAATATGGACTATATCGAATCCTTAGAAGGCGGAGATTTTCTTCTTAAAACTGGCGTATGTATTCCCATTTCTAAGGGAAAGCATCAAGAAGTTACACAAGCCTACGCAAATTATATGTTTGATTATGTAAACAGGAGATGCCCTATATGAATCTTTCCCTCTCCACATTAATAGTTATCTTTCTTTTTGTTCTGCCCATTATTTTTATACTTTATCATACATTTCGTGATAAAATTAAATCTCCTTTTCTGCTGCGCGTCTTTAGTTCCATCACAGTCTTTGCGCTTCTGTCGCTTCTCGGAGCTGCTCTTAGCGTACATTTTCTGGAAAATTCTCGGATTATCCAGACATGTGTCATTACCATAACTATGCTGTCAGAAATGCTGATTTTTTATATTGCCGTAGATTATAAACTAGTACATGCTCTTTTTATAGCTTCTGTTGTCAAATGTTACGCCGACAATGTAATCCTGCTTTCTTATTTATTGTATTATACTGTCACCGGTTATTTCCCTTCCGTTTTCTCCGGTTACCCTGCATGGCCTATGTTCATCAATATTGTTGTTACATTCCCTTTTATTTTCTTATTTTTTAAGAAACTGATGCGTCCCGCCCTGGATCTAAGTGGTTCTCTTTCCCTCTGGTCTTACATCTGGATTGTTCCTCTATGTAATAATCTGTTGTATTCTCTGTATATCGGACCTTCTTTTAATACAGAAACTCTTTCCCCAGGAACAGAACTTTATTTGCTGCCTTTCCTATGGATTCTTCTATCATTTTCTACGTATATTATTCTACTAAAAATGATTATAGGCTTAAGTGAAAGCGCTCGGTTTCGGGAAGAACTGCATATCTCTGACACACAGATTACCGCACAGCATAAACAATTAGAGCACCTGCAGCAGCATATTCAAGATACAAGCCGTATCCGGCATGATATGCGCCACCATTTTCTTGCCCTTCAGGGATTTATAACACAAGAAGATTATCCTGGAATGGCAGAATATATAAAGGACAGCATCTCCGGACTGGAACCTGCTGCGGCAGAAATTTACAGCGGTAATACTGCTGTAGATGCAATACTTGGATATTATAAGAGAGAAGCTTTAGCAAACCAAATTGACATCCAAATTTCTGTTTCCCTGACAGATACACTCCCCATCCAGGATACCGATTTTTGTATTATCCTTGGAAATCTTCTTGAAAATGCATTAGAAGCCTGTATCCGCCAGCTTTCAAAAAAACGATTTATACGTGTACAGTTATATATGCCTACGAATGCCACCTTCATCATTATAATCAAAAACAGTTACGAGGGAAAAATAAAACAGCAAGGTCAGATTTTTCTTTCATCTAAAGCACAGAACAGAAAAGGTATTGGAATCCGTTCTGTATTAGATATAGCTAAAAAATATCAGGGAATCCCCAAATTCGAATATGATGATAATGAATTTAAAGTTTCCCTCTTACTTCATAAAAATAGAACCACAAAAAAAGACTGACGCAAACAAACTTTTGCGTCAGCTTTTTTATAGAACTTCCTACATGAACTTTACATTACATAGTTTCCTACATACCAACTTACAATCTCTTTAACAACTCTTCTCTTTCTTTCTCAAATCCTGGTTTTCCAAGCAGAGCAAACATATTTCTCTTATAGCTTTCTACGCCTGGCTGGTTAAATGGATTAACGCCGAGTAAATATCCACTTATGCCACAGGCAAATTCAAATAAATAGAATAACTCTCCCAGATAGAATTCGTTCTGCTCAGGTATTTTTACAATAAGGTTTGGAACATTTCCATCTGTATGTGCCAAAATCGTCCCATTCATTGCACTCTTATTGACAAAATCCACATTTTTCCCTGCCAGATAATTCAGTCCGTCTAAATCAACCGGCTCTTCATTTATAATAATTTCTTCCCTTGATTTCTCAACATCTAATACTGTTTCAAATAAAATTCTGTTTCCGTCCTGTATAAACTGCCCCATAGAGTGAAGATCTGTCGTCAAGTCAACAGATGCAGGAAAAATTCCTTTCTGATCCTTTCCTTCGCTTTCTCCATAGAGCTGCTTCCACCATTCTGATACATAATGCAGGCTCGGTTCATAATTAGCAAGAACTTCAATTGTCTTTCCTTTACGCAGCAGAATGTTGCGAATTGCCGCATACTGCAAAGCGTCATTTTCTGCAAAATCATTCTCCATAGCCGCTTTTCTTCCGGAAGCCGCGCCTTCCATCAATTTTTTAATATCAGCCCCGCTTACCGCGATAGGCAGAAGTCCTACAGCTGTCAGAACAGAAAAACGTCCTCCCACATCATCCGGAACTACGAACGTCTCATACCCCTCTTCCGTCGCAAGCTTTTTCAATGCTCCCTTCGCCTTGTCTGTCGTAGCATAGATTCTCTTTGCGGCCTCTTCTTTTCCATATTTCTTTTCCAGTATTTCTTTAAAAACTCGAAAGGCAATGGCTGGCTCTGTAGTAGTTCCTGATTTTGAAATCATATTAATAGAAAAATCTCTATCTCCGATTACGTCTGCCAGATCTTTAATATATGTACTGCTGATACTGTTACCTACATAATAAATCTCAGGAGATTTACGAATGTCTTTAGAAACGACGTTTGCAAAAGAATGACCCAGGAATTCTATCGCAGCTCTTGCGCCAAGGTAAGATCCCCCGATTCCAATCACAAGCAAAACTTCGGAATCATTCCTTATTTTTTCTGCTGCTTTTTGGATACGGGCAAATTCTTCTTTATCATAATCCACCGGTAAGTCAATCCACCCAAGAAAATCGTTTCCAGCTCCTGTCCTCTCAAGCAGCTTGTCCTTTGCCTGAGCCACCAGCCCACTCATATATTCCATTTCATGTTCCTGAACAAAACTACATGCTTTTGAATAATCAAATGTTACTTTAGCCATTGATACCCTTCCTCTCCGCTGACCTTTCTCATAGCCTCTTTGTGCTATCTGTCATAAGCATATTTTACCAAATCTGCAAGGGTTATTCAAGCCAAAAACTCCTCCAGTATCTGTCTGATTGCCTCCTCTTTCAAAGCCGGCTCTCCCTGTTCTTCCAGTTTTTCTTTCATAGTCCTGCGTACACTCTGACGCGCCTCCTCTCCCTTTTTTACATCTCTTGGTTCTCCTTCTATATTGATAGACAAATTAGGTTCTGCTTTTGCAGGCACGCCGGATTCTGCGGGTGCTGCATCGCTTTCTTCTCTTATCGGAGCCATCTTTGCCGTACTATCCGCGGCAATTACATTGATCGCTTCTTTCTCCGGTGTCTTCTGCTTCTTGTAGCGACAGGAGCATATATTTTCCAAGTAATCCACCATATAAATCTTTGCCGCATTGATTTTATATGGCTCGTCCGACAGCTGCCTGATTACAAACAAAAATACCATCTCTGCCGCCCCTGCCGCAATATATTGAAACACGGATTCATTAAATCCGTAGGAAAGATAGTGAGCCGACGCTCCAAGCGCCGCCAGTATTCCTGAAAACCAGATTGCCTGTAGTTCCAACTGCCTCCAGGTATGTATCCGGAACAGGAATCCTCGGTATTCGAATATATATTTTTCTACAAATGCATTTGTATTTTCTACTGAATCATGTGCCATACATGCATGCTCATATTTCGCACGCACCAATTTTATCAGTTTGTGTGTACTCTTAGACATACTGCCTGCGGCTTTCACCAATCTGCGCAATGTAATCTGATTTATTACTTTTGCCAGAACTCCGATAACACCGACTATAATCATCAGATACACAATAATATTGGTGTCCGCTGCTACTTCTTTCAACATAGCTATTCCTCCTATTTTTGATTCTGCCGCAATATTTTCTGCCGGAACTTATCAGCCCGACATTGCGTTTGAGCACATTATAGCCTATCTTTCAAGGACTTTCCTCAAAAACCGTTCTACATATTTCTACAAATCAAACAGGCCCTTCCAACAATATTTCTGTGTTTCACTCTATTTTGAAGCTGCTGAAAATCTACTTTAAGCCTTTTACTTAACAATAAATTTCTCTCTGTTCTCCAAACTGTTATGAATCACTTCAAAATTGTCATTTTTATAAAAATAATCGCGAAAAAAGGCGTACGAAACTCTAATCTATGTTACACTATATGAGATGTCATATATTTAACTGCAAGATAATAAAGGAATAAAGGATAATCAAATGTACTTACAGACCGTATTAATAAAACCCTCATCAAGCCAGTGCAATATGTATTGTGATTATTGCTTCTACTGCGACGAAGCAGCAAAAAGAGAACATGCCTCCTATGGAATGATGACGGAAAATACATTGAAAAATATAATTAAAAAAAACTTATTTCATGCACAGACTGATATCTGCTTTGCCTTTCAGGGTGGGGAGCCTACGCTGCGGGGACTTCCTTTCTTTGCGCAGGCAGTAGAATTTGAGAATCGTTTTAACCGGAATAAAGTCAGAGTATCTAACGCGATACAGACAAATGGACTTCAGCTCAACGATGAATGGTGCAAATTTTTTAGAGAAAATCATTTTCTCGTTGGAGTCTCTGTGGACGGTACCCAGGAAACACATGATGCTTGCCGCCATACAAAATCAGGAGCTGACACTTATAAAAAAATCCGTAACTCTATCCGTCTGCTTGAAGAATATGAAGTAGAATATAACATTCTGACAGTAGTAAATGCGTTCACTGCGCCAAAAATTCGGCAGATATATCAGGAATATAAACAAAATGGCTGGAGTTACCAACAGTACATTACATGTCTGGAGCCGTTGGGGGAAGAAGACCGGCAAAATTCCTATTCTCTCACCCCTTCCATGTATGGAGAGTTTTTGATTCAACTCTTTGATATGTGGTATAAAGACTGGAAACGCGGAAAAGCCCCCTATATAAGACAGTTCGAAAATTATATCGGGATTTGCATGGGCTATCCGCCTGAATCCTGTGAGCAGAGGGGAATTTGTAGTATGCAGGGAGTAGTAGAGGCAGACGGCAGTGTGTACCCGTGTGATTTTTATGTGCTGGATGAATATAAGCTAGGAAACTTCAATGAAAATAAAGTATCTGATTTTTTTGAAAATGAAAGGGCAAAAGCCTTTATTGAACAATCGAAACATATCAGCAATACATGTAAGGCATGTCCATACTATTTTCTTTGCCGTGGAGGATGTAGAAGAAGCCGGATAAAAGAGCCTGAAAGCGGCGCTTATCGCAGCTATTTCTGTGAAAGCTACCGGATGTTTTTTGCCAAGGCCGGATCACGGTTAGAGGAAATCGCAAAATTTTTAAGGAGGTAAACATGGCAGGTATTTGTATCTTTTTTATCGTAAGTATTCTTTCTTCCATTGTAGGTTCCATCTGCGGTATCGGCGGCGGTGTCATTATCAAACCGGTACTTGACGCAACCGGAATTATGAGTGTAAGCAGTATTAGTTTCCTTTCTGGCTGTACAGTTCTTGCAATGTCCGTTATCTCTGTCTACAAAAATATCAAGTCCAAATCTGCAAAGCTTGATATTAAAATTGCAACCTCCCTCGCCATAGGTGCGGCGGCGGGCGGAGTCATGGGAAAGATTATGTTTCAGACTCTTAAGGATGCCGTTGGAAATGAAAATCTCGTAGGATTGACCCAGGCAATTGTACTGATATTCATAACTGTAGGAACACTGATTTATACCCTCTGCAAAAAGCATATCCGCACAAAGCAGTATACGCAAGTCTGGCTGTGTATTGTCATCGGTATTCTTCTGGGGATTATGTCCAGCTTCCTAGGCATCGGCGGTGGACCTATCAATCTTTTCGTCCTCGCCTGGTTTTTCTCTATGTCTACAAAAGAGGCTGCTTTAAGTTCTCTGTATATTATCATGTTTTCCCAGATTACAAGTCTTGTGCAGACCTGCGTTACAAAAACTATCCCAGATGTACAGGTATCATATCTTATTTTCATGGTGATTGGAGGGGTTCTCGGAGGTACGATAGGAAGCAAGATCAATAAAAAAATAGATGAAAATACAGTAAATAAATTATTTATTTTCCTGATGGTTGTAATTATTGGAATAAACATTTATAATGCTGTTAAGTTTGCGGTATTTGCATAATAAATTCCCAGACAAAGCCAGGAAAATTTAAAAAGGAGTGTTTTTATGGATTACAAAACAAAGGGCGTCTGTTCCCAGAAAATTCATTTTGATATCGAAGGCAACAAAGTAAAAAATGTATCTTTTGTAGGTGGATGCAATGGAAATCTCCAGGGAATTTCCCGCCTTATCGAAGGAATGGACGTAGATGAGGCTATCCGCAGAATCGAGGGAATCAAATGTGGTTTTAAAACAACCTCTTGCCCTGATCAGTTGGCAAAAGCATTAAAAGAAGCAACCGGAAAATAATCCGATTGCTTTTTTCTTTAATAATCTCTTGGTTTACTTGTCCCTTTGCTTAAAAATTCATTTAATATGTAATCACTGTCTCCGTCGAAAAAATTGTCTTTTTCTTCTTTTACCCAATTTTTGAGCATCTCATCTAGTTCATTTTTTAATGTTAAATGTGATTCTGAAAAAATCAAATTCCTCGTCTCATAGGGATCTAGAGCCAGATCATAGAGTTCTGAAATATCTTCTTTATTCACTGTATACTTATATCTAGATGTCACTAAAGACTTTGCCACATTTCTTTCAATATGTCCATATGTTTCACTGACAAAGAATTTTCTTCTCTTTTTAAAACCAGATGCCTCCATCTCTAAAAGATTCTTTCCGTCCGGCTCATAATCAAATGAAAGTCCTGCTGCCGACAATATAGTTGTTGGAATATCCAAATTGCTGACAAGCGCATCTGTAACCTGTTTTGGTTTTATTACTCCTTTATAACTCATTGCCAGTGGCACCCTCATTACTTCTTCCACCATATAGCTCGCCTTATCGAATTTTCCGCCCTGGCAAGCAATCGCATCTCCATGGTCTGCCGTCCAGATAATAAGTGTATTTTCATCCAACCCCAATTCCCTTAATTTCTTTATCACAATTCCGACCGCATCATCTACCATTGTAGAATGTGCATAGCACCGTGATAATAAGAGCTGCCATTTTTCCCAGGGTATAGGGTTTGGATAAATCAGATTCCCCTCATTGTCAGCAATTCCTAAATTATGTTCTTTTCTATAGCAGGACGGCTTTTCCAACTGAGCCGAGTCAAACGTGGGATACTGTGGAATATCCTCCGGAGGGTACATATCTGCATATTCCTGTGTCACAAAATAGGGCGCATGTGGCCCCCAGAAGTCCAGCCTCAAAGAAAATGGGTTTCGATTCCCTTCCTTTTTTATATTTTCCAATCGTTTACACGCCATATCAGCCAGAAAGAAGGCTTCATGCGTCTCTTTCGGCGTCAGAAGTATGCCGGATGCCTCCTCATTAGTCCACTCCTTGTCCTGCACATATATTTCTCCTGGTTTAATATCCAGTCTCCACGGATCCATTGTACACTCGATCTTGATCTTTGGTTTCGGTAGATTATATTCTTTCAGATAATTCTGATATTCCGGCGTCAAATAAGGATTCCCATACGATGGATAACAGTATCCTTCACACCCATGTTCCAGCGCCGTACCATTTCCAGCATGCCATTTGCCATAATAATAATTTCTATACCCATTCTCGGTCAGAATATCCAGATATGTCTTTTCTAAAAATGGCACATTTACATCATTTAAAATTTCTCCGTGATGGTGAGAATATAAACCTGTTAATACGCATCTCCTCGTCGGCCCACACAAGGGGTTAGAAGAATACGCTCTTGTAAAATTTACTCCACTTAAGGCAAATTCTTCAAAATTGTCTCTTCTTATTTTCGGTCCAAAATCCCATCCATGCCTATAATAAATTTGATGATCTACCATAATATACAAAATGTTCGGTTTATCCATAAGCTTTACCACCATTTAATTTGTTCTGTAATATAATTTCTGATTTCTATAAATCTAGGGTCATCTACTCTCCGCGGATGGGGCAGATCAATTACCACCTCATCCTTTACTTTCGCTGGTTTATTGGACAAAATCAGTACTCTTTCCGCCATATAAACAGCCTCTTCTATATTATGTGTAATAAAAATAATTGTCTTTTGCAGTTCTTTCCACATTCTAATAACTTCATCCTCCAGGTAAAACCTGGTTTTTACATCCATCTGTCCATATGGCTCGTCCATCAGAAGCAAATCTGGATTTACTGCAAAGGCTCTTCCTATTACTATCTTTTGTTCTGAACTCGTAGACAGCTCTGCGGGGTATGCTTTTCTGTACTTCTGAAGTCCCATTAGATCGAGTATTTTTTCTGTCTGCTCTTGAATATACTTTTTGTCTTTATTTTTAGCTTTCAACCCATATGCAATATTCTTTTCTACTGTGAGCCAAGGCAGTGATGACGGCTCTTGAAAAATAAACGACAAGTTATGTTTCCTGGGACTCGCCTTTTCTCCGTCTATTAAAACCTCGCCTGACGTAGGCTCAAGCAGATTCGAAAGTACATTCAAAAAAGTAGTTTTCCCACACCCCGTAGGTCCTACAACACATACAAATTCTCCTTCTTTGATTTGAAAGCTACAATCTTCAATTACTTTCAAATCACCGAACGATTTACATAAATTGTTTACCTGAACTTTTACATTCTTCTTCACAGCATTCTCTCCTTATTTTATTACCAGGTCTGTATGATTGCTGATTTCTTCTCGTATTCTAAGAAATTCCTGATCTGTGTAATCTCTTGGACGTTTTAAGTCTTTCAAGTCATAAATTCCTTTTACCTTCATCGGACGCGCGCTAAAAAGAACGATTCTATCACCCAGGTACACAGCTTCTTCTATATTATTTGTGACAAAGATAACCGTCTTTTTATTCTGATTCCATATCTTAAGAATCTCCTCTTGCATCGAATATCTTGTCTGTGCATCTAGCTGCCCGAACGGTTCATCCATAAGAAGAATTTCTGGATTACTCGCATAAGCTCTCGCTATACCTACCCTTTGTTTCATTCCACCAGACAATTGCCGCGGATAATGCTTTTCAAATCCATTTAACCCTACGAGGTCTATATATTTTTGGGTTCTTTCATACCTTTCCTTCTTAGATACCTTATGAAACTTATCCGAAAGAGCCACATTATCACGAACAGTAAGCCATGGCATGATGCCTAATTTTTGAAATACAAATCCAATATTCTTATTGATTCCCTGCGATACTTCTCCGTCTATATATACGCTTCCTTCCGTCTGCTTCATTAAGCCCGCTATAATATTCAGTAAAACGGTTTTTCCACATTCTCCTGGCCCCAGCAACACAAGAAACTCATTTTCTTTTACGTCCAGGCTTACATCTTCGATCGCTATTTCATAAGACTTTTTCGTTAAAAATACCTTGCTGATATTTCTGATTTCTAATTTATTTCTTCTTTCCATGGACATAATTTCCTTTCTGCAAGTGTCAACAACCAAGAAAGCACTGCTCCAATCACACCGATGATAATCATTGCCAGAATAACCAATGATAGATCGGCCACATCAGAGCCCCTGATAATCATAAATCCAAGCCCTGAGTTTGCCGAAATCATCTCAGCCGCAAGTACAACAATCCACGCTGTCCCCATGGCTGTTTTAACTCCTGCCATAATCGCGCTTAAAGAACAGGGAAGCACTATCTCCTTCACAATCTGAAATTCTGTCGCTCCAAATGCTCTGGCAACATCAATGTTCAGTCTAGGAATCAATCTGACGCCAGAGTATGTATTTACTACTACAGGCATCAATGTTCCTATAAAAATAAGTGCGATCTTTGAAGATTCTCCTATTCCAAACCACAGTGTCATCAATGGGATCCACGCAAGAGCAGGCACTGGACGAATCAATTCAAATATAGGTTTTAAAAAATCACAGCATCTCTTGTTCCACCCGATCAACAGTCCAAAAGGAATTCCAAAAATACAAGCTAATACGAGTCCGCTTAGTACACGTTTCATACTAGCCCATATATGTCCCGCCAATGTAATATTATTGATAGGTTTCTCTAGTAAACGTTCTCCTCTTTCTATTACATCAGCAGGAGCTGGTATAATTTTTCCTTCTCCCGAAGCTAAAATCCACATAAAGATAAACAATATAATAGAGACTAACGGCAGTATGTTCAGGATGATTTCACGTGTTGAAAATTTTTTTACATTGTTTTTCATTTCGTATTTATCCTCCATTTCAAGACATAATTTTCAATCTTACTCAGCGCCGTAGTCAATCCGAGCCCAATCAAACCTATTACCAGCATACCTGCTATAATAATGTCAATTCTCCCGTAATTTCTACCCATAAAAATCATGTAGCCAAGCCCGCTGCTTGATGCCAACATTTCTGCCGCAATCAATGTACCCCATCCATTTCCTAAAGCAATGACCATTCCTGCAAATGCCAAAGGCATAGCAGACGGTATTCCGATTGTCCAGAACACTCTCCAATTAGAATAACCGCATGTTTTCGCGTAATTGATATAAACTTGATTTGTCTCCCTAATGCCTGTATAAGAATTAATGACTATAGGTACAAAAGTTGTAAAAAATATAATAAATGATTTTGCTACTGTCCCGATACCCAACAGTACAATTACAATCGGTATCCATGCAATCGGAGGTAACGGACGAATTAATTCAAAAATTGGCTTTACTAATTTATCCAGCGGTCTGTACCACCCCATTAGAAGTCCTAGAGGAAGGCCAACAATAAGCGCCAGGAAAAAACCAATCATGGCAAGCTTAAAACTAGATAAAATATTTTCAATCAAAGTATTTCCATCTGGTCTGGGATCACCTATTTTAGTTATAATTGCGTCAATAACCTGTAGTGGAGATGCCAATACATCTCCACTTACTATCTTCAATGTACACAATAGCTGCCAAACACATAGAAATACAGCAATACTGATAATTCCGCACAGAATTGTCGTCCGTTTTTTCTTTTTTTCCTTCTTTCTGAGTGTACGAATCGCATTTTCCATATTAGCTGGATTTTCCATATGATTTCCTTTCTCTAATACATTACTTTCAATTTGAGAACTCTACCAGATTCTATTCCTCTACCATTTTTTCCATAAAAGAACTGTCATAACTGTCTTCTTCCATCAATGCCGCTTTTTCTTCCTCTGTATAATTTCCCATATCGATATAAATATCCATTACTTCTGCCAATCTGTCCTGTAAAACGGTTCCGTTTTCCCCTTCCGCAAAATATTCCATCTGTTCTTCTGGGGACGGAATATCTATCACCTGTGCATTTACAAATTTCAGTGCATTTTCTTCATCTGTCGCTACTCCATTTGCCTCTGAAAATTCTACAAACATCTTTGCCGCTTCTTCTGGGTTATCCTTGATCCACTGTACACCCTTCATATAAGCACGCACCCATTTTTCCACAACTTCTGGCCGTTCTTTAATAATCGTCTCACTCGCTGTAATTGCACACGGTAAGAATATTTCCTGGCTTTCTCCTGTGGTCGCAGGAACCCATCCCTCTTCTTCCGCATTAAAATAGAAAGAAGCATTTGCCTGCACCATGTCGCCACTTCCTGACTTAAATGCCGTAAATGCAGGAGAAGAGTCCATATTGGTACGGACAACATCATCAATGGTCAAGCCAAGTTTATCCAATGTCTTAATCAACAGAATATCCGTAATTGTTCCCTGTGTATACAGTATTTCCGCATCTTTCCAGTCCTTGGCAGTTCCATAACATCCTGTCTCCTCGTTATAGCCAGCCTCTACAATCGGGCTGTCTTCTTTTGTCCACAGGCCCATCAAAGCTCCATCATCGATACTTAGACCTATTATTTTCAAATCCTTCTGCGCTACTCCTAAGACGATTCCTCCAAAGCCTGTCGTTCCAATATCCCAGGCTCCCGTCTGATATGCTTCCATCTGAGGCGGCGCTCCAATATATACTAAAGTTTCTACGTTCAGCCCTTCCTCTTCATAATATCCATTCTGTTCTGCTACATAAGCAGGAAGGCCATGTCCAGACGGATGAACACTGATTGTAATAGAATCTCCATCAGATTTTCCTGAAGAATTATCCTTGTTGTCTCCTGAACATGCTGTCATACTAAAAACCATTGCAGCTGCTAAAAACATACTTAAAATTCTCTTTTTCATATTTTCATTCCTTCCCTTATTTTTGAAGCGTTTCATTTTCTTACCAATTATAAAGACAGTTCACGTGAACCATCTTCATAATCACTTTGTTAAATCCTTTATTGTTTCTCCAACTATAATGTTTCCTTTTACAAATAACTTTTTCTTAATCTTATCTTCCTCCAATCCATTATCTCTTGCCTCTCTAATTTTCAAATACATAAGCGTAGCCTCGTGGATTGTCGAATCTTCTGTCATAAGTCGTAAGACGTTTTGGCGTAACTTCTTTCGGATAAAAATTTCCAAAGCTCATAATCGATACATCTTCAGGAATACGAATCCCATATCGAATACATGCATTGTAAAAGCCAATTGCAAAACTATCGTCTCTTGGAAATACCAGGCTAGGCATACTCTTCGATAATATCATTTCCTCCGCCGCATGGTATCCGACCTCCATATCGTTTTCCAATCTTTTATATTCCCGTTTCTTATACACTATCCCCCTTTTCTTACATTCTAGCTCAACGCCAAGCCTTCTGTCTCTGTTTGGTGACAACATAGATTCCTCTGCAATATCTAGATATGTAATCTCTCTGTGACCTCGCTCATAAACAAAATCTACCATACTCTTTGCCGCATACTGATTATCAACAGCAACATAAGGAAGTTTACAGTTATCCAGGTATCTTGCCAAAAAAATGATTGGAATCTTTTCTGTTTCCGCTAAATTCCTAAAATATTCTTTATTTTCAAGTGATTCAAAAAAGATAAACAGCCCATCCACCTTGCTGCTCAGCATTGCCTCACAGTTTCGTCTTTCCCTTTCACTATCATTACGAGAAGTTGCTGTAATAATCCTGCACTTATGATTCTCTGCAAATGTCTCCATTGGCATTAGCATTTTTGTCTCAGCGATATTTTCGATATTACTTACAATAAGTCCGATCAAGCTTGTTTTATTTGTTGCCAGCCCTCTTGCCTGATAATCAATCCGATAGCCTAATTGTCGCATTGCTGCATAAACTTTTTCTTTATTCTTTTCTTTTACATTACCTTTCCCCTGTATAACATTGGAGACAGTTCCCAATGACAGTCCTGTAAGCTTTACTATATCTTTATAAGATGACAATTTAACCTCCATATGAAACGTTTCATTTTGTATTTATATACTAACATTTCATTTACATTTTTGTCAATTAATAAATGTATTACTTTCATTTTTTATATATATTGCACAATTAAATTTTATTTTAATTTTTTTCAAAAAATAAAAGCCTCTCTCTTGAATCCTGAAAGCGGGCGCCGTAATTAGCGTAAAGTTTGTGGTGTTTTCTCGGTACAGGTTTTCTATAATCAAATCAATTGTTAATAGTTCCTGCTACGCTTCATCACGGCGCCTGCTTTCAAGACTCAAAAGAGAGGCTTTTACAAATTATGGAGGTTATGGGACAAGGATACCATTTGTATAGGAAAAAGTTTCTTCATATGGATATTCATCTTCCATTCCTGCAATATGATCTGCATGTACCCTGTAGTAATATCCTCTTTCTACTGTAATAGATTTTGAAGTGGCAACAAAATAATTATCTGTATCGTCTACAGACCAAGCATCAATCTGTTCCCAATTACCAGTCTCTTCATTATACTGATCCACATAGATAATAACGGAAATAAAATCAACATAACAATCTGCCGTTGTTGCTGCATATACATAGATCCGATTTCTTCCAGCTTTCGAGATAGAACATTCTCCATCCATGAGGTACTCGCCTCTAAGTATCGATTCCGGACTCTTTCCAATAGATGTATCTTCTGTTGTCAGGTAAGAACCATCTACCTGGATCAATTCGTTACCTGCTGCTTGTACATCTGTTAAAGATACTGTAAATACACAACATAGCATCATAATACTGCCTAAAATAGACAAAACTCTCTTTTTCACTTTTTATACCTCTTCTATATTGCATTATTTTTCACCTTTTCAATAAATAAACAACTGAACTGCCAAAAACTTACGCATAATTTATAAAATTTTTAAATTTTTTATGATATTCTTAAATTCTTCTCTTTCCATGACACCCTTCAACTGATAATGAATACCTCGATTTTCAAAATCAGCTATATATCTATATTCGCTATCTTTTTGATATTCTTCCACCTGTATTTTTTCGTCTCCATTTTCAACTATAAATACATCTGTCAACTTGTCTAATTCTTTTTGACTTAAAGAAGAATCAGTATCATTCAAATATATTGTATACTTTATTATTTTGTTATTATAATTATAAAACAATTGCGCTCTTTTTTGCTCAATATCTAAATTATAATTGCTTAACACCATTCCTTTAGGCTTATATTGTAATCGAACTACTGAAATTCCTAGTTTTTCAGTTATTTCTTTATAAATCCCAAGTTCGTCTAAATCTTCTGTTTCTTGTTTTTCCATATCCTCAACATCTATGCCACTTACTTTCTCATCTCCCACAAAATTATTCCACAATTCTTTCCAGTATGATTTGCTTCCTACACTGGTAAGCCCACTTCCCAGTACAAGAACAAATACTGCTGCAAGTGCTACAAAAAGATAGCTTCTTTTTCTTCTGCGATATACTGTTACTGTACCTGCAGCATCTTTCTTACCTTTCGAAAAATCCTTTTCATTATTTCTGTCAAAAGGCAACTTGTCCATATCTGGCACAAGTTCTTCTGCAAATTCTGTATCTTCTGTAGGATGTATCTTCTTTTTTTCTCTTTCTGCTTTTTTCTTCTCATATTCCTGGACTTTTTTCAAAAAAGCAGCATCGAACTCCTCCGAAACTTGAATATCTTTCAAGTCTGGATTCTCCAATATTCTTTTTTCTATTCTCTTTGCCTCTTTGTCTATTTCATCCTGCAGTGATAACTTTCTATATTTCTTCATCCATCTGCCTCTTTTTATAATACTTTCTCCTTGACATTTTATTAAATAAGGTTAATATGAAAATATATTTGTTTTCTATTAAGATATAGGCTTTTTCTGCCTGCATCATTATTTTAAATCTGGAGGTTTTCATTATGAAACGTATCGTTCTCACCGGCGGCGGAACAGCCGGTCATGTTACTCCAAATATTGCCCTAATTCCTAAACTTCAAGAATTAGGTTATGATATCCAATACATAGGCTCTTATACAGGGATCGAAAAGGAATTAATTGAACCTTTCGGAATTCCCTATCATGGTATTTCTTCTGGTAAACTGCGCCGCTATTTCAGTGTACAGAACTTCACTGATCCATTCCGTGTACTTAAGGGTTTCCGTGAAGCGAAATCCTTAATCAAACAATTAAAACCAGATGTAATCTTTTCGAAAGGAGGATTTGTCTCTGTTCCTGTCGTGCTTGCAGGAAAAAGAAATAAAGTCCCTGCAATCATACATGAATCAGATATGACCCCTGGACTTGCAAATAAAATTGCGATTCCCTCTGCTGTAAAAGTATGCTGTAACTTTCCAGAAACGTTAGAGACACTGCCAAAGGAAAAAGCGATTCTGACAGGTTCTCCAATCCGCCAGGAATTACTTTCCGGAAATAAGATTGCCGCCATGGACTTATGTGGTTTTTCTGCTGATAAACCAGTTATCCTTGTAATTGGTGGAAGTCTTGGTTCAGTTGTCGTCAATACAGCCATACGGCAATCTCTACCAGAACTTCTAAAAAAATTTCAAGTTATTCACCTGTGCGGCAAAGGGAAATTGGATAATTCTCTTTCTCAAATTAAAGGATACTGCCAGTTTGAATATATCAAAAATGAGCTTCGTGACATATTTTCACTTGCAGATATTGTTATCTCCAGAGCCGGCGCCAATGCTATCTGTGAGTTGTTAGCATTAAGAAAACCAAATCTTTTGATTCCTCTGTCTGCAAATGCAAGCCGCGGAGATCAGATATTAAATGCGCGTTCTTTTGAACGGCAAGGCTTCAGCATGGTACTTGAAGAAGAGGATCTTTCCAAAGATACCTTACTAGATTCTGTACAAAAGCTTTACAATGACCGCGGTACATTTATAGATGCTATGAGAAATTCCAACCAGCAGGATTCTATTCAGACGATTATTCAGCTTATTGAAAATGTCAGCTTAAAATCCTAATACAATAACTAACAAATACTGAATGTAAAATGTTCGGATTTTCTGGACATCCAACATTCGGTATTTGTTAGATCTCGTTTAGTTCATTAAACTCTACTCCAAAGTTTTTCTTCATCCATTCTTTTGCTCTATGCAAAATACTATGTAATACCTCAATGCTAATTCCCATTTCTTCTGCAATTTCAGCTTGTGGAATTTTCAAATGATATGCCAAAACAATAGCCTTATACCATCTCTCATTTTTCTCAAGTAATGCAAGAAATAAATGATTTACAAATTCTTTTGTCTCTAAATCAAGAACCATTTCCATATATTCATCTTCTGTGCTTTCTCTTTCTTGTTCCAGTATACTGACCGCGTCGTCTTCATTTTCAAAGATTTCTTTTGCAGCCTTCTTCCTGTAGTTCAACGCATAATTCTTTGCTGTTGTATATAACCATGAAACAATATTCGTCTTTTCCATATTATCGTAATGGATGTATAACTGGAGGAATGTGTTCTGTGCGATATCTTCCGCCTCATTGTAATCTTTTGAATAATCGTATGCTGCTTTGAGAACAAGATTTTTGTATTTGCTATAAATCTCATCAAATTCATGATTACCTGTCAACATTCTATCCCCAAATTTACTTTAATTTTTCTAAAATCTCTTTTTTATCTGCTTCAGACAGCTCACCCATCTTCCATCCAATTCCGACATTATCTCCATTATAACGCGGAATTAAATGCATATGGAAGTGAAAGACTGTCTGTCCTGCTACTTCCTCATTATTTTGGACAATATTATATCCATCACAGCCTAAAATGTCAGTAAGCTTTTGGATCATTTTTTTTGCTAATACCAAAGCCTTTGATGCTAATTCATTATCTAAATCGTATAAATTTCTATAGTGGTCTTTGGGTATAATAAGAGCATGTCCTTTCGACGCAGGGCTTAAATCAAGTATAACCCGAAAATCTTTATCTTCATAGAGCGTTGCTGATGGAATCTCTCCAGTCGCAATTTTACAGAAAATGCAATTATTATCTTTCATTATAAATACCTCTTTCCCCATATGTTTTACTAGTAGTATAGACTATTTTGGGAAAAAAGAGAAGAATTTTCATTCAATATTTTCATTGCCGTCTGTGTCGAAACATGTCATGTTGATTCTATTGAACACTATATTTCATCGTGTTAGACTAAAATTATTAGAAGTAGAAAGAGAGGTTTTTACATGCTTCATAATATAGATATAAATAAAATGAATCAGTTAATGGAGGAAAACAAAGACGTAAAACAGATCATCAGCCAGCTTTTAGAAAATCATCGCACAACTGTATCCACTATCGCCCATGAAATAAGGAATCCTCTTACTCTTGTATCATCTTCACTACAAGTTATGGAGATCCAACACCCAGAAGTAAAACAATACTCCCACTGGAAACAGACAATGGAAGATGTTGAATTTATGTGCAATTTGCTTAATGAACTCTCTACCTTTAATAATGGAAGCACACTTCACCATTCCGTTTTTTCTATTGAGAAGCTGCTTAAAAATATAGCTGTTTCTTTTGCTATCTCTCTGGATTCTGAAGATTCATCTATTGAATTTTCTTCTTCTGTTCCATCACATTTGGGTGATTTCACTGGTGATAAAGTAAAACTAGAAGAAGTATTGTTAAATCTTCTGCGTAACGCAAAAGACGCGGTTGGTGAAAATGGAGCTATCACCCTGTCAGCACAACGAAAAAAAGATATGCTGATTATCCTGTGTAAAGATAACGGATGCGGTATTCCAGCTGATAAAATTAATACTATTTTTACTCCATTTGTCACATCTAAGGAGGATGGCACTGGGCTGGGACTTTCCCTCTCCAAAAGAATTATCGAAGCACATAACGGCACAATTTCCGTAGATTCAGCTCCAACGAAGGGAACAACCTTTACAATTAAGCTTCCTATATAACAGGTTCTTTTTTCTTCTTTTTATGATAAATAACCGCTGTCAATAAGAATCCGCATATGAGACCACCCAGATGTGCAAAATTGTCCACACCTGAACTAGTTATGCCAAAATACAAGCTGAGCACAACCATAATAAGCATGCCGCGTTCGGTCAGTCTTCCAACTCTTCCTCTATTCAGTATCACCACATAGAGAAGAGCTCCCATAAGTCCAAAGACTGCACCGGATGCACCTGCGGATACAACATTTTCTTTATGAACTATATTAGAATAGAGAGAAATAAAATTCCCTCCAATTCCACTTATAAAGTAGATAAGAAGAAATCTCACTCTTCCAACTTCCATTTCTAAGTTCCACCCCAAAGCTCCCAGCATTACCATATTATTCAGCAAATGGCTAATCCCAAAGTGCAGAAACAGGCTTGAAATAATTCTGTAATACTCATGTCCTTCTGTGATATAAGGTTCATACATAGCTCCATGTTCCAGCATAAACACTGCATCCTCTGTTCTTCCTATTAAAGTCAGAAACATAAATACTGCAATATTTATAACTATAAGACCTGTAGTACAAACTGCTTTCTGATTTCTCTCCAAAGCGATTCCTCTTTTCACCATTATAGAATATTCCTCTTATTCGTAAAACAGTAATGCTGTTATACCCTTTCCATTATAATTGAGACCTTTTATCTTGTCCATCTGTTTCCAAAATCAGATCATCCCAACTTCCCCATCGTTTCTTTTTTATTTTTTCTGTTACTTTTTTCCAGGGTTTCTTCCATCCTCCCATCTCACAAACAGTTTCCATGTCCTGAACAGGTTCGTATATTTCTGAACTTTCCTCCTCTGTCGTAAATATATATTCTTCCGTAAATCTAGCTCTTCCTTCTTTCAATTCTTCCATTTCATTTCTTCTGTCTATTTCTTTCTCTTCATAATTTTTTAATATCTGTTCTAAATTATAGTTTTCTTGAAGCGTAGCTTTATGTAATTCATATGCCAGGAATATACCTTCTGTCTCCTCATAGTCTAGATTTTTAACAAAATACTCTGTCATTTCATGGAAAGATTCACTTAATATCTTCTGTTTTATAGGAAGATAACAGAACAGATATATACCATTTTCAATAAATACATAATCTGGACTTAAAAGCAGGCAGTCCGGAGTCAAGAGATAATTTTTCAGTGTATTTGTGACTGTTATCAAAGAGGATATAAACTGCCAAATATCCTCTTTTTTTATAGTTGTCTTTTCATAGGTTTGCCTCATAGACTGCATTCCATTGACAGTAAATGTATATCTGCTTCCATTGTTCAATCCTATTCCCTTCATTTTTAATATTCCTGGTATCTTATTTTTTCTTATCATTTGAAGCTGATAATTTTCATTAAATGTTTCTTCCAGATCAATATGAAGAT
>ERZ857801.1402-NODE-1402-length-25492-cov-11.845108_pt1 | contig 25492 bp, 27 predicted proteins | sample MGYA00519762_ERZ857801 | MGnify/ENA primary metagenome ERZ857801 (study PRJEB31778, sample SAMEA3449368) | human gut metagenome | biome: human gut; feature: human-associated habitat; material: faeces | place: United Kingdom | collected 2010/2012 ...
TTATTAAGACATTTTCTCAAATGATTTATTAAGACATTATCACAAATGAATTATAGAGCGCTGAATTTTGTAATAAAAAATATTGCAAAGTTCAGCATTTTATGCTAAACTAGTAAATGCAAATATTTTGGGAGGAATAAAAAAATGTTAGATGTAATATTAGATACATTAATTGATTCTATAAAATTATTACCATTTTTATTTATAACATATTTATTGATGGAATATATAGAACATAAAATGAAGCATAAATCAAAAGAAACCATACAAAAATCAGGAAAATGGGGTCCATTTTTTGGAAGTTTATTAGGAATATTTCCACAATGTGGATTTTCAGTATCTGCTACTAATTTATATGCAGGACGAGTTATAACTTTAGGAACCCTAATTGCTGTATATCTATCAACCTCAGATGAAATGCTTCCAATATTTATATCTGAAGCAGTATCTCCAATTATTATCTTAAAAATATTAGCAATAAAATTAGTAATAGGAATGATTGCTGGATTTATAATTGATTTAGTAATAAATGTATTAACAAAAAATAAAATAAAAGAAAATATTGAACAAGTATGTGAAGAAGAACATTGTCATTGTAACGAAAATGGAATTTTAAAATCTTCAATACATCATACTTTAAATATATTTGTATATATAATTATAATTTCATTTATTATAAATACAATAGTTCATTTCATTGGAGAAGAGGCAATAGCAAATTTACTATTAAATAAACCAATAATTGGACCACTAGTGTCAGCATTAATAGGATTAATACCAAATTGTGCTGCATCAGTAATTATTACAAATATGTATTTACAAAAGGTTATATCATTTGGAAGTATGATGGCGGGTTTATTAACAGGAGCAGGAATTGGACTAGCTGTGTTGTTTAAAACTAATAACGAAATAAAAGAGAATATTAAAATTGTAGTTTTATTATATTCAATTGGTGTTATAGTTGGAATAGTTATAGATACATTAGGAATTATTATATAAAAAAAGAAAATGTGTAAATTACATTTTCTTTTTATTTTTATTATTTAAATTAACAACTATTGCATCTTCATTATCAAATAAGTAATCTGAATCTGTTACATCTGTTTGAACTGGATCAAATTCATTTCTTTCATCAGTAAAATCTAAATGTTTTAAATCAAATTTCTTTTTAGTTGGTAAGTCATTATCATCTTCGGTTGATGTTGTCACACTATCAGAATATCTTCCAAAATCAAATGTTTTAATTTTCTTAGGTTCTTTATATTTAGATTCTAAGAAATTTAATTTACCTTGACCAGCCACAGGCTTTCCACCAGAATCTCTTACAAGATATGCACAATCTTTAGTTCCAAAACTTTGTAATTTACCAACTTTAAAGTTAGGAATAAATTTCCAACTAACACCGCTATGTTTTGAATCATATTTCATCTTATCAAAGTCAATTGTATTAGACATATCCCATTCTCTATGTTGTCCAAATTCAACTTCCCACCATTTTAAATCTTCTGCAGTGCCACCACCTGTAAAAATTTTATTTCCACAGTTAGATAAAATAACTTGTCTGTAATTTTCTTTTGATGTAGGTGTTTCTAATTGAGATAAGTTTTGTGCTGAAATTGTTGTACCGATTTTATATTTTCTATACATTGTAAAAATTGGTTCAGTAGCTTTACATATAAAGTCTGGAAATTCATCTATATACATGAAGTTAGGGACTCTAGATTTTTCAGTTCCAGGCCTTCTTAGTACAGCATTTTGCATTGAGATTAAGAAGAATAATCCAAATGCTTTATGAGAAGCTGCGCCTAAATCCCCACGTCTTGTACAAACAAAAACTATTTTTCCATCTGCTAACATTTTATCAAAGTCTAAATTATTGTGTCTATTACATAAAATTGATTTTACACCTGGTAATCTTAATAAATTATCTAATTGAGTAACTGCTGAATAGACATATTTTTCTGTTTCATCTCTGCCTGAACCTGTTTTATAAAAATGTTTTTTAAAGTAAGCTATTTGTAAACTATATTTTTCTTTTAATTCTTCATTATGACATAGAATTTCACACATTTTTTCAACCAAATCAAAGTTTGTAAGCATTTTAAGCATATCCTCTAAGTTTGGTAACATTCCTTCATTCATTCTAGGGTACATTTCTTTTAAAAGAATTGTAACATTTTCAATAGCTTGGATTGCTGTATCTTCTCTGTAAGCTTCTTCTATTTCACTATGAGCATTATGATACATTGCTTTTAAAACAGAAGAGATAGTAACAGCTATTTTACTTGGATTGTCATAAACGAATGGATTTAAACCAATTGAAGTTTTATCAGTTGGATCAATTATTTCGTAAGATAATCCGAAATTTTTACATACATTAGTCATATGGTCTGTAATTTCTCTATCTGGTGATAATACTGTAATACCGCAATTTCTATAGGTGGTTTCAACAGAGTCATCTAATATCATTTTTTTCATAAAAGCTTTATAAACACTTTCGTTTCCAGAAGTAGGAACTAACATGTTTAAATTAAAGCTTTCATTTAAATAATCATTATCATAAGGTTTTGAAAGCGTAGCAATTCCTGTTTTTAAAGCAGTAAAACCTAATTCTTTTGATACTTCTCTAAAGAAGAATTTCCTTTCCAAATCTCTAGCAATTAATGGTTCGTATACAAGTGATGTTTTTCCTGTTCCGGAACCACCACAAACGAACATACTTTGATATCTTGATGCTTCAGGAATTGTAATAGTTGCACCAGTTTCACTATTTTGACACAAATATACCTCGCAAGTATATGGACCATGATCTTTTTTTGTATCTGATAAATTAATACCAGCATAGTCCCAAATAGAACGAGTCATATCAGTACTATCATTTACACCAAAGTATAAGAAATTGAATATTTTTGGTATAATGAATAATGGAAATAATACTGTTATCGAAGTGAATGCATGTCTTATTAAATCTGAGAAGTTTGTAACTAATTCAACATAGTTTGGATGTGATATTAATAAAAGCCATGCAACCATGTTTAACCATTGGGTGAACATTGAAATAGCAATTATTGATAATCCTATAATATATACATTAAATAAAGTTACTTTTTGTTTCTTACTTGAAGAAAACTCAGAAGAACCGGAAAATAAATAAGCAAATACAGGGCATGCAAGTGCAAATGTATATTTTATTGGTCCCCAATAAGAATAAGAAACACCTGTGAATAACATTAATAACATTTCTACAATTCTATCCACTGCTAAATATGCAGTTATAAGAGTTAGTATATATGTAAAAAAGGTATTTCTGCTTGTATTTAATTTTTTTAAAAACTTGTCTAAAAATTTCATTATATATAGCCCCTTTTTATATTTTAATTCTACATATATATTATCTTATAAAATGGCAAAAAAAACAAGTATTTTTGGTAAAAAAGTTGGAAAACAAGGTGATGAATAATTATTTTTTTAGTATAATTTATTATTTTTTGCATATAATATCTAAAATTTAAGTGAAGTGGAAGTGAAATTATGTTAGATGATAGAAAAGGTAATGAAATGAATAAAGAAATAGAGTTAATAAAAAATATAATAAAAACTAGAGAAGAATTAAAAAATAATAATAAGAACTTTGAATTTGCAGAATTAGATTTAGTTGATTATTATATATATCAAATTAAAGCAAATCAGGCAAAACTAAATTATTTATTTAAATTAGCAAAAGCAAAGGGAATCACAATAGATAGTATAAATCAAATAGAATATTCAAATTATGAAGAAGAAATAAGTTAAAGTATTGTAATATTTGTCCCAAACTTGCATAAAAATGTATAAATTAAGTTTGAAGAGGGATGAATATGGAAACGAACTTACTTACATATTTGGCTTGTATTTGTTTTTTAATAATTTTTGGGAAAATTTTTATTGTTCCTATAACAAAAATAGTAAAATTAGTTATTAATTCTATAATTGGAGGAATATTAATATATTTGATTAATCTAATAGGCGGATTATGGGGATTTCATATCGGTTTGAATGTTTTTACAAGTATTTTAATTGGATTATTAGGTCTGCCGGGTGCTGTTTGTTTGGTTATTGTTAAATTATTAATTGTCTAGTGGAAAATTATAATTATATTCAAAATTATAATTTTTTTTGATTTTTTATAGTTTTTTAAAAATTTATGTGTTATTATATACTTATCAAAAGATAAGGTGGTAAGAATATGGAAGATGAAATTGTAAAAAAAATAGCAGAATTATTAGGAAGTGAAACAGGAATAGAAACTGAAAAAGTATATAATCACATTCAAGAAGGACTAAAAAAAAGAGAAACAGAAAAATTAAAAAAAGAATTATCTGAAAAAACTAAAGAAATTGAAGATAAGAAAAGAGCACAAAAGGATGATGTAAAAACTAAAGAAGAAACAAAAAAAGAAAATAAGGAACCATTAATAATTGTACAGGATACTCCTAATTATAAACAAATAAGACCAGAAGGAAGATTGCATGTAGTAGCAGATATAAAGAAAAATAAATATTATTTAATGGATGAAGAATCCAATATTTTAGAATCAAGAGTAATAAACGGTGTAGAAGATTCTATATATAAAAAGTGTATATCAAAAATATTAATAAAAAAACGTAGTAATGAGTTGATAAAACAATATAAATATGTAAATGAAAAAAATGTTGGAAATGTAGATACAATTACATATAAATTATTAAAAGATTTTGATGAAGATTACTCAACTAAATATGCAGAAAAATATTTGAAAATGGTAACATTAAATCCTAGTAGAAATCAAGCAGAAAGTGATGAAAAGTATAAAGCAAAAGTAATTAATTCTAAGAAAAAAGCACTAAATGAAATGAATATAGATTTTACATATAATACTAAGGGAATTTTATTTTTTAAAGGAGTAAAATTAAAAGATAAAATTCAATATATGAAAATGGTGTCAAAACAACAAAATATCTTTGGCGCAAAAGTAAATAGTAGTTTTTTGGGATTATTTAGAAATAAGAATAAAATGTTAGATTCAGGAAGAAATGAATATGTTCAAACAAAGAAAAAATTAAGTTTAAGTAAATCAAAAATTCCTAAGATGAAATTTAAAAGTTTTCATATGCCAAAATTAAATATTAATATAGATAAGCAAAAGGCTAAAAAATATTTTGGAAGAACAGTAATGGCAGGAATTGCAGGGCTTTCATTATTTGGAGCAATTTATCAAGCTAAAACTATTACAAATGTTAATAATAAAGAAAATAAAGCTATAGAATATGAAATGGAAAACAATAAGAACGATAATGATTTTAAAAAACAGGTTCATGTTAATATAGAACAAAATATTGTAAAGGTAAAACAAGAAAATAAAGAAGCTTCTGATATTATAGAAAATATTGATGATGTTGAACAAAAAAATCCAGTTATTACAAAGTTAAGTAATTTAGTAAATAATAAATGGGAAATAAGTAGTGGAAAATATTATAGTTCGCCAGATGGTACTGGAAACTCAGGTAATTTTAAAAATTATCAAGAAGCAGTAAAAGTAGATTTATTAAATTTATTAGATGAACAAGGAAATAAAATTTGTACAATATCACCAGATGAACTTAGCAATTTACCAGAGGATATTGCAGAGCAAGTAAAAGGTTTCCAATATCATGTAAGCAATGAAAATACTGTTTTAGGGTGGAATACAGATAAACAATTAGATGAATTAAATGAAAGTGATTCAATGCATAGTGTTCAAGAAGAAAAAGATAGTGATATGGAAATAGGAGAATAAAAAATAAAAGAAATCCAATTGAGAGGCTGCTGAAAATGTAGCCTTTCAATTGGATTTCTTTTATTTTTTATTCAACTGTGACAGACTTCGCTAAATTCCTTGGCTTATCAACATCTAATCCTTTTTCTTTAGAAATATAATAAGCAAGTAATTGAAGTGGAATGACTGATAAAATAGGGGAAATAAAACAATCTGTTTTTGGTATTGTTATTACTTCATCAAACATATTTTTATCAATATCTTGATTTGTTACAACTAAAGTTTTAGCACCACGAGTGATAACTTCTTGAATATTACTTACAGTTTTCTTAACTAAATTTTCATCTGTCATAATGCTTATAACAGTAATTCCGTTTTCTATTAGTGCTATAGGTCCATGTTTTAATTCTCCTGCTGCATAGCTTTCTGAGTGAATGTAAGAAATTTCTTTTAGTTTTAAAGAACCTTCTTTGGCAACAGTTTCATCAATTCCACGACCTAAGAAAAAGACATCTTTTTCTTGATATATTTGTTGAGCAAATTTTTTAATTTCATCATTACATTTTAAAGTCTCTTCAATTTTTTTTGGTAAATCTAAAATATCTTGTTTTAAATCTTTAATTAATTTTGAATTTTCTCCAAATAAAATTTCTGCAAAATATATTGCTAAAATATTTATTAGCATAACTTGAGATGTATAAGCTTTAGTTGATGCAACAGCGATTTCTGGACCTGCATGAGTGTAAATTGAATAATCAGCTTCTCTTGTTATAGAACTTCCAATTACATTTGTAATAGCTAAAGTTTTAGCACCTTTTTCTTTAGAAAGTTTAAGTGCTGCTATTGTGTCTGCAGTTTCTCCAGATTGAGAGATAAAAATACATAAAGTTTTTTCATCTATAATTGGGTCTCTGTATCTAAATTCAGAAGCTATATCAACTTCAGTAGGAATTCTACAAAGTTTTTCAATTGCATTTTTTCCACTAAGACTAGCATGCATTGCAGTTCCACAAGCTACAATATAAATTTTATTTAGACTAGATAAATAAGCTTTTGTGAATCCTAGTTCATCAAACTCACATTTTGAATTTAGATTTATTTTTGCACCAATAGTTTCTCTTATAGCTGTTGGTTGTTCATAAATTTCCTTCAACATAAAATCATCAAAACCATCTTTTTCAGCAGCAGAAGAATTCCATTCTATTGTTTGTGTATGTTTTTCTATTTCATTTAAGTCTTTATCATAAAATTTAGCAGAATCTTTTGTTAATAATACAAATTCCAAATCATTTAAAAGATAAAAATCTCTAGTATAAGAAAGTATTGCTGGTATGTCAGAAGATAAATATTTTTCATCTTCACAAGTTCCAATAACTAAAGGACTGTCTTGTCTAACAACAATCATATTGTCTGGGTATAATTTTGAAATAACTTCAATTGCAAAACTTCCTTTTAAATCTAAACATGCATTTCTAACTGCTCTTAAAAATTTTAAATCATCAATATTTTTATCAATATTAAAATAATAATGAATTAGATTAGGTATAACTTCTGTATCTGTTTGAGAATAAAAAGTATAACCTTTTTCTTCTAATGATTTTTTTAATTCATTATAATTTTCAATAATTCCATTGTGTACAACACTAAATGTTTTTGAATTATCTTGATGTGGGTGAGAGTTTTCCTTAGATGGCTTTCCATGTGTTGCCCATCTTGTATGAGCAATTCCTATAGTTCCTTCTAATTTATCAATTCCATCTAAATTTGATAGATTTTTGACTCTTCCTTTATCTTTCATTAAAGATAATCCATTTTTTTCTATTGTTGAAATACCTGCAGAGTCATAACCTCTGTATTCCAATCTTGTTAAACCTGCTAATAAAATTGGGCAAGCTTTTTTAACTCCTATGTAACCTACAATTCCACACATAGTAAATCCTCCTAAAAATTAAAATTCCGGAATTGAAAGTATTGCAATACTTAATTGTATTAATTTCTGTTTTAATATTGCTATTAGTTTTTATATTAATATTATGACCTTAAGTTAAAGCCACTAGAGCATCCGCCGAATATTTCGATAAACTCTAGACCTCGTCAACCATAAAATATGGTCCTGGCGCTTGTTAATTACTAACTCCTTTCTTTAATTTTTTGCAACTTTCAATTATGGTATTATATTACTATATAAATAAAAATAGTGCAAGGTTTTTTTAATAATATTTTAATTATATTTGACAAAATTTACATAATATGATACAATCATTTTTGCATTAAAATTTATAGACATAAGGAGGTTTTATATGAAAGAGTATAAAATATTTCATGTAACCAGAAACTTAGCAAAGCATTCTTTTGAATTGGATGATGCAATTCATGGTTCGCCATTACAAAAGGAAAATACAGATTGGACATTAAAAGATCCTGATTTGTATTTACAGCGGTTAAGATCAGAACTTAACCGATTAGAAATTGCATTGTCTGATTTGCAGTTTGTGTTAAGATCTAAGTATCAGATGGAATTTGATAACAAGTCATTTAATATGACAGCTGAAGAGTGTGATGCGTATTGCTATCACAGGTTCCATCAAAGATCGTTTACGTATGCAGAAAAAATAAGCTACTGGCTTCAGGAGAAAACTCCAGAGGAAATTGATGTGAATTTGCCTAAAGCAAATAGACAGCTTAATGTTTTACTAGCTGCAATTCAGGATGTAAACGTATCAATTGTTAGATACGAGAACTTTAGCAAAGTGAGGTTAGTTGGATAAAACCTAATGGGCTCCCTTGAATAAGGGGGTCTTTTTATATAAAATATTGATTTATATTCAGTAATTAGTATATAATATTAAATAGATAGGTGAAAAATATGTTTAATATAGAGGAAGAATTAAAAAAATTACCAGGAAAGCCTGGAGTATATGTAATGAGAGACAAAAATGATAACATTATATATGTTGGAAAAGCAGTTTCTCTAAAAAACAGAGTTAGGTCATATTTTAGGAAAACAAATAAAACTGAAAGAATAAAGAAAATGGTAAGTTTAATAGACCATTTTGAATATATAGTAGTTGATAATGAAGCAGAAGCATTGATTCTAGAATGTAATTTAATTAAGAAAAATAGACCTAAATTCAATGTATTATTAAAAGATGATAAAACATATCCATACATAAAAATAGACGTAAAATCAGAATATCCAAATGTATTTATAACAAGAAAATTATTAAATGATGGAGCAAAATATTTTGGACCATATGCTAATCCAGGTGCTGCTAAAGAAATGGTAAACTTTATAAAACAGAAATATAAAATACGTCAATGTAAAAATTTTAAATCAAATACAAGAGCATGCTTGAATTACCATATAAATAGATGTTTAGCACCATGTATGGGGTATGTTACACCAGAAGAATATAGAAAACAAATAGATGAAATAATAGATTTATTAGAAGGAAAAACTGAAAAAATCTTAAGAGATTTAGATACGCAAATGCATGAAGCATCACAAAAATTAGATTTTGAAAAAGCTGCATATTTAAGAGACAGAAAAATTGCAATAGAAAGAGCATCAGCAAAACAAAAAGTTTCTAATATATCTGAAAATAACATAGATGTAATAGGATTATATAAATCAGAGATAGAAGTATGTATAGAAATATTCTTTGTACGTGGAAGTAAAATGATAGGTAGAGAACATTACTTTTTTAATGAATTAAAAGATATGGATAATAGTGAGATTTTAGCTGGATTTATAAAACAATACTATTTAGATAATCCAAATATTCCAAGTAAAATAATGTTAAGAGAAGAATTGCCTGAAAAAGACATAATAGAACAATGGTTATCCACAATGTTAGGAAAAAAAGTGGAATTAAAAAGCCCTAAAAAAGGTGAAAAATTAAGATTTGTAGAGATGGCAGAAAATAATGCAAAAGTTACTTTAGAAAATAAAGAAAAAGATAAATCAGAAATTTTAATGGAATTAAAAGATGTTCTAAAAATGGAAAAATTACCAAGAAAAATAGAAACATTTGATATATCAAATATTTCAGGAGAATATATGGTAGCTGGAATGTGTGTAATGCAAGATGGAGTTATAAAAAAGAATTTATCAAGAAGATTTAAAATAAAAACAGTAATAGGACAAGATGACCCTAAATGTATGGAAGAAGTTGTTACAAGAAGAATAGCACATTCAATAGAAAATCCAGATGGAGGATTTGGAAAATTACCAGATGCATTTTTTGCAGATGGAGGTATTACACAAATAAGAGCAATAAAAACAGCATTAAAAAAATATAATTTAGAAATTCCTGTATTTGGAATGGTTAAAAACGATAAACACCAAACTAGAGCTTTAATGGATGAAAATAGAAATGAATTAGAAATATCAGAAAATCTAATGAATTTAATAACAAAATTTCAAGATACAGTTCATGATACAGCAATTAGTTATCACAGAAAGTTAAGAGAAAAATCTATTACTAAATCAGAATTAGATGAGGTAAAAGGTATTGGTGATGCAAAGAAAAAAGAACTTTTGAAACAATTTGGTAGTGTTACAAATATTAAAAATGCAAGTGTTGAAGAATTAATGAAGGTTAAGGGAATAAATGAAAATTTAGCAAAAGAGATTAAAAGTCAGATTAAATAGTCTGACTTTTTTTGAATGTTGAAATATTTTATAAAAAAATAGGAATAAATCTCCAATTAATGCATATACATATAAGAGATAAGGGGGAGAAAATATATGGAGAATGTTTTTAATATTAAATATAATGCAAGATTGGACAGGCTTGAATTGCCAAAAGAAAAGAAAACAAGTAAGGTATTGAATTTTATAAAAAAACATAAATTTTTTTCTGTTGCTTGTACGAGTTTTTTGACATTGTCTTTTGTTAATTTTTATTTGATTTATACTTTTATGAAAGTTTTGCAAAATATATAAAAATATGATAAAATAGAACTATTCTAAAAAGAGGAGGAATAGTAGCTATTTTTTAAGCTATAAAAAAGAAAAAATGAAACTTGCAAACGAATGGAAAGATTATAAAATATTAGATATGGCAGATGGACAAAAATTAGAAAAATGGGGAGATGTTATACTTTCTAGACCAGATCCACAAATAATATGGAAAGACAAAAGTTATCCTAAAAAATGGAATTCAATAAATGCAACATACCATAGAAGTAGTTCTGGTGGGGGTTCATGGGAATTCAACAAAAAAATGCCTAAACAATGGCAAATAAAATATAAAAATTTAACTTTTAATATTAAACCAATGGGATTTAAACATACAGGTTTATTTCCAGAACAAGCAGTTAATTGGGATTGGATGATTAATAAAATAAAATCAGAAAAAAGAGAAATAAAAGTTTTAAATTTATTTGCATATACAGGTGGTGCAACAGTTGCTTGTGCATCAGCTGGGGCTTCAGTGTGTCATGTAGATAGTTCAAAAGGAATGACAACTTGGGCTAAAGAAAATATAGAATCTTCAGGATTAAAAGATAGACCGGTAAGATATATAGTAGATGATGTTGTAAAATTCGTGAATAGAGAAATAAGAAGAGGAAATAAATATGATGCAATAATAATGGATCCACCATCATATGGAAGAGGTGCAAATGGGGAAGTTTGGCAATTTGAAAATAATATATATGATTTAGTAGAATTATGTACAAATGTATTATCAGATAATCCATTATTTTTCTTAATAAATTCATATACAACAGGTATTTCAAGTAAAGTATTGGAAGATATTTTGAATTTAACAGTTGCTAAAAAATATAAAGGAAAACTAGAATCAGGAGAAATTGGAATTCCAATGGAAGAATCAAAACTTGTTTTACCATGTGGAATATATGGTAGATGGGAGAAATAAAATGCAGAAATTAAAAGTAATATATGAAGATAATCATATTATCGTTGTAGAGAAAATTCCAAATGTTCCATCTCAATCAGATAAAACTGGTGATATAGATATGCTTACAATGGTAAAACAATATATAAAAGAAAAATATAATAAACCTGGAAATGTATATTTAGGACTAGTTCATAGACTTGATAGACCAGTTGGTGGAATTATGATTTTTGCAAAAACTTCAAAAGCAGCATCAAGATTAAGTGACCAAGTAAGAGAAAAAGTTTTTAAGAAAAAATATTTAGCTGTTGTAGATGGAAAGATAGAGAATAAAAGTGGTACTTTAGAAGATTATTTATATAAAGATGAAAGAAATAATATAAGTAAGGTAGTAAATAAAGGTAAGAAAAATGCAAAATTTGCTAAATTAGATTATGATGTTATAAAATATGATGAAGTCAAAAATTTGAGTTTAGTAAAAGTGAATTTACATACAGGAAGACATCATCAGATACGTGTTCAATTATCAAATTTTGGTCATAGCATATTTGGAGACCAAAAATATGGAACAAGGGGACAGGGAAAACAAATTGCTTTATGGGCATATGAATTAACTATTAATCATCCTATAACAAAAGAGGAGATGACATTTAAGGATTTACCAGAAAGCGTAGGAACATGGTGTATATTAAGAAATCGTTAGTAGCGGTTTCTTTTTTTGTCATTTATACCATTTTTTTGTCAAATATTGAAAATCTTTTATAAAAAAAGCAAAGAGAAAAGATGCAAAAATAATAAATCTTTTCATAAAAGAAAAATTAGAAACTAAAAAAATAATGTTAAAATCATTTCAACATAAGAAAAAAGTGTGGTGAGAAAAATGATAGATAAAATCACAGAATCTCTAACATGTAAAATTAGAAAAAAGATGCCAGAAATTGATGATGAAAGAGCAGAAGTAATTAATTTTGGATTACAAATTTTAATTGGTGAAATTCCAAAAATATTTATAATGTTGTTTTTGGCTTATATATTAGGAGTATTTAAATTAACATTATTAACATTTTTGATATTATTACCATACAAAGGAGCATCTGGTGGATTTCATTTAAAAACACATATAGGATGCATAGTATCAACAACAGCATTTTATTGTGGAATTGCAATTTTGGCAAAAAATATTGTTTTAACTGATATTACAAAATATATTATGATTGGTATAGTTGGTTTGTTTGGAGTAATAATGATAAAACTTTATGCTCCAGCAGATACAGAAGATGTACCAATAATAAGTAAAAAAGTTAGAAAACAGAAAATGATATTATCATACATATTTTTTATACTAGGTTTAATAATATCAGCAGTAGTACCAAGTAATATAATTTCTAATCTAATTATATTTGGTTATTTTGTACAAACTTGTATGATTACAAGATTGGCTTATAAATTAACAAATAACAAATATGGTTACGAAGTTTATGGAAATGCTACAAATTAAATTGTTAATATTAAAAATACATGCCGGCAGTATTTTTATATTATATATATAAACAAAGGAGGAAACCTTTATGTTAAAATTATTAGCAAAAATGGCAGAAAAATATGCAAAATCTACTAATACTGCTTGCTTTATGTGGTTTGTTATGCATCAACCAAAAATGCCAGCAAGTTTAGTAAAAAAATATTAATTAAAAAGTCTTTAAATTTAATAAGAGTAGTTCGACAATGCTCTTATTAAAATACAATATACTTTAATGTTACATACAATCCTTAATGCGAGAACAGCACAAGCTGTTCTTTATTTTTATAGTAAAAAATAAAAGATAGATTAATCTATCTTTTAATAATAAATTTCTAATTGTTGTGAAAAGTAAGTTTCATTTTTATTTGTATATAAATTAATATTGTTATTTTTCTTTAAAATTTGTTTTACTTCCCATAATCCAAGTCCAGTATGATTTTCTTTTCCAGTAACACCTTTATTAAAAATTTCATCAATATTAACATTTTTATCTTTATAAGTATTTTCTATTAAAACTATATTTCTGTTATTTTTGGAATCATTTCTAAAAACTATGTTTAGAACTTTTTCGTCAGATTCTGAAGCAGCCTCAATAGCATTATCTAATAGAATTCCAAGCATTCTAGCAAATTCATAGATCTTCATATGTAAATTTTTTAAATCTAATAAGAATGTTAAATTTACTTTAATTCCTTTTTCAGTAGCTTCACTATATTTTGTAGTAAGTAAATTATATATTCCAGGATTATTAATTATATCTGGATTTAAAATATATAAATTATTTACTTTTTCACAATCTTCTTCAAGTTGAGAATAATATTTTTCTAAACCTTTCATATCATTTGTTTTTATATAACCACCAATTGTTGTAACAATATTATCAAAATCATGTTTGAAACCTCTAACACTATCATGCAAAATATGTAATGTTTTATTATATTCTTTTGCACTTTCTAATTTTTGAGTAGTTACAGCTAATTTCATTAATTTAGCTAAGCTATAAAAACTTAAGCAATAATAAATAAGTAAACATATAAAATTAAAAAATGTAAATTGAATAGGTAAAATATCAATATAATTTATAGTTAATATAGTTTGAACGATAATATTAAATAATCCAAATAAAAAATTCAAAGTAATAATAGATTTATTTTTATTACTGAAATTTTCAATAATTTTTATACTAAGATTTTTATATTTCAATACAAAATTAAATAGAGCTACAATTGAATACATAAAAATTGCAAAAGGTATTCTATAAATAGGTATTTTTGTTGCTTGATCATAAGATATATCTAAAATATTTAAATATGGATTAAATAATAAATTACCTACCAAATTAAAAAACAATACTAGGAAAAATTGTTGCAATAAGTGTTTGGGTGAAACTTAATTTCATAACAAAAAATAAAATTATAAAAGCAAATGCATAATTTAGTATTATATTAAAAGGAAAACTTATAAGATAATTTGCTATTACTGCAATAATTCCAGTTGATAGTATATAAATAAAAGCTTGTTTTTTACTAAATTTAATATTAAAAAAATTAGAAATTAAGTAAAATGTTAAAGGTGCTTCAATAAATATTAACAAAGGTATAGACAATAGTGTAATTAAAGTTTCATTCGGCGTACTAATAGCAGTCCAAATATTATTTAAAAATTCCATTTTTCTTAACCTCCTCCATTAAATCTTTCTTATATTTAGGTCCAATATCGCAATTAGAATTATCTCCAAAATAAACAATATTACCAACTGGATCTAAATTTACAATGTTATTAATGTTAACAATAAAAGACTTATGAGCTCTTACAAAATTACTTGGTAAAGAATCTTGAATTTTATTAAAAGAACTATATGTTTCATAATCACGATTTTTAGTATGGAAAATCAACTTCATACCATCACGTTTTATAAACAATATTTCATTTTCATCTATAATGGTTTTCTTATTATCAATTTTGATATATCTTTTTGGTAAGCCGTTTATATCATTAAAAAGTCTAACGACAGTTTCTTCTAATCTGTCAGAAGTAACAGGCTTAGCTAGATAATCGAAAGTTTTAAATTTATATGCCATCATAGCATATTCTAAATGTGCTGTTGTAAAAATAAAATAAGTATCTTTATTTTTTTCTCGAACTATAGATGCAATTTCTAATCCAGATTTATTAGATTTCAGGTTAATATCTAAAATTAATACGTCAGTTTTGTTTTCATCAATATATTCTAAAAGTTCATCAACATTATCAGTTTTTAAACCAATTTTTGCATCATAACCGTATTTAATAAAAATATTATCAAGAATTTTTGAGAATTTATCTAAAATATTTAGATTGTCATCACAAATAACAAAATTTAACATAATATCCCCTCCTATAAAAATGTATAAAAAATTTGAAAAAATAAGTTCGACAAAAAATATAAAATTTCCTTTTTTTTCCAAAAGTAAGTACAATATAATCCAAAATTTTTCTGATGTCAATAGAAAATTTGTAAAATTAGCCAAAAGGTAAAAGTATTGATATCAATAATGTTTACAAGTCACACGAAGAATGTCAATAATGAAAATAAAATGTAAAAAAATGTAAATTTGTGTAATGAAAATAGAAAAAGAAAAAGTAAAAATTCAATTGTAATAATTTTATAAGAAAAACATAAAATTAAAAAAAGAATTGGAGTTGATTTTTAATGAAACGAATAATAAAAATTAGTTTACCAGTGGTTATAATATTAATTTTAATAGTAACATTGGTTTCAATAAAAAATAATAAACAAGAAGAGTCAATTTTGACAAGTACACAAAATTTGAGTAATAAGAAAATTGGATGGGGAATAAAAAGAAACGACAATCATGAACAACCAGATTTAGGAAAAACAAATAAAGAAATTTTAGAAAAAAATGAGGGATTAGCGATTGGAAATAATGTAGATAAAAATGTATATTTAACTTTTGATGAAGGCTATGAAGCTGGTTATACAAGTCAAATTTTAGCAACTTTAAAAGAAAATAATGTAAAAGCAACTTTTTTTATAACAGCTCATTACTTAAATACACAACCAGAATTAGTAAAACAGATGATAGATGAAGGACATATTGTAGGAAACCATACTGTTAACCATAAAAGTATGCCATCTTTAACAGAAAGTCAAATAAATTCAGAAGTAATGGATTTGCATAAGGCTATGTATGAAAAATTTCAATATGAAATGAAATATATAAGACCACCAATGGGGGAATATAGTGAAAAAACATTAGCTGTAACAAATTCATTAGGTTATAAAACAGTAATGTGGTCTTTTGCATATGCAGATTGGAATGAAAAAGATCAACCGGATAAAGAACAAGCTAAAAAGAAAATATTAGACAATGTTCACAATGGAGAAATAATGTTATTACATGGAAACTCAAAAACAAATACAGAAATTTTAGGAGATATAATTAAAGAAATAAAAAATATGGGGTATGAGTTTAAATCTTTAGATGAATTTAAATCTTAATATAGGAGGAATATTGTGAAAAAGAATAAAAAAAATATTTCTAGAATAGATAGACTTTTAGAAATCCCACAAGAAATATATTCAAATGTTCCTAAAATAACAATAACGGGATTTAATGAAATGATTATCGAAAATTTTAAAGGAATATTAGAATACGAAGATTATTACATAAGAATAAATACAAGTTTAGGAATTATAAATGTTAATGGTTATGAATTAAGACTTGAAAATATGACAAATGATGACATAAAAGTTACTGGAAAAATTGAAAAGTTTGATATTGAAAGAAATTTTGATGAATAAAAAAACGAAAGGAAGAAAAATGTTCATAAAAATATTATTAAATTATATACTTGGTTATGTTAGAATAACTGTAGAAGGTTATTACATAGAAAGATTTATTAATATATGTAGAAATAATAAAATAATAATATGGAATTTAAAAAGGGATAAAAGTGTACGATTAAATCTAAATATAGGTATAAAAGATTTTAAAAAAATAAAGAAAATAGCAAAGAAAACAAAATGTAAAGTAAAGATAATCAAGAAAAAAGGGTTACCATTTTTATTTAATAGGTACAAAAAAAGAAAAATATTTTTTGGATTTTTATTACTTATATTAGTATTGATTGGAATATCATCAAATTTTATTTGGAATATAGAAATAAAAATAGAAAATGCAGAACAATTAGACAATATATATGAAGATATAACATCAGCAGGACTAGAAACAGGGAAAATGAAAAATAAAATAAACACAAAAGAAATCATAAATCAAATAAGATTAAAAAGAAATGATATTGCTTGGATGGGAATCGAATTAAAAGGAACAAATGCAATTGTAAAATTAGTAAAAGCTGAAAGCAAACCAGATATAGTAGATGAAGAAGATTATTGTAATATAGTATCAGATAAAGTAGGGGTGATAACAAAAATAAATGCAAAAAATGGAACTCTTGCAGTAAATGTAGGGGATACTGTAAATGTTGGAACTGTACTTATAAATGGGTGGATGGAAGGAAAATATACAGGAATTAGATATGTTCATGCACAAGGAGATATTGAAGCTAAAGTTTGGTATACAAAGAGTACAAAAATATTATATAACACTACGGAAAGAAGTGAAACAGGAAATGTTGAGAATAAATATAAAATAAAATTTAATAATTTTGAAATAAATTTATCAAAAAGGGTTTCAAAATTCAAAATTTATGATACAATAGACGCAGAAAAGAAATTTAAACTATTTTCAGATTTTTATTTACCAATCACATTAATAAAAACAACAAATAAAGAAGAAAAAGAAGAAACTAAAAATTACGATTTTGAACAAGCTAAAAACTTAGGGGTACAACAATTAGAAGAAGAATTGAACAAAAATATTACAGATAGTAACAAAATTGTAAATAAAAATATTAATACATACGAAAAAGAAGATGGATTAGAAGTTGTAGTTACATATGAAGTACTTGAAAACATAGGGACAAATGAAAAAATAGTTTTTTGATTTCTCAAAGAGATACGTGGAAGGATGATTTAAATGGAAGAAAGAAGCCTTAGAATAACAGGAACAAATACTACTTTTTTTAACAAACTAACAAAAACAATATCAAAGATGTTAATTCCGACCAAAATAGGAATTAATGGAATGTTAATTTCAATGAAAAGAAATGCAGTAATAAAAGCATATGAAAACTATACAAAAGAAAACGAAGATTTTAATCAAGAAGAATTAGAAAAAAAATATGATAATGCATACACAGTTTATTTAGAAGCACTAGATAAATATGTTATGGATTCAATATATAAAAAAGTAAAAAACAACACAGCTTCAGAATTTGAAAAAGATGCTTTATCAAGATATTATGAAGTTACAAGTTTAAAAGAAAAAGAATATATGGATTATAAATATAGAAAACAAAAGTATTTATTAGAATTAGACAAAGATGGAGTAGAAAACAATCTAAAAGAAAAAGTTCTAAATAAATATAATAAATTCTATGTTTCTAAAATGGACAGTTTATATAAATCAATATTAAAAAATTATTCAATCAAATTAGCAGATACAACAAATATATATGATTCATCAAATGATTGGATTTATGTAAAAATATTCTATACACTAGAAGAATATATTCAAAATATATTAACATTAAAAATGAGCATAGGACAAAAAGAAGAATTTAAAGACATAATAGAAGATTATGAAAAATATGAAGCTTACTCAGTAGGAAAATTAGATACAAAAGATAACATTGAAAAAAATATGATACTACTAGGAATAAGCAGAAAATTATTTACGCATAGTATACCATTAATAGTTGCAGAACAATGTTATGAAAAACTATTAAAAGATGCAAGAATATTGGTTCAAGATACAAAAATGGCAGTAAAAAGAGAAAATGCATACAATATGCTAATTAATTTGATAGAAGATTATAATATAAAACTACTATCAACAAAAGTATATTGGGAAAATATGAAAGAAAGAGAAAACTATAAAAAATTCTGGGACAAGTATAAAGAAATAGCAAAACTAAAAGATGTAGACTTTGTTGAATATATGAGAAAAAAAGAAATATTATTTATAAAAGATGATATGAAGAAGATTCAAAATACGAAATTTGATTATTCAAAAATCATTGTGTATTATAAAAGAAAATTAGTAGACTATGGAGCTATAAGAGAATTAAAAAATACTTGTAGAACAGCAGAAAAATATATAGGAACAATAAAACAGAAAGAAAATAAGGTGAGTGCATAATGTATGAAATTACATATTTAGATTTAGCGGAAGATAAAAGCTATGATAAAATTGTAGAAAAAGTATTACAAAAATGTTATGAAGAAGAAAAATTATTAGACTCAAAATTAATAATAACGATAACATTTACAACACCAGAACAAATACATAAAATAAATAAGGAATATAGACAAGTTGATAGACCAACAGATGTATTATCATTTCCAATGTTTGAAAGAAAAGAATTAGAAGAAAAAATAGCAAAACAGGACTTTGAACATGAAGATGTATTAGGTGATATAATAATATCAATAGAAAAAGTAAAAGAACAAGCAATAGAATATGGACATAGTTTTGAAAGAGAACTAAGTTATATGTTAGTACATGGTTTTTATCATTTAATGGGTTATGACCATATAAAAGAAGAAGACAAAAAAGAAATGAGACCAAAAGAAGAAAAAATTCTAAATGAATTAAAAATAACAAGAGATTAAAGGAGTTTTTATGGAAGGAAAAGGTACTAAAATATTAATAGGAATATTAATAATATTGATAATTGCAACAGGTGTAGTTATGGCTTACAAAATTATAAGTGACAAGAAAAATAATGAAACACAAGAAGTGGCAGAAACAAATAACACAGAAAATAGTATACTAACTGCAGGAATAGAGGAGAAAAAAGTACAAATTTTTAATGGAAAAGATAGACCAATAGCAGTAATGATAGATAATCATAATCAAGCATGGCCACAAGCAGGTTTAAACAAAGCATATATGGTATATGAAATTATAGTCGAAGGTGGAGAAACAAGATTAATGGCAATATTTAAAGGAGTAACTGTTGATAAAATAGGACCAGTAAGAAGTTCAAGACACTATTTTATAGACTATGCAATGGAAAATGATGCAATATATGCACATTATGGATGGAGCCCACAAGCCGAAAGTGATATAAAAAAATATAGTATCAATAATTTAAATGGAATAACAGAAAGTACATCAACATTCTGGAGAGTAAAAGATAAATCAGCACCACACAATGCAGTAACAAGTACAGAAGCTTTATTGAAAGCTGCAAAATCAAAAGGCTATAAAACAACTTCTGATAAAAAAAGCATATTAAATTATGTTACAGATGAAGTAAATTTAGAAGATGGAATTACAGCAAATAGTGTAACAATTCCACATTCTACATTACAAAAAGTAAAATATGTATATGATGAAACAAATCAAGTATATAAAAGATATGCAAGAAACAAAGCACAAACAGATTGGGATACAGGAAATGCTATAACAACTAAAAACATAATAATAACATTCTGTGATAATTACACATTAACAGATAGTGAAAATAAAGGAAGGCAAGGCTTAAAAAATATAGGAACATTTGATGGATATTATATAACAAATGGAAAAGCAATAAAAATAAAATGTACAAAAACAGCAAGAGACCAACAAACAAAATATGAAGACCTAAATGGAAATGAAATAAAAGTTAATGATGGTAATACATGGGTAAACATTTGTCCAACAGATGCACAAGTAGAAATGGAGTGAAAAAATAATGAACGTTTATGATACAGCAAACAGATTAGCAGAAGAATTAAAACAATCAGAAGAATATTCAAATTATAAAATGGCGAAAGAAACATTAAATATAAATCATGACTTAAAAAATAAAATAAAAGAATTTGAAGAAGCTAGATATGATGCACAAATAACAGCAATGCAAACAGGAAAAAATGATGAAGAAAAAGTGAAAAAAATGCAAGATTTATATGTAGAATTAATCCAAGATGATATTGCAAAAAAATATTTTGAAGCAGAAATGAAATTCAATATTTTATTAGCAGATGTTAATAAAATTATTGGAGATGCAGTAAAGGACGTAATTCAATAATGAGAAGAGGGATGTTTAATAATCCCTCAATTTTTATTAATACAAAAGAATTTAAATAATAGGAGAGTTATAAGTATTATGGAATTTATAATAATATTAGTAGTTTTAACTTTAATATACATATTTTTAAAAATAGTTTTTAGTGTGAAAATAAAAAAATTAAAACAATTTGAAAAAGATGAATATTTAGATAAAGTAGTTAGTAAATACCCAGAAAACACTCAAATATGTGAAGAAATATTAAAAAAAGTAAAAAATAATACTGTAAAAATAGAAGAAGATCCAAATGCAAATACAACATTATATTTAGTTATGAGCAATAAAATCTTTATAGCAAATCTAAACAAAAGTTATACAAGAATTCAAACAATAGCTCATGAATGTTTACACTCAATTCAAGATAAAAAAATACTATGGAGTAATTTTTTATTTTCAAATATATATTTAATATATTTTATTATTATTGCGATTTTGGGCATATTAAAAATATTACCATATAAAATGCTATTCTTAGCAATATTTTTGGTATTAGGTTTAGTATATTATTCAATAAGAACATACCTTGAAAATGATGCAATGATAAAAGCTAGATTTTTAGCAAAAGAATATATGGAAGAAAAAGGGATTTCTTCTAAAGATGAAATAGAAAGTCTTGTTAAAAAATATGATGAATTAAATGATATTGGAATTAAGTTTACTAATTTTAAATTTTTTGAGGGGATTATTATTAAGGCTGTAATTTTAAGTTTTATATTTATGATATTTTAAATAAAGTAAAAAGATTTTATAAATTAAATCTTCATTTAATTTATAAAATCTTTTTAGTCTATAGAAGGATTGTAATAAATTTCGTTTAGTTCTTGCACAACTTCTGCACTTTGTCCAGACCAAGAATAAAAATTTTTTCCGTAATAATTTATATGATAATCCCCATTATTAAGCTTTTGTACATCGCCAGGAATTTCAATATAGCTACCGGTACTCTTTGAATTGATAATTTTTCCATTAGTATAAGAAGTTTTTAAACACACATTGTAAATATCAACATTTTCTCCAAATTTAAATACTTTTTTTGATGAAGTTGGTTTATAAGAAGTTGTTGGATTATTATCATATGCAACTTTATCTAATGCATCGGATGCAGTGCAATCGTAATCTAAATTTAAATCATAGGAAATAGTACCATCTTTATAAAGTACTTGAACATTTTTCATTCCTGCAATTGTTAAAATAGGATATTGCAATGGTTGAATAGAAGCTATTTCCTTATCTTTTTTTAAATATAATTCATTAAGAGCTGATTCTACATTTATGGTTGAACCATCTTTTTTTGTGTAACTTATGTCTTTAGCAAAGTAAGTATATGTCGCATATACACTTATACAATTAGTAAATAATATTATTAATAATATTATTATTAAAGTTTTATATTTTCTCATTATTAGTCTCCTTTTTAATCATTTGTGGCACACATAAAAAATTATGTGATTTTATTATATAGTATAAAAAATTAACTGTCAATATTAATAATACTTTTGAATATATCTATAAAAAAATTAAATTAAAATATTTCAATATTTACTAAATATTTACTTGCTTTTTATAATTTAATATGGTAAAATATGCAAGTAATAAAAAAACGGAAAAACCGCAGGGAGGAATTATAAATGGAAATAATAAGAACAATACTAACAGTAATATATTTTATAGTAGCACTTGCTGTAATAATATTAGCAACAATACAATCAAAAGATGATGCAGGATTATCATCAACAATAACAGGTTCATCAACAAATAACTTCTATGAAAAAAATAAAGGTAGAACAAAAGAAGGAAAACAAAAAAGATGGACAATTATTTTATCAATTGTATTTGCAGTATTAACAATAGTATTAGGAATATTATATTTAGCATAAAGATATCAAAAGGCGGGGAAAAAACTCGCTTTTTTTGTATGTAAAAGAGAAAGGAGAATTGCAAAAGCAATTAAATATATATGGAAAAACAAGAATTAATTCTAAATTTTATGAAAGATGAAAATTATACTCCAATGAAGGCTAAAGAAATGGCAATGATTTTAGGAGTACCAAAAAAAGAATATAACCAATTTTTAGATATAATTAGATACTTAGAAGAAAATTATAAAATAGTAAAGAACAGAAAAAATAGATATAGATTAATTGGAAAAAATTTTGTAGAAGGAATATATAGAAAAAATCAAAGAGGCTTTGGATTTGTAAAAATAGATGATAGGGAAGATGAAATATATATTGCAAAAGAGGACTCTTTGAATGCCTTAAATGGTGATAGAGTATTAATAGAAATTACTGAGGAACAAAACAAAGTAAAAAGAGCAGAGGGTAAAATAAAGAAAATAATAAAACATGAAAAAGAAACAGTAGTAGGAACTTTTCAAGAAAGCAGAAATTTTGGCTTTGTTGTACCAGATGATAAAGCCTTTGGAACCGATATATTTATATCAAAAGGAAAGTTTTTAAATGCCAAAAATAACCAAAAAGTAGTAGTAAAAATAACAAAATATCCACAAAAAGGCAAAAATGCAGAAGGTGAAATTATTGAAGTATTAGGCTCAATAGATGAAGCAGGAGTAGATATGCTATCAATAATAAAAGAATACGATTTACCAGCAGAATTTCCAGAAAACGTTATAGAAGAAGCTAAAAAGTATGGAAATAAAATAGATGAAAAAGACATTCAAAATAGAATAGATTGTAGACAAGATATAATATTTACAATAGATGGAGAAGACGCCAAAGATCTAGATGATGCAGTAAGAGTTATAAAACTTAAAAATGGCAATTATAGACTAGATGTGCATATTGCAGATGTTAGTTATTATGTAAGAGAAGGAAGTTTATTAGATAAAGAAGCACAAATAAGAGGAACAAGTGTATATATGTTAAGTAGAGTTATACCAATGCTTCCAAAAGAACTTTCAAATGGTATCTGTAGTCTAAACGCAGGACAAGATAGATTTACCTTATCTTGCTCAATGGAAATAAATAATAAAGGTGAAGTTGTATCAGCAGAAGTTTATAAAGGAATAATAAATGTAACAGAAAGAATGAATTATCATGATGTTCAAAAAATCTTGGACAAATCAGATGAAAAAGTATTAAAAAAATATGAAAAATATATAGGCAATTTTGAATTAATGGCAGAATTAGCAGAAATACTAAAGAAAAAAAGATTAGAACAAGGTTATTTAAATTTAGATATTCCAGAAAGTAAAATAGATTTAGATGAAAATGGAAAAGTAATATCAATAGGAAAATATGAAACAAGTTTTAGTAATGAAATTATAGAACAATTCATGTTAAGTGCAAATGAAACAATTGCAGAAAAATTCTATTGGCTAGAAGCTCCATTTATTTATAGAGTTCACGAAGACCCAGACATAGAAAAAGTAAAAGAACTAAACAAATTTTTATATAACTTTGGTTTAAAAATAAGAATAGTAAATGAAAAAATATACCCAAAAGAAGTCTCAAAAATATTAGAAGAAATAAAAGGAAAAGAAGAAGAAAAAGTAGTATCAACATTAATATTAAGAACACTAAAAATTGCTAGATATGAAGCAGAAAACAAAGGACATTTTGGTATAGCAAGTAAATATTACTGCCACTTTACATCTCCAATTAGAAGATACCCAGACTTATTTATACACAGAATTATATCAAAGTATTTAGAAGAAAATTATGTTGTAAGTGACAAATTTATAGAAGATTTTAAACAAAAAGCGATTGATAGAGCAAGAATGTCATCTGAAAGAGAAAAAGTAGCAACAAAGGCAGAACGTGATAGTGAAGATATGAAAAAAGCTGAATTTATGCAAGATAAGATTGGACAAGAGTATGAAGGAATTATATCTTCTGTTACACAATTTGGTATTTTCGTTGAGTTGGAAAATACTGTTGAAGGATTAATTAGATTTGAAAACTTGGGTAATGAGTATTTTATATATGATGAAAATAGAAAAAGACTTATTGGGGAGAATTCTAATAAGGTCTATAAGATTGGCGATAAGGTTAAAATTAGAGTTGTTTCGGCTAATAAATTGCTTAGACAGATTGATTTTGAGATTGTGGAAGCTTAGGATAATTCTGTGCTAATAAAATAATATTCTAACTGTTGAAGGCTGATATATACTCGTTTTGAAAATATTAA
>ERZ857801.1416-NODE-1416-length-25298-cov-3.101652_pt1 | contig 25298 bp, 26 predicted proteins | sample MGYA00519762_ERZ857801 | MGnify/ENA primary metagenome ERZ857801 (study PRJEB31778, sample SAMEA3449368) | human gut metagenome | biome: human gut; feature: human-associated habitat; material: faeces | place: United Kingdom | collected 2010/2012 ...
ATGTATCAGATACGACTGCACCTACTATTAGTTACAAGAAGGGATCTACAGTTACAGTAGACTATGGTTCTCAATTTGATTATTTAGATTATATCAAAGTGACTGATAACTTTGATAAGAAAGTGAAATCTATTGAAGTAGATGGAACTGTTGATACTAAGAAAGATGGAGAAACAACTTTAAAAATTACTGCTAAAGATTCTTCTGGTAATGCATCTGAAGAAACATTAAAAGTTAAAGTTGGTGACTTAAGTGCACCTAAGATTAGTTTATCTAAGTCTTCAGTACAAATTACTAAAGGTAAGAACTTTAATGCAAAAAGTTATCTAGAAAGTGCAACTGACAACAAAGATGGAAATGTGACTTCTAAAGTCGAAATCAGCAATCCAGTTAATACAAATAAAGCAGGAAAATATACTGTTGAATATAGTGTTACGGATAAAGCTGGTAATTCAAGTTCTAAAACTTTGAAAGTTACTGTTGTAAATCCAGATGACATTGCTCCTAATCAAGGAATGGTAGCTACTGCTCAATCACGATTGGGTTGTCCATATCGATGGGGTGCAACTGGACCAAGTTCATTTGACTGTTCAGGATTTACTCAATGGGTATATCGTAAGAACGGTAAGAGTATCCCACGTACATCTGGAGCACAAAAAAGTGGAGGAAGAACAATTTCTTTATCTCAAGTGAAACCAGGTGACATTGTATGGCGACCAGGCCATGTAGGAATCTACGTTGGTGGAGGAAGAGTTATTCATTCACCGACAACAGGATCTGTTGTTAGTTATACAAGTTTAAGTGGATTTACTTGTGGTGTAAGATATTAATGATGAAAAACTGTAATGAATGATTTCATTACAGTTTTTATTTTGTTATAATAGGGCTAAGGTCAGGTGATGAATATGTATATTGGAAGCCATACTTTAATGAAAAGATATGATGAATGTTTATTGAAACACGGTTATACAATTGAACAATTGGTTGATAAAGCAAGTGATTGTTTGTTGAAACATATCCATGGTGAATCATTTAATATTGTTTGTGGGCCAGGTAATAATGGGGCAGATGGGCTTTCTTTGGCTATTAAACTTTATCAACAGAAAAAGAATGTACAAGTTTTTATATTTGAAAACACGAATCATCTTTCAAAAGCCAATGCTTATTATTTGCAGAAATGTTATGATTTATCTCTTCCTGTTTATTTATTTCAACAGGATAATTTAGAAGAGTTGATTGGTTATATGACGGATTGTGATACAATTGTTGATGCAATATTTGGTTTTGGGTTGAATAGCTCACCACGAGGTATTTATCAAAGTGTTATTGAAAGTATTAATCAACTCTATGATCAGGAAGTCATTGCTGTAGATATTCCTACAGGTCTTCAATGTGATTCAGGAAAACCATATCAAAGCGTCATTTATGCAACTTCAACAATTACTTTGAGTGCTATAAAAAATGGATTTCTTAATCCTGATAGTTATTTTTTTACGGGAAAAGTTATTGTTGAAAAACTAGATGTTGATGATGTGAGTGAAGAAGCTGGATTGTATCAGATGGCGGATGATAAAATGATGTTTCCACTTTTAAAAGAAAGAATTTTTGATGGATATAAAGGCACATATGGACATACTTGCCTTATTACAGGATGCATTGAATATAAAGGAGCAGCTCTGTTAAGTGCAAAAGGTTGTGTTTATAGTGGTAGTGGAATTACGACAGTTATGAGTGATCAGGAAGTTATACATGCATTAACTCAGTTCTGCCCTGAAGCAACTGCAGTTTTAAGGCCTCCTATTTTACAGAAAGAAGATTTCCTTCGATATGATGCTATATTAATTGGATGTGGACTAGGTCAAAGCTTAGATAGTTATCGTTATGTTATTGATGTTTTAGAAAAAACAAAACAACCTCTCGTTATAGATGGTGATGCTTTAACGATTTTATCAGCACATACTGATTTATTAAAACAGCAAAATCGAGATATTATTTTGACTCCACATTTAGGTGAATTTCAGCGTTTATGTCCATTCGACAGTCAGGATGATATGTTATTGGTTGCACAAGATTTTGCAAAAGAGCACCATGTTGTTTTGGTATTAAAAGGACCTTATACCATAGTGACAAATGGTCAGGAATCATATCGTATTCGTGCAGGAAATAAAGCTATGGCAACTGGAGGAATGGGCGATGTTTTAGCTGGAATAATTACAAGTTTTGTAGGACAAGGTTATCCTGCCTTACAGGCTGCAATGTTGGGTGTTTTCATACATGGATATACTGGTGATCTTTTGGCTAAAGAAGCCTATACTGTGATTCCTTCAAAGTTAATTGAATTTATTCCAAAAGCTATGAATAATATGATAAAAAGTAACCCGTAGGTTACTTCATAGAAATTAATGTAATGTTGCGATGAGGACCTTTATTTCTTCGATAGGAGAAAAAGAGGTCCTCATTTTCAATTGTACAGTATGGAGAAATGGTTATATTTTTTTGCGGCACTTGAAGATTAAGCAATTGTTGTTGAATTAAACCTTTACTATTCAATAAATAAGCTCCATCTTCTTTTTGAATATAAAAATCATGTGTATCAAAAGACATTTGTTTAACCAAATCAATAATATCATCTTTTGCTTCAAAATTTCTTTGTTCAATGGATGGCCCAATATAGGCATAAATCATTTGAGGATTACAATTTTCATGAGTTATTAAATGTTTTGTGACTTTTCCAACTATTTCATTTACGGTTCCTTTCCATCCACTATGAATAGCGGCAACAATTTTCTGATCTCTGCAATATAATAAAACAGGACAGCAATCAGCATGAAAAGACCAAAGCCATAAATGGCGATCACGTGTATACAAAGCATCATAATTGTCAAATGCATCCTCTTGACTCCACATACCTCTACCTCCATCTTGAAGTTGAACTTTTAGAAAGTTTGTGGTATGTCGTTGATGTGTTGCAACCATATGATTTAAATCAGTATGCAAAGTTTGAGCTAATTTTTCTCGATTCTTTAAAACTTGTTGATCATCAATACCATTGAAACTCATATTCATGAGCTCTCCGTTACAATAACTGCATGTTGTATAAGCTTCAATTTCATGAAAACAATCCCATTTGATGAATTTCATTATAAAACTCCTTTCATTTGCCCTACCTCTTTTAAAAATATAACATACATTAAAGTGAAGGAGGGATTAATTATGTTTCAACAATCTTGTGGTTGTCAAAATATGAATTCATGTTCATGTCAAGGACAACAAATGAATTTTGGAAGTGTCAATGGTTGTCCACGTCCACAACCTTTAGTAGCTCCTAGAAGAGTTTGTGTGACAAATCAAATTACACCTGTTGCTCAGCCTGTGATTTGTCCAATTGAATGTCGTCGTGTCAACCATTGCATGTATTATCCAGTATTTTATCCTGTTTATGAGCAAACATTTGTCAATGCTCCAAATATGAACTCTATGAATTCACCTTTCTCATGTCGTTAAAAATAGTTTCATCAGGATCAATGTAAATCGTTGAGTAATGTGAAAGTATCACTTGTCCCGGTTTAGCACCCTGTGGCTTTTTTAGCGTTTTAACCAAGGTATAATTGACAGGAACTGAAGAACTGTGTTTACCTTTGGAAAAATAAGCAGCTATTTGACTTGCTAAACGAATGGTATATTCATCTAGATTCTGACTATGCACAATGACATGGCTTCCAGGCATGTCCTTGACATGAAACCACATATCATTTTTAGAAGCCATCTTAAAGGTAAGATAATCGTTTTGCAGGTTATTCTTACCTACATAGATTTGTATATTGTCTTTAGTAAGATATTGTTCAATATGCAATTTTTTTGGTCGATGCACCTGTTTGGTTTTTTTCTTTTTCAAATAACCTAAATTTTCTAATTCTTCTTTCATTTCTAATGCATCATAATAGGAAGCATTTTCCATCAGTGTGATAAGACTATCAAAATAAAGGATTTCATTTTCGACAATATTTATCTGTTCTTGAAGATGCGTTAAAGCTTTTTTGGCTTTTTGATATTTTGCATAATACTTATTTGCATTTGTTTTACCATCATATCTTTCATCTAAAGCGATAGTCATCATACTACCATCATAATAATTTTCAACAGTAACTTCTTTTTGTCCTTTAGAAATCAAATGGAGATTAGCAAATAAAAGATCACCTTTAATACGTAAATCATCACTGTTTTGTGATTCAAAAAGAGTTTGTTTTAATTTATTAAGTTTATTGATGTTTCTTTGATATTCATTTTGAATAAATTTTGCTAAATCTGAAGTCTGTTGCTTGATACGATCTTTTTCATCAATTAAATCATAGTGTTTATCTAAACCATCAAATAGAGGATATATTTCTCCGTTACACTGTAGATGCGTTAAAGGAATAATATGAAAATATTCCTTATCTTGATATTTGTGGATATAGATATTTTGTGAGTGTTGTAATAATTGAATAATGTCTTGAAAAGTTTCTCCATGATGGATACGATAAAGAACTTCTTTTGAGAGTTCAGGAGAAAACCCTTGATAAGTTTTTGTCAGATTATCTGTTTCCATCCATTCACTTGTAAAAGGATTTTTCTTTTCAATTAAAGGTGGTTGATTATAAGTTGCTCCAGGCTGTAAAATACGAGCACTCATAGCGGGAGAAACACGTTTTAAACAATCAATGATTTTATTGTTGTCATATGTCAAGATTGCATTAGAATGTTTACCCATGATTTCTAGATAGAGATGATATTTGACAGTATCTTTGAGTTCATTTACACCAATCAGTTCAATATCTACAATACGATCGAGTTGAATCTGAGAAATCTTTTCAATATAAGCTCCTTCCAGATGCTTTCTCAAAAGCATTGTTAAAGCATTAGGGCTGGCTGGAGTTGGATAAGATAATTGGGTTAATTGAATTCTTGCATATACAGGATGTATTGAAATCAATAATTTGAAATTTTCTCTTTGTGAACGAATATGAAATAAAAGTTCATATTGAGAAATTTGATAGATTTTATTAATTTTTCCTCGTGTTAATTGATTTTGTAGTTGTTCTACAACACGAGATAGCATAATTCCGTCATAAGCCATATTTCATCACCGATAAATAGTATAACATATTTCAAAAAGAATTGACATTAATGTTTCATTCGTGTAACATTGTTTCAAAAGGTGGTGGAGAGATTGAAAAAGGGGCTTTTAATCATTCTAAGTGGTCCAAGTGGTGTTGGGAAAGGAACAGTTCGTCAGGAACTTTTTAAAGATGAGAGTTTAAATTTAGCTTATTCTATATCTATGACAACAAGAAAACCTCGTCCAACTGAAAAAGAGGGAATTGATTATTTCTTTGTGAGTGAAGAAGAATTCAAAGAGAAAATTGAAAAAGGTGAATTGCTTGAATATGCTCAGTTTGTTGGAAACTATTATGGAACACCTCAATTTTATGTTGATCAGTTATTAAGTGAAGGGAAAAACGTTGTATTGGAAATTGAAGTTCAGGGTGCTTTGCAGGTGATGGCAAAATGTCCTCATGCTTTAACCATTTTCTTAGTACCCCCATCACTTGAAGAATTGGAACGTCGTATTCGTGGACGTCGTACTGAAGAAGAAAGTATCGTTCAAGAAAGACTTGCAAAAGCAAGAAAAGAAATTGCAACAAAAGACGAATATAAGTATGTTGTTGAAAATGATGATGTTGTTGCTGCAAAAGAAAAAATTGCTAAAATTATTAAAGAAAATTTATAAAGCACCTTATGGTGTTTTTTTTGTTTGAGAAAAGAATTGACAGGGTTTTCATTTTTATGACATGATATATTTAAGAATGTATAGGAGGTATCTTATGAAAAAGAATCAATGTTGTCCTAAGTGTCAAAGTCAGGATATTCTTTATGTTCCAGCTAAAGGGGTTTTCAGACGTAATGCTTATCAGGATATTGTTGTTGATGATCGTAAGCTAAAGGTCGAACAATATATTTGTAAAAAATGTGGTTATGTGGAAGCGTATGTCTGTAATGATGATCTCAAAAAGATGGAGGAACTGTAAATTATGGATATCTGGGAAAAATGTATTTGAAAGCTAAGGAACAATATCAACCTCATGAAGTTTCACCATTTATTTATGCACATCATGTCGTTTGTGCTTTGGAAAGTGAAAATGGTGAAATATATACTGGATTTTGTATAGAAAGCTGTAGTGGAGTGTTAGATTTATGTGCTGAAAGAGTTGCGGCATTGAATATGTATATGCAAAGTCAACAGACTATTGTGAAAAGAATGATTGCTTTTTGTGATTGTCCTCCATATGGAGGCGGGAGTGGGATGCCTTGTGGAGCTTGTCGTGAGTTTTTTATGCAATTGAATGAAAAAAATCAGGATATGGAAATTATGGTCGATTTTGATACGAGAGAAACTGTGACTTTAAAGGAACTTTTGCCTTTATGGTGGGGAGAAGAGAGATATCAAAATGGAAATTAATAGGGCAGTCATGAAGACTGTCCTTTATAAATGAAAAAGAACTTGGAATTATTTTAAAAAAAGTAAATTTATGATAGAATAGTGCAATAGGCAGGTGAGGATATGTATATTGTCAAAGTGTTAGTTGAACATCCTGTACATGCACTGGATACAACATTTGATTATTTGAGTGAAAAATCATTGCTTGTAGGTGTACGTGTATGGATTCGTTTCGGTTATCAAAAAATTATTGGTTATGTTGAAAATGTTGAAGAAACACATTTTTCAAAGTCAGAATTAGAACAACGTGCTGGTTTTCGCTATCAATATATTTTAGATGTTATTGATGAAGAACCGTTACTAAATGAAGAGTTACAGACATTGGCTAATCAGTTATCACGTATGACATTATCCCCACGTATATCATGTTTGCAGGCGATGTTGCCAACGCAATTAAAACCGAGTACTCACCAAACAGTAGGTATCAAAACACAACAGGTTGTTCACCTTGTTGAAGGAACTTATGCCAAAACAATCAAACAACAGGAATGTATGGCTTTTTTACAAGAACATCCAGATATTCCTGTTAAGGATATTCCATACAGTCGAGCTTTGCTTGATAATTTAAAAAAACAGGGATGTATTGAAATTGTTGAAAAAGAAGTTTATCGTCAGCCATTTTCAATTGAACATCAATCAAAACATATTCAATTAACAACACAACAACAAAAAGTTGTGGATGGGATTTTGGCTCATCAAGGGAGAGTTGCTTTATTACACGGTGTTACAGGATCTGGGAAAACTGAAGTTTATTTAGCTTTAGCTGCTCATTATATTCAACAAAATAAGTCTGTTATGATGCTGGTTCCAGAAATTTCATTAACGCCTATGATGGTAGAAGTTTTTAGACAACGTTTTGGCAATCAGGTTGCGATTTTGCATTCCCGTTTATCACAAGGTGAAAAATATGATGAGTATCGTCGCATCAAACGTCAGGAAGTTAAAATAGTTGTGGGCGCCAGATCTGCAGTCTTTGCGCCATTAGAAAATATAGGCATAATTATTCTAGATGAAGAGCATGATGCCAGCTATAAACAAGAAGCAAAGCCGCGTTATTTAACCTCACAAATTGCTAAAATGCGTGCGAAAACGCATCATGCCAGTGTTGTTTTGGGAAGTGCAACTCCATCCTTGGAAAGCTATGCCAGAGCTTTAAAAGGGGTTTATGATTTATATGAATTACCTGAGCGTATTAATCAAAAACCATTACCACAAGTAGAAATAGTGGATATGATTCAAGAAACACGTCAGCGTAATTATTCATTATTTTCCAGAAAAATGAAACAAAGTATTCAACAGACAATTGATAAAGGTGAACAGGTTATTTTGTTATTAAATAAAAGAGGTTATGCTTCTTATGTACAATGTCAGGATTGTGGAGAAGTATTAAAATGCCCGCACTGTGATGTCACTTTAACTGATCATCGCAGTGAGCATAAATTAAAATGTCATTATTGTGAATATATGATAGATTATCCTCATGTTTGTCCTCACTGTGGTTCAACGTATTTAAAGAGTGTAGGTTATGGAACGCAGAAAATTGAAGAGGAAATAGAGAAGATTTTTTGTGGAGCTAAAGTGATTCGCTATGATGTGGATACAACCCGTCAAAAAAATGGGCATTTGAAATTACTTGAAAGATTTAGAAATAAGGAAGGAAATATTTTATTAGGCACACAAATGATTGCGAAAGGATTGGATTTTGAAGATGTCACATTTGTTGGTGTTTTAAATGCTGATTTGAGTTTGAATATTCCAGATTTTCGTGCCAGTGAGAGAACTTTTCAGCTTTTGTGTCAGGTATCTGGGCGAAGTGGAAGAGGGCAAAAACAAGGACATGTTATTATTCAAACATATAATCCAGAACATTATGCCATTACTTGTGCTGCCAAACATGATTATATTGCTTTCTTTCACCAGGAAATGCAATATCGTCAAAAAGCCAAATATCCGCCATATTGCCATATGGTCAGCATTTTGATTCAATCGCCTCATGAGGAACTTATACATAGTGTTGCGATAGATGTTAAAAATTATTTATTGGCACATAGTCAACAAACCGTTATTTTAGGTCCGGCTAGAAGTGCAATCTATAAAATGCAGGATATTTATCGAGAACGTATACTTGTTAAATTTTTACATTCACAAGATATTTATGAAGCTTTATGCGTTATGAATGATTATTATAATAAACAACAGAAAGGAAAGGTAAGGATCGTTTGTGATTTTAATCCATACTCACAAATATAATTATGGAAAGACAGATAGCATTAGAAATATTATTAAAATTTAAACAAGATAAAAGTTATTTAAATCTAACCATTAATGCCTATTTTAATCGTTATGATTTAACACGACAACAAAAAGATTTTATCACAAGAGTTGTTTATGGAACAGTTCAAAATATGTTGTTATTGGAATATATATTAAAGCCACATCTTCATATGCGTGTTAAAATATATGAAAAGATGCTTTTACTGATGAGTCTTTATCAGCATGAAATGATGGATTCTATTCCAGATTATGCTATTATTAATGAAGCTGTAGAATTAGTCAAAAAGAAAAAAGGAATGAAAACTGCACGTTTTATTCATGCTATTTTACAAAAGACTTTTCAATCATCTTATCAGCTGGATGATTTGCCACCATTAGAAAGAATATCCATTGAAACAAGTCATCCATTATGGCTGGTAAAAATGTTTGATAAACAATATGGCTATGAAGAAACAAAACGTATTTGTCATGCTTTTTTAGAAGTGCCTCATCATTGTGCGAGAGTGAATACATTGCTTACTTCAAAAGAGGCTTTGTTGAAAGATTCAAAGTGGCAAGAAGCAAAACTGTCACCTGATGGTCTTTATTATTCAGGACATCATATTGCTTCTGATGAAGCTTTCATAAAGGGGTATGTGACAATCCAGGATGAATCTAGTCAACTTGTAGCCAGGTTATTGAATCCTCAAGCAAGTGATTATGTTTTAGATATGTGTTGTGCGCCTGGCAGCAAGACAACGCATTTAGCGATGCTTATGAATAATCAGGGATCAATTGAAGCTTATGATTTATATGCGCATAAAATAGATTTGGTTCAACAGCAAATACAACGCCTTAAAGTTAAAAATGTGCATACACATGTAGGTGATTCTACTTTGCTTAAAGATGTGTATCCATCTGAGTCTTTTGATAAAATTCTATGTGATGCACCGTGTAGTGGATTGGGAGTTCTTGCCAGAAAACCTGAAATTAAGTATCATGAGAGTTCGGCAATGGATGAAATGATAGCTATACAAGAAAAATTATTAGAAAATGCATATTTTTTATTGAAAAAAGGTGGTAATATTGTATATAGTACATGTACACTCAATAAAAAAGAAAATGAAAAACAAATAGAAAAATTCATGACAAAGTATCCTGATATGAAGAAAAGAAAAGAATTAACAATTTTACCATATCAGTATCATAGTGATGGTTTTTATATGTGTCTATTAGAAAAGGAATGAAAATATGAAATCAATTTATGATTATACACAAGAACAGATGATTGAAGAATTTAAAGAACTTGGAGAAAAGAAATTTAGAGCAACACAAGTCTTTGAGTGGCTATATCGTCAAAATGTACAATCGTTTGAACAGATGAATAACTTATCATTAGATTTAAGAGAAAAATTATCTCAAATCTATCAGATTGGACCAATGAAAATTGAAACAAAACAGGTTTCTCAAGATGGAACAATTAAATATCTTCTTCAACTGGAAGATGGAGGTTTTATTGAAACGGTATTAATGGTTCATGATTATGGAAGAAGTTTATGTGTCACAAGTCAGTTGGGATGCAATATGGGATGCCGTTTTTGTGCCAGTGGTTTATTAAAAAAACAAAGAAACCTGACTGCTGGAGAAATGGTCAATCAAGTACTGACAGTTATGCAAGATACACAGGAAAGAATCAGTCATGTCGTTGTCATGGGAACGGGAGAACCTTTTGATAACTATGATGCTGTCATGGATTTTGTTCGTATTATTAATCATCCTAAAGGTTTGGCTATTGGTGCTAGACATATCACAATTTCTACTTGTGGTTTATGTCATCAGATTGAACGTTATGCCAGTGAAGGAATTCAAACCAATTTAGCTATTTCTTTACATGCACCAAATAATGAAATTAGGGATCAATTAATGCCCATCAATAAGCGTTATCCAATGGAACAGTTACGACAATCTATTGAAAATTATATTCAACAGACGAATCGTCGTGTGACTTTTGAATATATTCTTTTAAAGGGAGTTAATGATGAATTAAAACACGCCAGACAGTTAGCTCATTACATCAGAGGGCTTAATGCCTATGTCAATTTAATTCCTTATAATGCTGTTGATGAACATGGATATCAACAGTCAGATAAAGGAACTGTTGAGGCATTTAAAAGTGAGTTATTGCGTCTAAAAATGAATGTAACTTTACGTAAAGAACATGGACGTGATATAGATGGGGCATGTGGGCAACTGCGTGCCATGAAGGTAGGTGAACAACATGCAAGTCATCATGAAAAGTGATATTGGACGCATGAGAAAAGTGAATCAGGATTATGTCCGTTGCTATCAAAAAAGTGATCATGAATGTTTGGTTGTTTTATGTGATGGAATGGGTGGACATAACGCAGGTGAAATTGCTTCACAAATGGCTTGCGATGATATTATTGAAAATTATCAGCAACAAGAGTCTTTAACTGATACAAGTCAAATTCATGATTGGATTTTAGCAGCTATTCAACATGCTCATATGATTGTTGAATCAAAAAGCCATGAATCTCAAGAATTTGAAGGTATGGGAACAACAATAGTTCTTGTTTTATGTATTCATGACAATATTTATATTTCTCATGTTGGTGATTCGAGAGTTTATTGGGTTACTGATGAATTTATTCAATTAACAAGGGATGATACTTTGGTGAATGTTCTTGTTGATTCGGGGACAATTTCACAAGCTGAAGCAAGATTTCATCCTCAAAAGAATATCTTATTACAGGCTGTAGGAGTCAGTGATTCATTGAATCCTTCTTTTCTTGAAAAACAAATCAATGATGGATTTTTATTGGTCTGTTCAGATGGGTTATATAATTCACTGAGTGATGAACAGATGATGAATATTTTGCATGCTCAGGGAGATATTGAAACGAGGGCTAGTCAGTTGATGGATGCTGCCAATACATATGGTGGGCAAGACAATATCAGTTTTGCACTTATTTTGACAAAAGGAGTTGTTAATTTATGAGTTCAATCAATAAAACGATTGCTGGACGTTATCAATTGAAAAGATTAATTGGACAAGGTGGAATGGCTGATGTTTATGAGGCTGAAGATTTAATTTTAAAAAGAACAGTGGCTGTTAAAATTATGCGTTCATCATTAACTGGGGATCCGGTTTATGTGACACGTTTTCATCGTGAAGCCAGTGCGGCTGCGGCTTTGTCACATAAAAATATTGTTGAAATATATGATGTTGGTGATGAAAAAGATGACTATTATATTGTCATGGAATATGTACCAGGTCAAACTTTAAAAGAATTGATTCATAAACGTGGAGCTTTACATTATGTAGAAGCTGTTGATGTTATGAAGCAGGTTGTTAGTGCTACTGCTAAAGCACATTCTATTGGTATTATACATCGTGATTTAAAACCTCAAAATATTATGGTTACTGATAGTGGGGTTGTCAAAATTGGTGATTTTGGAATTGCATCTATTCAATCATTATCACAGGTGACACAAACAGATACAATTATGGGTTCTTTACATTATTTGGCACCTGAAATTGCCCGTGGAGAGAAAGCAACTGCACAAAGTGATATTTATGCTTTAGGAATTGTCTTTTATGAGTTGCTTCGCGGTGAAGTTCCATTTAATGGGGAATCTCCAGTTAATATTGCTTTAAAACATATGCGTGATGAAATCCCTTCTGTTTGTGCTTTTAATCCATCTATCCCTCAATCGGTTGAAAATATTATTATTAAGGCAACTGCTAAAAATATAAAAGATCGTTATGCAAGTGCTTCTGAAATGTTGGAAGATTTGAATCATTGTTTGGAAGCAGCCCATATCAATGATGAAAAAATAACATTTGATTATGAGGAAGATGATGAATTAGCAACAATTGTTGCTGAAGATAAAGACTTTTTTACACAGTCGCAGACACATTTACCAATTGAAGAAGAAACAGAAGAAGAAACAAAACGTTCACATAAAAAGATGCTGATGATTATTGGTGGTAGTGTTGTCGCAGCATTAGCAATTTTAATTTCAGTCTATTTTCTGCTTTTACGACCTTCACAATCATTTGAAATGCCTGATGTAGTGAATTTGACAGAAGCTGAAGCTATCACTTTGTTAGAAGATAGAGGTTTGGAAGTTAAAGGTCATGTCACTTATGAATTGAGTGATGATGTTGAAGAAGGAAAAGTGATTGAAAGTGATCCTCTTGCAAAAGCAAATGTTAAAAAAGGTGATGAGGTTCATTTGGTTGTTTCTTCTGGACAATATATCGTCATTGAAGATTATGTCGGTAAAGATTATGATACTATTGCAGATCAACTTGAGGAATTAGGCTTTAAAGTCAATAAAGAAGATAGAATTGATGAAGCTTCAAAAGGAACTATTTTAGAACAATCTTTGGATGCAGGAGAGAAAATTGATCCAAATAGTGACAATAAAACAATAACATTGACAGTTTCACAAGGATACAGTGCTGAGGTTCCAAATGTTTATGGTCAAGATATTCAAAAAGCTAAAAGCATTTTGACAGAAGCAGGATTTACTGTAGAGCTAAGTGTATTAGAACCACCAACATCAGTCGAAGAGATTAAAACTATGAAAATCAATGTTGTAGAAGAACAGTCACTTGCTGCTTTTACAACAGTTTATAAAAAAGGTGAAAAAATTGTTTTGTATTATTATGATAAAAAACCAGAAATTCCTGAAACTCCTGAAACTCCTGTAGAAAACGAAAATAATAATACAACGACACCAAGTACTGACACTCCGTCTTCTTCACAAGTAACAGGAACAAATCAGATAACAGGACAACAATGAGGTAGAGAAAAACAATGCAAAAAGGACAAATTATTAAAGCTTTGGCAGGATTTTATTATGTTAAGTCACAGGGACAAGTTTATCAATGTCGTGCCCGTGGAAAATTTAGAAAAGATTCTTTAAAACCATTGGTTGGAGATTATTGTGAATTCTCTATTGAAAATCAAACTGAAGGATACATTTTATCCCTGTTACCAAGAAAGAACAGTCTTATTCGACCTCCAATCTGTAATGTCGATCAGGCTTTACTTGTTTTTTCTGCTAAAGAACCAGATATGAATTTATTACTGTTAGATCGTTTTTTGATTTTAATTGAACATCTTCAGATTCAACCGATTATTTGTATATCAAAAATGGATCTTGTGGATTCAAGTTTGATATATCATCAAATGAAACCTTATGAAGATGCAGGATATCAGGTTCTATATGTGAGTTCTAAACAAGAACAGGGGATAGAGGCTGTTAAGAATATTTTTAAAGATAAAGTAACAGTTGTTACTGGACAAAGTGGTGTTGGAAAATCAAGTTTATTAAATGCTTTGGATATTCATTTGCAGATTGATACAAATGAAATTTCAAAAGCTTTAGGACGTGGAAAACATACAACCAGACATGTTGAACTTATTGAGATGTATGGTGGTTATGTTGCAGATACACCAGGTTTTTCATCGTTGGAATTAAATATTGAACCAGTGGATCTGGCCATAAGTTATCATGACTTTCATGAATTTTCTAAACAATGCAAGTTTAGAGGATGTTTACATGAAAGTGAACCACATTGTGCAGTGAAAAATGCTGTTGAACAAGGGGAAATATCATCTCAAAGATATGAACATTATTTAATGTTTTTAAAAGAAAGCAAGTTATTGAAGGAGAAAAAATATGGTTAAAGTTGCACCGTCAGTTTTATCAGCTAATTTTGCTGAGCTCAAGAAAGATTTGGATTCTATTCGTGAATGTGGGGCAGACTGGATTCATTATGATGTAATGGATGGACATTTTGTTCCTAATATTTCATTTGGTTATAGTATTTTAAATGATATTGCAAAAGTGAGTGACTTATATCTTGATGTTCATTTAATGATTGAAAAACCAATGCAATATGTAGATGCATTTATAAAATCACATGCTTCATTAATAACAGCGCATATTGAGGCTTTTCATCACGAACAGGAAGTGAAAACATTTATACAGTATGTTCATGATCAAGGCGTACATGTAGGACTAAGTGTAAAGCCAAACACACCTATTTCATCAATTCAACAATATTTAGATGATCTTGATTTAGTATTAGTTATGAGTGTTGAACCTGGATTTGGCGGACAAACGTTTCAAGAGCAGGCGCTTTCTAAGATACAGGAACTTTGTCAGTTAAAACAGAATCGTCATTATTTGATTGAAGTGGATGGTGGCATTAATGCTACGACAGGTCAATTATGTCGAGAAGCAGGTGTGGATGTGCTGGTTGCTGGAAGTTATGTTTTTAATGCTGAAAATAGAAAGGAAGCTATTGATTCTTTAAAATGAAAATAGGCATTTATAGTGGAATCAATGTTGGATCTGTGAAAGATTCAACAATTGAATATATTGGTGTCGATCAGGGTGTTTATCATTTATACCAGCAGGGAATTACACCTGTGATAGCTATTGGAGATATGGATTCTATTGAAAATGAGCAGATTCTTCAAGATATCAATATTCAGCGTTATTCGAGTATTAAAGATGACACTGATACAGCATTGGCAATACAATATGCTATTCAAAAGGGTTATGATGCCATAGATTTGTATGGAGTGACACATCGCCGTATTGATCATTTTATGGCAGTACTATGTTTGTTAGAAAAATATCAGGATATCTCTATCACGATCTATGATGAATGGAACAAGATATTTGTTTTAAAACCAGGTCAACATTATCTTGCTAAAGATCAATATCATTATTTTTCAATATTTGCTTTTGATGAGAGCGTCGTGACATTAAAAGATTGTCATTATCCATTGGATCATTACATCTTAAAAAGAAATGATCCTCTGTGTGTATCCAATCAAATGAATGAAGAATATGCGATTGTGGAAAATTCACGACCTGTACTCTGTATTCAATCAATATCATAATGGAAAAGAGGAATAAGAATGTATCAGATAGTTTCAGATGGTTCATGTGATTTAGATCAGTCATTGATGAATCAGTTTCATATTCATGTTGTTACATTTTATATAACAACGGATAATGAACACTATCAAAAAGAAAAAGAAGATTTAGAAGTGCATGAATTTTATCAATTTATGGTTGATCATAAAGATGTTTTTCCTAAAACTTCGATGCCTTCTATTGAAGATTATATAAAAACTTTTACACCTATCCTGGAAAATCAGGAAGATATTATATGTATATGTATTACGACTAAATTTTCTGGTTCCTATAACAGTGCCATGAATGCGAAAATGATATTAGAGGAAAAATATCCTGAACGTCAAATTATGATTATTGATGCTACTGTGAATACTGTTTTACAAGGTTTACTGGTTATTGAGGCTGCCCAAATGAAAGAAGCTGGCTATCAATATGATGAAGTGATTCAAAAAATTGAAAATATCAAATCGTCAGGACGTATTTTCTTTACAGTTGGAAATTTTGAATATCTCATTCATGGTGGACGAATTGGTAAAGTTGCTGGAGTTGCAGCGAAAACATTAGGAATTAGACCTTTAATTGTACTTCATGATGGTGAAATATTTGCAATGGGTGTTACACGTGGACGTGAAAAATCTAAAAAGAAAGTTCTTGACTATACTGTAAAATATTTTAAAGATAACCAGCTTTCACCAAATGATTATCGTTTTTGTGTTGGGTATGGCTATGATCAACAAGAAGGAGAAAAGTTTAAAGAAAGCTTGCAAGAGGTGATGTTACAAGCTTATCCAGACTTCCATGAACCTATTTTAATTCAACAAATTGGCGCTACAATTGGTGTGCATACGGGACCATATCCAATTGGTGTGGGTATTTTAAAAAAATATGATCTTTAGGAGAAATCCTAAAGATTTTTTATTATTAAAAATACCACGTGTTATACGCGTGGTAAAAGAATTAAGCTTAGAGCGTTGAAAGTAAAAAGCCTCCAATGATACAATGAATTTAGCCTGGCAGCTAAGAAACAAAAGAATCAAAGGAGGTTAGTCTATGAAAGACATAAATAGTTTATCACATACATCATATAGATGCAAATATCATATAGTTATCGTACCAAAATATAGAAGGCTCATCATATATAATAAATTAAGAAGAGATATCATAGAGATATTGATACTGTTGATTAACAGATTCAAGGATGTAGAACTTATAGAGGGGCAAGCATGTCCTGACCATATACATATGTTGCTTGAAATTCCACCAAAATATTCTATATCGGAATTTATGGGGTATCTGAAAAGCAAGTCGACATTGATGATATTCGACAGGCATGCAAATATGAAATATAAATATGGGAATAGGAAATTCTGGGCAAAAGGGTATTACTGTGTGACAGTAGGACATAATGAAGAAGCGGTAAAAAATTATATAAGAAATCAATTGCAGGAAGATAAGCTATCAGATCAAATGAGTATGAAAGAATTTATCGATCCTTTTACAGGAGACAAAATCAAATAAAAAGAAAAACCCCTTTTGAGGGGTAGATTGTGAATGTGTTGTGGTTGTCAGTCTTCAGTAGTCGAAGGACTTGCACAACAACATGCCCTTATAGGGCTAGTCCATACCACTGATTTTATCAGTGGTTATGATATAAATAAAAAATATTACAAAATAAAAAGGCTGTTATGAAATTATTTATTGAATTTCGTAACAACCTTTTTTGATAATTTCTTTCAATTTTTATTAATAATAATTGTGAAATTGAAAGCTTTTTTCGATTTGATTGTAAATGCTTACAGAAGATTGACTTACAAGTTGTTGTTAATTATAATGAAGATGTCTTCTAGATAAGAAGATAATTAATTTGTATCTTTTAACCGGTGAAAAGAGGAAATATGACGATTATTGACAAAATGAAAATATTAGACCATTTAACAATTCAAGAAAAGTATTTAGTGGATTATATAATAAATAATCAAGAAGATATTTTAAAAAAGAATATTAATGAACTGGCAAAATTAAGTTATACCAGTAATGCAACAATTTCTAGGTTGTGTAAGAAACTGGGCTTTAATGGATATAAAGAATTTAAATATCAATATGCAGCTGAATATTCTCATTTACTTGAATTGAAAAATGATTTTAAAATTGAACCTTTTTCAAGTGAGAGTTCAATTGATGATGCTTTAAATAAAAGCGAACTTTTACACAAAAGAGCGATAGAGTATACAAAAAGTTTACTAGATAGACAAGTTATAGAAAGAATTTATCAACTTATTAAAAATGCTAAATATATTGAAATTTATGGAACTGGTATTAATTTTTCTTTAGCAGAAATTTATAGTTTAAATTTTGAAGAAGAAGGGGTTATTTCTAAAGCATATAACAGTTTAAATCCAATGCATCTTCAATACTTAAAGCAAAGAAAACCAAATGATACAGTTTGCATTTATTTAACACATACAGGTCAAAATAAGGAAATGTTAAAAATAGCAAAGGATATTCGCAAATCTCATGCTAAATCAATTGTGATTTGTGATCATAAAAAAAGAGAAATTTGTAAATATTGTGATGAAACAATTGTAATTATGACCACTCAAAATACAACTGAACTATCTAATGCTGTTTATATTGCTTCTTTACAGTATGTTTTTAATATATTTACTTCGTTAAAATTGATAAGTAATTATTCTTATTTAGAAGAAACAACGAAAGCAGTTGATAAATTTAAAAGGGGAGAATAATTATGAATAAAAGTTTTCTATGGGGTGGTGCTGTTGCTGCTAATCAATACGAAGGTGGCTATCAAGAAGGACATAAAGGATTAAGTGTAACCGATGTTATGTCAGCTGGTGATGTTGATCACCCTCGAGAAATTTCTTATGAAATATTAGATGACAAATATTATCCTAACCATTATGGAATTGATTTTTATCATCATTATAAAGAAGATATTAAATTATTTGCTGAAATGGGCTTTAAATGTTTCCGTTTAAGTATTTCATGGCCACGGATCTATCCTCAAGGTGACGAATTAGAGCCTAATGAAGAAGGGCTAGAGTATTATGATCATGTTTTTGATGAATGTTTAAAATATGGAATAGAACCTATTGTTACTTTATCTCATTTTGAAATGCCTCTTTATTTAGCAAAAAAATATGGTGGTTGGAGAAATAGAAAATTAATTACATTCTTTGAAAGATATGCGATTACATGTTTTAAAAGATATAGCAAAAAGGTCAAATATTGGATGACATTTAATGAAATTAATAATCTTATAGATACCGATAATCCTTTTAATGCTTGGACTGGAGCAGGTGTTTTATATGAAGATAATGAAAATATTGAACAAACAATGTATCAAATATCTCATTATCAGTTTGTTGCAAGTGCTAGAGCAGTTCAAAGAGCCAAAGAAATTAATGCCTCTATGCAAGTAGGTTGCATGTTACATTTTGGTCCAATTTATCCTTCTTCTTGTAATCCACAAGATATTCTTGCAGGAATTAAAGCAATGGATAAGAGGTATTTCTTTAGTGATGTTCATGTAAGGGGATATTATCCAACCTATACTTTAAAAAAGTGGGAAAGGAGTAATATTCAATTAGATATAACTGATGAAGATTTAAAAGATTTAAAACGAGGTACTGTGGATTATATAGGGTTTAGTTATTATAAATCAACGATTGCTGAATATGATAAAATACAGGACTTTATTGAAGTACAAAATCCATTGTTAAAGAAAAGTGATTGGGGTTGGGCTATTGATCCTACAGGATTAAGGATTATTTTAAATGAAGTTTATGAAAGATACCAAAAACCAATGTTTATTGTTGAAAATGGTTTTGGAGCTTATGATAAATTAGAAAATGGAATCATTAATGATGATTATCGTATTGATTACTTAAGAAACCATATTTCAGAAATGAAAAAAGCAATTGAGTTAGATGGTGTAGAAGTCATGGGATATACTCCTTGGTCAGCAATTGATATTGTAAGTGCTTCTACTGGTGAATTGGCAAAAAGATATGGATTTATCTATGTTGATTTAGATGACCAAGCTAAAGGTAGTGGAAGAAGATATCGAAAAGCTTCTTTTGAATGGTATAAAAGAGTTATTTCATCAAATGGTGAAATTTTATAGGAGGTAAATAATATGAACAAATTTATAAATGAAACATTAGTTATTTATATATCGAAGTTTACAAATACAAAAGTTATAAAAGCTTTAAAGGATGGAATGATGTTTTCTTTACCGTTTTTAATGATAGGATCATTGTTCCTGTTGATTGCCAACTTACCAATTGAATCAGTAAGTAAAGTAATTAGTGAAAGTGGAATAGGAGATGTATGTTCTCAAGTATATTCTTCTACGTTTTCATTAATGGCCTTTTTTACAGTAATAGGAATTACTTATTCTTATTTGAAGAATGATCAAGTAATAACAGCTACAAATGGCGCTTTAACTGGTTTAGCAGCTTTTATTTTATTAACTCCATCTTCTAAGGTATTAGACAGTGGGGAATCAGTTACAGGAATTATTTCTAAAGATTGGACTGCTGGTCAAGGAATGATTTGTGCTATTTTAATTGGTTTTTTAGTTGGATATATTTATTCTTTATGTGTAAAAAAAGATATTAGCATTAAAATGCCAAATGGTGTGCCTAGTGGTGTTGCAGATTCATTTTCGTCACTATTACCAACTGGAATTATTATTACTATTTGTGCAATTATTTATGCTATATGTCACTTTATATTTAATACAACATTTGCAGAACTTATTTATTCGGTAATTCAAATTCCTTTACAAGGAATTACAGATTCGTTCTTTGGCATTATTATTATGACAGTTGTTATGTCTTTATTATGGTGGACAGGCGTCCATGGGGGTTCTATATGTGGAGGAATTCTTTCACCAATTTTACAAGCAAATATGGCAGCTAATCAAAAAATTATTGATTCAGGATTGCCTCTTACAATTCAAAATGGTGGACATATTTTTACACAACAATTTTGGGACAATTTCTTATGCATGTCTGGTGCTGGAATTGTGATTGGGTTAGTGATTTATATTACATTTTTTGCCAAATCAAAGTCATTACGTAGCTTAGGTAAATTATCCATTGTACCTAATATCTTTAACATTAATGAACCAATTATTTTTGGGACACCAATTGTACTTAATATATATTTATTAATTCCATTTGTTCTTGTTCCTTTAATTATAGGTATAAGTAGCTACTTATTAATGTATATGGGAATTTTACCATTATTTAGCGGGGTTATGGTTCCTTGGACAACACCACCAATTATATCAGGACTTTTGATTGGCGGATGGCGTGTCGCATTATGGCAATTTGTGATGATTATTGTATCTTTTGTTATTTATTTACCATTTATTAAAAAAATAGATACTTTGGAATTAAATAAAGAAAATCAAAAGTAACTTATAAGAAATACAAATATTTAATCTTAATATCAAAAAGTCGTGAAAAATCACGGCTTTTTTTGTAATGCTATTAAGTTAATACTTTTGCTTTATTTATTGTCTAAGAAATCCACACGATTTTTGTTACTGCTTATTTAGAAGCAGTGCTTTTTAAAATATATAGTAAGATTTGAACTTGTTTTTCCATCATAGTAAGTGAACAATATTCATAAGGTCCATGATAGTTAAAACCACCTGTACCAAGATTAGGACAAGGAAGTCCTTTGAATGATAAACGTGCACCATCTGTACCACCACGAATTGGTGAACAATAAGCATCCAAACCATTTTCTTTAATGGCAGCTAAAGCTTGTTCAACAATGAACATATGATCTTTTAGAGCTTCTTTCATGTTCAAATAACTTTCTGTAATCGTTACTTCAATAATTTGATAACCATATTTTTTATTTAAGAACTCTGCAATGTCTTTAAAATCTTGACATTGTTTATTGTCTTGCAATCATAACCACGCCTAAAAGACGTGGTTATGTACGCGCCCTAGAAGGGCATTCTGTTGCGCTGTGTTTCACACTCTGAAGCCTGACAGCCGCAACGCCTTTTCTGGCTAGCCCTTTAAGGGCTTTTATTTTTTGCCTCCTTTTACTGGCTCACCCGTGAACGGGTCTATGAATTCTCTCATACTCATTTGATCATATAGCTTATCTTCCTGCAATTGATTTTGAATATATTCCTTGATTACTTTTTCATTCTTTCCAACTGTATCGCAAAAATACCCTTTTGTCCAAAAATGTCGACTTCCATATTTATATTTTAAGTTTGCATGTCGATGAATTATGTAAAGATTTACATAATTCATCTCCGTGCAGGTATTGACTTTTTAACAGAACCTTATGCATATGACTAGCGATTGTCCTGAAATATTCATCATGCAGTTTGATCATCCAGTTGGCCATCGTCTGTCTTGACAGCTTCAGCCCCATCTGATTGAACATGACTTCCTGTCTATACAGAGGCAGTGCTTTGTTGAACTTATTATCAATGATATATGACAGAAGTGATGGCGATGCAAAGCTCTTGTATATGACTGGTTCCTTCATGGGTGCCTTGTATATTGGCGATTGAACAGCTTCCCTGTCACATCGATCGCACGTATAGACATATTGAATATGTTCAATGACTTCATATCGTGCAGGATGGTAGACAAGCTCCTTTCTTTTGTTTTCGCCTATCTTTCTGAGCAGTGCACCACATTCTGGGCAGCTTTTATTGTCAATATCATGAATGACCTTCTTTACTGGCAGTGATGAAATATCTATTCCTCTCTGTCTGCTTTTTCTTTTTCTTCTGTATGTGATTTCTTCAAGTTCCGGTTCCTGCTTGATTGGTGTGGATTCTAGTTCAATTTCATCAAAAAGAGAAATCTGATCAGGAAGAACAGTCTTTTCTGAAGATGAACCAAAAAGCTTCTTCTGCTGAAGCTTGATCTGCTGACTGTACCAGTTCAGCTGCTCAGTCAATGCTTCAATCTTTTTATCCTTTTCATTGATCATCTTGATCAGTTCTTCCTGACTTAGATTTCTCAATTTCATGACATCTTCACACCCCACATTACATGATTTCAGCTGTTTCGTATTATACCATAAAACAAACTGCTTTGTTAGATGAGAAGCTGCTTTTCTTTCAATTTTTCATCATATTCAAGACCCTCCAGAAGCCAACTGAGCTGACGGGAAGTGATGGCTCTTGTCAATGATTCCTGCGATTCCTGGATTTTGAATTTTCCATGTTCAAGTCTCTTGATGAACAGCCAGAAGCCGTTGCTTTCATAATAGAGAATCTTGATGCGATTTCTTGATCGGTTGGTAAAGATAAAAAGGCTGTGATCAAGGACATTCATCTGGAATTGGGAATGCACAATGAGTGTCAGCCCATCTATCGACTTGCGCATATCCACGAAATGCGTTGAAACGTAGATATTCTTGACTTCATCAGCGTTGATGATCATTTGAGAGCACCAATGATTCTGTCAAGAAGTGCAGGATCAAATTCAATACAATGACCATCAATGGTCATTGCTACATTGGGGTGGGCATCATCCACAACCTCGACAGGAACAAATAAATCACTTTGAAGTTCATCATTTTCCAGTCGTCTTTTTGACTTATAGAAAGAAGACACACAGATATTGTTCTGTCTGCAGAATTCCTTGACAGTCAAAGTGCTTTCCTTTTGACTATTTATGATTTTTTTCCAATCATATTGCATATAGTAAGTACCTCCTTTTTTATTGTACTTACATTTTAAATGAATATCCGCAGTCTTGTTAGTGCCTTTTCATTTGTCGCTTACCTATTGTCTATTTATTAATCAGATTAAAGAGATATTAGTTACATAAAAAATATAGTAAAAAGAAAAGACTTTATCTTTGCATAAACATTCAATTCAAAGATAAAGTCTTTTGTTTATTTCATATAAAATTCTTTATACCACTTAGCAAATACTCTTAATCCATCTCTTAGTGGTGTGCTTGGTTTGAAGCCAAAGTCTCTTTCCAGTGGTGCTGTATCAGCATATGTCACTGGCACATCACCTGGCTGCATTGGCACAAGTTCCTTATGTGCTTCAAAATCATAATCACTTGGCAGTACTTCTGCATTGATTAACTCTTCACTTAAAATCTGTACAAAGTCAAGTAAGTTTTCTGGTTGATTATTTCCTATGTTATAAATCTTATACGGTGGTATTGGTAATCCATCTTCACCATTTCTCTTTTCTGGTGGTCTTTGCATAACACGCATAACGCCTTCAACAATATCATCAATATATGTAAAATCTCTTTTACAGTTTCCATAATTGAATATCTTGATCGTTTCATTACGAACCAGCTTGTTTGTAAATCCAAAGTATGCCATATCTGGTCTTCCTGCAGGACCATAGACAGTAAAGAATCTCAATCCCGTTGATGGAATATTATATAGCTTAGCATAAGCATGTGCCATCAATTCATTGCTTTTCTTTGTAGCTGCATAAAGACTGACTGGATTATCTACCTTATCTTCTGTGCTATAGGGTACTTTTTTATTAGAACCGTAAACACTTGAAGATGAAGCATAAACAAGATGTTCTATAGGATGGTGTCTACATGCTTCCAGTATGTTATAGAATCCAAGCATATTTGATTCGATATAGGCATCAGGATTTTCAATGGAATATCTGACACCTGCCTGTGCAGCAAGATTCACAACAATTTGTGGTTTATATTCATCAAATATCTTATTTATTACTTCCTTGTTAGCAATATTTTCCTTGATAAATACAAAATGATTGTATTTGAAAAGAGTATCGAGACGATACTCTTTGATAGATACATCATAGTAATCATTCATATTGTCAATACCAATCACTTTGATATTGTCATATTCTTTTAATAATCTTTTACATAAGTTAGAGCCAATAAAACCAGCAGCTCCAGTAATGAGTATTGTTTTTCCATTCAAATCAATGTTTTCCATATTCATTAGTCCCTTCTGAATAAGTCTCTTGTATAGACCTTATCTTCCACATCATCCAAACAGTTATCATATCTATTGGCTAGAATAGCCTGGCTTTGTTCTTTGAATTTATTCAAATCATTCACGACTACACTTCCAAAGAATGTTGATCCATCTTCCAGTGTTGGTTCATAAATGATAACTGTAGCACCTTTAGCCTTGATTCTTTTCATGACTCCCTGTATTGATGATTGTCTAAAGTTATCACTGTTAGATTTCATTGTTAATCTATAGACACCAATGATAATATTTCTTTCTTTAGAAACATCATAATCACTGTTTTCTTCATATCCACCAGCAATCTGTAAAACTCTATTGGCTATGAAATCCTTTCTTGTTCTATTGCTTTCAACAATAGCACTGATTAGATTTTCAGGTACATCTTCATAGTTTGCTAATAATTGTTTTGTATCCTTTGGCAGACAATATCCTCCATATCCAAATGATGGATTGTTGTAATGATTACCAATTCTTGGATCAAGGCATACTCCTTCAATAATCTGCTTTGTATTTAATCCTTTCATCTCTGCATAAGTAT